>Ga0056116_1000872_pt1 | contig 11018 bp, 6 predicted proteins | sample WorMetOlspDAHAB2_FD_67352 | JGI IMG/M metagenome (GOLD analysis project Ga0056116, IMG submission 67352) | Marine gutless worms symbiont microbial communities from Max Planck institute for Marine Microbiology, Germany - Olavius sp. DAHAB.2 ...
GCGGTCGTGCAGCGAACACCCGGGGGCTGGACTGCTGTAGCGCCGACGCGATGTTGTCCCGGATGCGTCTCACCTTGTCGACGAAGAACGAACTGAACTTGCCGACGAGGTCCGCGCATTTCGAGTTGTCATAGATAACCTTTTGTCGGCTGTGCAGCAGTGACTGCGCCATGTGGCTCGGATGTCGCCAGACGCTTGCTGCAGTTGCTTGTGTCCTGATGTGGTCAGCGCGTGACGTCATGATGCTGGTCCGCGCTTCGTTGCGCGGTGGGGAACATTAAATGGCAGACTAAAGCATTGCTTCAGTATGCCATTTAATGTTCCCCACCTCCGTCATCTATGTAAATACATGGATTACCGACCCTAGAGGGATGGAAGGCTGAGCATTAATAGTAATAATAACAACGACAATATTGTTTTAGCCGTCATTATGTTTACTACTAATAATGGGGTAACATGATAATGTGGTGTCAGATATTCTTAACAGTCTAGTGGACAGAGTGGCACTCAATGACTGGATATATTCGTTACTAGTTTTGATGCCATGTGTGTGTGTCCTCAGTGTTATTGTTCACATCAGTGTCATTGCAGATGAAAGTTACATTAAAAGATCACTTCTAATACTTAACTGTTAGTAACTAACAGTCGCAAAACACGGTCGGCAGTGCAGTCGTGTTACCGCCAGTCGATAATGTTTTCTTGCGACAGTATTGTGAAAACACGTGCTGCATTTATGTGGAATTCAGTATTTTTAACTGTCCACACTTGTGTGTTTTTGCTGAACCACAAATGTTATTAGAACTGAAAATCACGATCCTGGCGTTTTCAGCAAAAGCCTTCAGCGTTAGCACTCCTTCAGTCTGGAACTCACTTTCGTTTGCCTGTCGCTCGGCTCATCTAGCCAGCTCATTCCGACGAAGCATGCTAAAGGCCATTGAACTGTTCGACATCGCATACACTGAACACTCGGACTAGTCTCCGCCAACATGCGCGTCCGATTCGCTTGCGACGTGTCGGCACAATAGAATTTAGATTTTTTGTGACTGATTGATTGAAAGTGGTATGATTTTGCTTCAGCTGCTAGTGACAAAATTTTTTTGGTGTCCGCAACTTTTTGCCGCGCAAAATGTACATTCGTATCTTGTGACGGTGGTCGTTGCAGCGGCGTTCATTCGAGTGGTCGGTTCGGAGTTTGTGCAAAAGTACCTCGGCGAAGGACCTCGCATGGTACGCGACGTGTTCCGACTGGCAAAGGAGAATGCCCCAGCGATCATCTTTATCGACGAGATCGATGCCATTGCAACTAAACGATTTGATGCCCAGACCGGAGGTGATCATCTGAAGTTAATTTTACTGGGTTCCCACGCATCCTTGAAAGTCCTTGAATTTTTTTCTTATAAATTCAAGGCCTTTGAAAGTCCTTGAAAAAAGGGTTGGTCCTTGAAAGTCCTTGAATTTGAGTATCTAGGTCATTGAAAGCCCTTGATTTTTTTCAGTCACGGCTCGCGTGAACACGCATGTTCCATATAAAAGACACTTATTGAAAAAAATAGAATTGGAATCCAATTCTCTCTTCATTTATCTATCACATTTACTTACTTAACAAGCTGAGACAAAGCATCAGTTGACATTAATTGCAAAGTTCAATGCAATGCTAAAAATAAACCAGAGAAAAGGAGACTGAGTTGAAAGCAGTTGACGAACAGCTACATGACAAGCTGCTACAGCTCAGCAACTGTCAGTAACTTCAAACATCGTGAAGAACTTACGCATGTAAATAGTAACTTACTGAGCAAGAAGTACGAATGATTGATAGTATAGTTAGAGTTTTATTTTATGGACAACTGTTTCCCATGTGCTGCATGAACCTGACACAGATAGTTTCCAGTATGTCATCTGTAAGTTGGTAGTTTTTTTTTACTTTTAATGTGAATTCAACTTGATTGCATGCAGTTTTACATTTAGCGATGTATCACGTAATGGGTAATGGCGTGAACTAATGTCTACATTTAGTCCTTGAAAATGTATGCTTGTGGCTCTTGAAAGTCCTTGAAAAGTCCTCAAATTTTGCTTCGTGAATACAGTGGGAACCCGGTTTTAAGAATATCACGGTTGATGCCACTGCTGCTGTTTAAAGAAGATTTCAATTCGCATAGACAGTAAAGTCCCTTGCTGGCTGGTTTGTCGTAGCGGTAACAGCGTTCGTCACATCAACGAAGTTAACCTACGTTGAACCCGGTTAATACTGGGATTGGTGACCACCTTTGGCGGGTCTACCATCCCGGTAGTTATCCAGGCCCACTCAGCCTGGCCATCCCTCCGTGAGTAGGTGCAATGAGTACCGGAGATGGTTTCGGCCGTCTCTTGGAAGAAACTGTGCCTATCAAGTTACGACCTTATGGCACTTTATGAATCAGTTTATAATAATAATAAGAGAGCGCATCCCTATCATCACCATGGAGCCGTCGAGGTTATACCCTATAACGCTAGCACACGAGCCATATTGGCTAGATGGATGACCGGCTCAAATTAACAGCTAGCACCTCTAACCGACTTAAGCCAGTATGCCAGCAGACCTGGTCGCTGGGCACACTACTACGCAGAACTCGCCGTTTCTTCCCCATCAGTTGCCAAAACCATGTGCCTACCCACTGAGGCACGGCCAGGAAAATACTGGGGTGGTAGACCCGTTAAAGGTGGTCACCAGTCCCTGTACCAGCGGGCTCACCGTAAGCTTGACTTTGGTGATGTGACCAACGGCGTCACCACCACGCCAAACCAGCCACCTAAAAGGAAATACTGATTCAGTGACCTGGAAAGATGAAAAGTTGCAGAGTGTGTTGATTTTTGAAACATTCCTGTTCTGTCTACCATACATTATCACTTAGAATTAGTCCGTGCCATTTTGAGCTGCATCATATGCTCCATTTTAGCCTTCAAGTCCAACTGCTAAATGTATGCTTTGTACACGGTGTGGGTTAATCCGTTAACAGTTCGCGGTGGCTTGAGATGTTTGCGTTTACCTTGCTGTTTTGAGTTGGTGTTGTTTTAGAGCTTTCAAGCAATTGATTTTTAAAAATTGTGACTATTGCTGCGATTAAAAGAATTAATCGCGTGTTAAAGAATTGTTGACGCATATGTGGGACAGCATTTGAGGGATCAGGTATATCATGGACCCCCATCCCTGTACTACATCTCAGGCATTTGAGACAGTATGCGTACACCATACAGCATAGCAATCAGCGACCTGAAAAGTACATTATGCGTGCTAACCCGTCTGTGCGGTATTCCCCAAAGTAATATTTTTAACTCTCTCACCATTATCAGTCTGTTAATTTTTCAATTAACAGTTAAAAAATTGCACTGAAGTAAAAAAAAGTTGAGTTCTTCCCCGACCACTTGGTCCATAGGGTGGCTTCGATCTCCGATTCCTCGGCCCTCAGCCAGATACCGGCATAAACTACTACACCACAGACACGTGACCAGTATGCTGCACGATGTGCCTGTTTACTCCTCCGTGCCTTCGTAAGTACCAAATTAATATACTGCTTCGTGACAGAGGCAAATGTGTGCGAACAACTTTCCTCCAAGGTGGCACTCGACTGTGCAGCGGCTGGGATTGAACCCGCGATCTGGAATCGCAAGTCCAACACCATAACCACTGTGCAACCGTTCCACACTGTCTGTTCAATCCCAACAAACCATCATCATGTCCATCTCTACCACTCAAAAGCGGTGTTGATGTCTACCGCTCGAAAATCGTGTGTTGATGTGCAGCCGATCGCGAAGTTCAGAGGATTCTTCTGGAGCTGCTGAATCAGATGGACGGCTTTGACCAGACAGTCAATGTCAAGGTACTGGAGTAGAAGTAGATATAATGATGCCGTTACTTGTCTCCGAAGCCCAAGTTATTCAGTGACAATGTAGTTAAGAAAGTTTCACATTCAGCTGACAACTAGGTGGGATTTTGCATAAACCACCCACCCGAAGGTAAATTATCCCCATTTCAGGTTTGATAGGTTACTTTGACGTCATATAGGTCATAGTTACGTCACCGCTCGTCATAGGCGGATGAAAATATATTCACTCGATTCAAAAACCACATTTTCCTATGTGTTGCTAATACATTTATAGGGTAAAAAATCAACCATAAACAGTCAGTAGTACATTATTGGTTTCATTGGCAGCCATTTTGAAAATATGCAAATCAACCCGCTTCCCGGGTTCCGATTTGTGGATACTTTTTCTGGATTTTTTTGGGGTTCGGTCATTTTGGATCACAGATTGACTCGACTATTAGGTTTATTTCAATGTATTGAGTTGTGTATTTTTCTGTGTCATTTCATTTTGTCTGTTAGTATGTTAGCCAAGTGTTTGGCTGGGAAGACTTAACTCTCGCGATAAAAGTATTCCCAACATGAAACATTGTCAGCTTTCTTATTAATTTCACTTTTAACTGCAACATACTTATCAAAGGCTCAATATATCCAGTTTGTGCTGACCGGTTTAATCAATCAATCAGTCCAGTCGACGTGAGTCTGAGGAGAAATTTGCCGGCGCTGTGCAGGTGATAATGGCAACGAACCGAGCAGACACCCTGGATCCGGCGCTGTTGCGGCCTGGTCGTCTGGACCGCAAGATCGAGTTTCCGATGCCCGACCGGCGTCAGAAGCGACTCATCTTCGCGACAATCACCGGAAAAATGAACCTGAGTGAAGACGTGGACCTCGAGGATTATGTCGCGCGGCCCGATCGGATTAGCGGCGCTGACATCAATGCCATCTGCCAAGAGGTGCACTTCCGATTTTCGTTGTTCCATGATGTCGTCTGTTTTAGTCGAGTCATTTCACTTCATCTTTTTGGTGCTGGCGTAACAAACTTGAATAAGCGGCCCCATTGGCGCCGGTACGAATTCGAAAGTGGGTCGGGGGTCATACGTCTGGCGGGAAAAATTTTTTTCGTGCTCTTACACTTTCTTTGCTTTACTAAGTACAATTAGTCGTTTTGGTGAGCACTTACGTGATGGTCAGTACAGTTTGGTCAGTATCTTGTTAGCTGTTTTTCTACTCATGGTGCCCCCCATTTGTAAAAGTGGGGTGGAGGCACGTGCCTCCCCTCCCCAGTGCCCTATGGAGTCAGTGCCAGGGAGCGGTCCGCCGAGTTTTAGCTGCGGGTTAGGACCCGTCTCCATACCTGTAAGAGCCATTGTGAACGTTTTTGTCGCTGGTCATCCACTACTGAATAGGAGATGTACAAGACTCCCAGCGTGTATCTGTCTCCGAAATGACCTATATTGTGTCGGGTGGTGCATAGTTAAACTCTACTCACTCTTTCTGCATATTTCGCTAAACGTACTATTAAGACTAGCGTTTCTACAATTCTTTTCTGTGGTGTACCGATAATCTTGCGAAGACATCGTTGTTTTCGAATCAGTGTCGGCATTTGCACTGTTCTCATTGACGGTGATAGCAGATTGAAGATCGGACAACTACTGAACAAAAACTTAAAAATGAGAATTAAAACTGAATAGAAACCAAAGCAAAAAGCCCGTTGTGTAAAATTTAATAAAAACTGATACTGGGTCTTCTCCGAAAAGTAAAAAAAAAGATAACACGGTTCATGCAAAACTGTATAGAAACTCAAACGAATTATCCGTTTATGGAACTAAAATATAACTGGTCCCATCGATTGTGGTTTTTTTATGTGGTTCTTGCAGGAATTTAATGTGCAGTTCGACTAAAAATGTGCAGACTTTCCGATTGTAGTCCCTTTTCTTTATTCACAGTTATCGTGGCAGCTGGTAAACGCTGTTAATATTTGGAGATTGGGGGAGGTGGCCCCCTACAATCTGGGTCTGTAGTCTGCAGTGGAAAAGAGTGTGGATGTTGAAAAGAGACAGTCTTGAAGCTGTCAGTGGAAGGATGAAATGTTCGGAAAACGAGCTGTAGGTACAAATCGGACAGGTATGATCGGGCAGATTGGACGCTAGATGAGCCCTAAACCAGCTGTATGGAAGAATACCTTAAGAAGAATGCTTCAGCCTCCCTTTAGTTAGGTATCGATAAAGGTGTGACGGTCCCTAGGACGATAAGCGTTGCTGCTCATCTATCTTAGGCCTTTCATCCCACAGGTGTTCTTAACCACAAAGTCTGCTGACGCATGGCCAGTGCGACGCCAGACCTACGGTTACCTTCCTAGCTTCGGAGCATCACCGCCTTTCACCAGTACCAGATTATACTGCTTGCTGGTAGAGGAAGGTGTGCACGAGCAGCTTGTCCAAGGCCATACTCGACAGCGCAGTGGGTGAGAGTCGAACCTGCGACCTCTCGATCACGAGTCCGGCGGTGAAAAACGCAGGCAAACATCTTGACGCGTCAAGAAGTTGCAGACGAACCCTTGTGTGGTCTTTTTGAATGGTTATGTGTCTGTTGGTGACGAGACGAGATGTGGATGATTCGTCCGTTTGTGGCATGTCTTACGTACGTCGAACGTCGGTCTTTGGCTGATCTTTAGTTTACATATGACCACTTTGTGGGTAGTGTCAACCAACCAGGCTGACTCAGCCTGCCATCACTTTGGGGTTGATAAATGGATTACGAGGGTCCTGGGCTGCATGTGGTTGTTTGTCCGCAAGGTTCAAAGTCCCATGTGCCTATAGGCTGCACGCCCGCTCTGTCTGTGACGCAAAGCGCCGCTGCAGTTTGCAGTTTGTGTGGCGCTATGTAAGTTATAGGTCTTTACCTTTTAGACATGTGTCATACAAGTATGGTAGATGGAGTTTGGCCTTTGGCCTGATGCGTAATCCGTCTGTGTGTGGGCGCTGTCAGGCGGGCATGCAGGCGGTGCGGGAGAACAGGTACGTCGTGCTGCCGAAAGACTTCGAAAAAGGTTACAAAAACAACACAAAGAAGGACGAGATGGAGCACGAGTTCTATAAATAGCCAGCCAATCGGCAGCCGCCGCCGCCTTTGATTGACAGTCTAGCCACTCGGTTTTTGTCATTGTAGCTCGTGCAGTCGGTTTGTGTTAGTCTGTGCTACTCTGTGGTGATCACACACTATTCTATGGTGATCTAATTGCCGTTTGTGGGTTAAACTGGCGTTGGTTTGGCCGACGTTTTTTGTTTTTGTTTTAATTTGATGTCGAGTTTCATTTCAATTTCATTTTTGACATTCTCATTCCTCTTTTAGAGTTATAAAACAGTCTCAGATTGTACTAGTATCACGGATATTTGCACAAAATTATTTCTAATTGCCGAAGCCTGGTTCAGTGATTTTTCTCCAGCCGCGGGTTAAATAACGTGCACAGTTGTGGAACTTCGTTTCAAACACATGCCTGTAAAATCGTCGGCCATTATGTCTGTGTCAGTAACGAAAATAAATTGTTAATATCATTAATCGGTCGTGTTTGTTTTCCAATAGGATGCCTAATCTTAGAATGCCTCAAGTTGCTGCTGTAAAAATTGTAAACGTCGTCATATTTTATGATATTTCTGTAGCTTAAAATTTCGAGTAAGAGTGCATTATACCGTCCGACAAAGCACTTAAAAATCAGGAAACTTTCACGATGATCTCCGGTTGTAGCTTGCAATCACAGCACTATGATAAATCTTCGCTACATAAAAAAGTAGGCTACATAAATCCACATAACATAGCGAGAGACGTAGAAAAAATGGATTGAAGCAGCCATTCAAACAAGTACATATGCCTTCAAATGTAACATTATGTCAGGCACAGTCAAGTACGCTGATAACGAATATTATACTGTCAGTATAAAATACGTACACACTTTAGTAACTACTATGATAATGCGATGCAAACATCCGCACACTTGGGCGTAAATGCTTGCTTTAGCAGTGTAAGATTGGCATGATATAGTCGCTGGTCGTTTTGCATTGACGCGACAGATATCGCACATCTTGGAATGTCAGTGCTGGAGGCGGTGGGGAGGGCACAGGATCTGTTTCCTAAAGCGAACAGCGTGACTTTCCTATCTTTGCGGGCTGGAGCAAACTTATTCAGTTCCCATGCAGTAGATGTGCAGAGGAAGCTTTGAATGCAGATTGATCGAAAATTCGTCTGCGTTCGATTTAAGATGGACACTAAAGGTTTCTTTCTGATGCAGCCGACGTACGATGCTTTAAAGTGCGGACGAAATTCCCTGCATTTGTAAGTTTTCGCTTCCACACGTCCAATTTCCTAAGACAGCCTTCCGATTAAAGCTTATACGCTCCTACTCGTGTGGGAAAATAGGTTACGACGCTGAATTAACAGTATTTATGCCGAATTTCGCCAAAATGGGCTACTGGGAGTTTTTATCGCCGTATGCATAGTCAAATTAGCGCTTTTTAGCAAGGTTGATGTCCAACGCTTCCGAACTTATCCGCTTTTATAGCAAGCATGCTGCCTGTCATTTTATTACGTAATCAGATATTTTAAAACCGAATTTTTTTAACGATCTGAAAGTTTTACTGGCGCAGCTGCACAAGAAGAGACGCTCGACAATATCATTTTCATGTACGAAGTAGGCTATTCAGTATTGAAAACCGTGCATTTAGCAGCAGAACACAAGCGATAAACAGCAGAAAGCATTACGAGGCTGCAAACCTCCGCCAATGATGCAAATCATGGTTATTGCGAAATACTCTCTTTCGCTTCTAAGAACATTTTTAGCCAGGGAACCGCCTCAAACCCTGCTGGAAGCTTACAACAGGCCAGGATTTAGCTGGTGCGAGGCCTAGGACCCAGTTTACTGGGGGAGGGGGTCCCCGTCCCACTAGGTTGGAAACTCCAAAGCTTCGGGATTAAGAAAATGCGTTACTGAATATCAAATAATCAGCATCACGAAAATACAGTTAGTCTTTTCGTACAGACAACTATCACGAGCGAGAAGTGAAAACGGTTTGATGGGGAAGCCAGGCCCTTCCCCAAAATCCGGTTTCCCTGGCTTACGATGCTCGTACCTCCCTTGTCGGTTGGGCAGGGGACCTCGTTCCCACTGTCGCTTATAGTCGTCTCAATCAAGAGACTATCTCATCGGTTAAATGACAATGTATCCATCCATGTAAACAGCGGCGAATCCAGAAATTTTGAAAAATGTGGGGCGATACAATGTATGATTCCTGTCGTCATTCATCGAAAATGAAGTAGGGCCCCTAGATGCCTTTTATACCGGTAAAGGCAGCTTGCTGGGGGAAATGTCTAAGGCCAATAGGGGCCGTCCCTCTTTCTCTGAATCCGCCACCGCATTCAGCCCCACATCCCACCCCCGGAAATTATTTTCTTCTTACCCCACGGCAGTGGCGCCGACTCCATATGGCACGGGGGCACGTGCCTCCCACTTTTACATATGAATGGGCACAGGGGCACCGTGAGTAGAAGAACAGCAAACAAGAAACTGATCAAACTGTATACTGACCATCACGAAAGCGCTCACCAAAACGACTAATTGTGCTTTTAGAGCCAAAAAGCGGAGGGACACGACCAAAAAAAAATTTTTCCCGGCGCTTAGCGCCGGATCGGTGCCCCTCCAATTTTGCTCCGGACCGGTGCCCCCACACTTTCAAATTCGTTCTGCGCCACTGCTCCACGGCATGGCCGATGATTTTGAGTCTACGGCCCAAATACAATACACATCCCTCGCCAGAATTCACGAACTGAAGTCACTAAACTGTTGAACGGACCGATATACTCGTGCTCACTGGCATCAATGCAGACTTCTTGTCTCATCAGTTGCATCGACACGTCAAACACACGATCGAGACGTCAATATAGCAGCTGCCAGCAGGCCTAGTCAAACGTGGAGCCACATTTGTGCTTCGAAAAATCGCTCGCAAAAATACGTTCATATTCTCTGAAACTGGTTTGAGCAGACACTTGCACCATGGAGATGCAATATAAATCACAAAAGAGCGATGCATACGAGTAAAATAATTGGAATGCAAAGGACAGGAACAGCAATGCACAGTTAACTGCATGTACAACGAAAATAAGTTGATGCATGGCCTACACTGTACATGCCTGCATGTAAGACAAGGTCAGGCGTAAAACGAACAGCATATACAACAAGACACACGGTGGTGCAGAAACAATTCACTACCACAATGTCAAAAAACTGTTTGAAATCGTGGTAAAACTCGTCAATGAGACTACGTTTATTGTTAAATTTGAGTGCAAAAAAAGCACGACAGTAGGCTTTATGTTGGTGTTAAATTTTCTATGCCTGGCATAACATGCGACGTCATCAATTACTGCGCTTGAAGCTGCGAGAATAAATAATATCATACAATCTTATTCTGAACTGGAGGACAAAAAAAAACAGAAAAATGGCAACTAAGGAACTTTTTGTATGAATTTCGAATTGTCGTCTAAAATATGGCGAATATGGCGGTCCTTACATTGCCCTTGCATTGCCAAAGCAAACTGATGCAACAGGGAGCGTTGACAACGTATACAGTGGCGTCAACGGCTCGGTAACTTTGGGGGATGGATTGATGCAAAGGAGAAGGTATCCTGGGGGACGAAAATCACCCAGTGAGGTCCAGGAGCGAAGATCAAATAGGGGGTCTAGTGGACGAACCCCAAGCTGATACTTATTTTGGAAATGGATGTAAAACTGTTATTTTACGGAGGAAAATAGAAAATGTTTTCTTATGTCCAGTTAACCATCCGTATTGGGGGGATGGTAATATAGCCATCCCTCACCGTAAATTTTGGGGGATGCATGGTTGAGGCTATGAACGTTTACACTTATTTGACGCATATCGCAGCTTCCCGGCTGATGCACAAAAATCATCGCCACATCGCATCACGCATAGAATATTTAACGTCAGTACATGTAGTGCTTGTTTGACACTTTAATTTGACGAAATAATTTGATTCCATCGGCAGGCTATACGATTCAGTGATGATTAGTGATAAGTGGCTAACTTTTTGGACCGCCGTGTAACTCAAAGTCGATGACAGAACAGACTGTGGGCCTACATAAAGTGTAACGAATATGTAGATATCAAATATGTG
>Ga0056116_1000873_pt1 | contig 11017 bp, 4 predicted proteins | sample WorMetOlspDAHAB2_FD_67352 | JGI IMG/M metagenome (GOLD analysis project Ga0056116, IMG submission 67352) | Marine gutless worms symbiont microbial communities from Max Planck institute for Marine Microbiology, Germany - Olavius sp. DAHAB.2 ...
CAGCGTTTCAAACTTGGTCTAATCGGATTCTTTGGCCATGAAAACATGGGTATAGATACCTTTATTTTGTTGCTAGCATGCTTAATTGTGGGGAAAATGCTAAAAATGAAATTTTGGTAATGGCCGTCTTAATTAGCATATTACTGGAAATGCCCAAAGGTGACGCGATGTCATCAACTGGATTCTCAATTTGGACCACCTGGGCTACCTGAATCTGCAAAGAAAAAAACTTTATCAGTCGGATCCAGGTTCACCCCCATATCAGGGTTTGGCACCCGGACTGTTAGCTTCGGTTTTACTGCAAATGAAATTTGTCAGCTGCGTTAAAATTAATGCTTGAGTAATATATGTCGTGTTGCTGACTGCATGACAAAGTGCATTTTGTTGCATCTATTTTGATATATCGTTATTATCTGGCGCTATGCAGTTTACTTTTTTTGCCGATTTACTGTTTCTTTGTTTCGATGGTTGGAACCAAAGCGTCTCCATTGCTGTTCACGCGGCAATAATCTTCAAAGGTTTATTTGGGAAAAATGCCGCCTCCCGTGCCAGCTCTCAGCCTGGAGCTGAGGACTCGGCGAAAAGTGGGCCGGTTAAACAAAACCGAAACTATCGGCGGCGGTAAGTGGTTTGATTGATTGGCGCATGGGCCGACGGCTTTTTCGGTTACCGTATCACTGGTCGACATGTTCGTGCATTGCACCGCTCGGCTCTTGCACGATATATCGGTCGCGGCTTTCTGTCGCTGTTATTCACGTTCACGAAAACGTAGGTTACGTCGGCGTCATCTCCGACAACCTACCGCACTCGACTCCAATCGTTTCTGTTCACCGAGTCATATCCTGACATTCGGCTTATCTTCACATTTTTTGCGTCTGCACACTGTCTTTTTCTAGCAGTGTTTAACTACTCGGGACACTCTAAAATTTCATGATCGATTGATTGAATAATGGGACCGAGTTGCAACTTTAATTCATTCATGCAAATTTTTGTATGCGCGCGCGTGATGCAGTCGTAGGTATCTTACGTTTAAACCAGTGAAAAGAAAGTGTGCCTGACCCGTCATCGTAATACCGAAGTTTAAAACGGAATAATTAAGTTTTCTTAACGTCATATTTGTGTGAGAACATTTGCTTTTGCTGCAGTAATTAGACTAAGATAGCGCAATATGTCGAAAACCGTATCCGACAAGATCTTCTGGCACCAAAAAAAAACACGCACGTTTGCGCACAAATTACTGTCCACGGTTGCGTAAATCAGGTAATGGGCCCAAAGCCAGTGCGAGTTACGCTTCCATTCGAGGCCAGGCGAAAAGGCATGTCCAGCAAAGAGCAATACCGAATACAGAATCGAAAAGTCATGTTTAAGGGTCTTCTTGTCGCTGCCGTCTGTTGCTATAGTCTGTCCTCTTTCTGAAAATATACTTGGGAACTGAAACAACTTTGAAACTGAATAGTAGACTTTCTTCGCCTTCTAGGCATACAGGGTTGTCGACTGTCGGCGACCGAGCTTTCCCAGTCGCTGCAGCCCGTCTGGAACGAACTGCAGCGCAACGTCACATCGGCGCCGTCCCTGCGAGTTTTCTGCAGTCGTCTGAATACTCGTCCTTTCAGCCGTTCCTTTTTTTGCAGTGCCCGTGATGTGACCGTCATTTATAGGACCCAGTAATCGCTTTCATTAGGCTTCCTACGCTCAGCTGCTTTCTTTTTCCATATTCCATAGTGAACGTTGATCGGGGTTCTTACAGGTCAGGGAAACTGGAAAAGTCCGAGAATTTGATTGGTGCACGAAAGGTTGAAATAACACTGCATCACGTCCCGTTTTCCGCACTGCCGACCAGCTGCGGCCCAGAATTTCCGCGAGAGAGCAGAGCACGGCGGTGGAGTTGGCGACCGACATATCACAGATCGGTTGAGCGAGCGCACTGGAGTTGGCGCGGTAGTGGTGCACCCAGTTCACTGCAGCTGCGTCTTGACAGTCCCTGCACCAGTGCGCGATCAGCACACGGTATATATTAACGCGAATATGCGTAGTGGCTGACCGATAAACAGAAATCTGATCAAGACAGATTCGGTTCGGAACACCACGAGGAAAGAACTGGGTGGTGTACACGTGGGTGCAGTTTCACTGCATGGTGGTGGTTGTGACCGCATTCTCGCACGATCACTCGACGTGGCCCGTTGCCTCAACATAGCCGTCGCTTGTTCTCTCGCGCTCGGTCTGTATTCTGTTTTGACAGAAACTGACACTGACCACACTTCGCATTCATCTTCTAAAATCGCAAGACAAGCCCCAGCAGAATTTTCTCATCTGAGTACGCCTATACAGTGCTTTCGTTTTATTTATTATTATTTTTTAATTTTTTAACCAGGGGAAAATTAAAAAGAACCACAACTTGTAGTGTAGTGCACCTTCTGGCCGGTCGTCATCATGCAGCAGAACAGAATTAAGTTGTTGCGCAGCAACGGAAATCCGAGTTTTAGTCGCACGTATTTACACGTCCACTTTGCGTCGCAAATTATTCCGCTTGTCAGTCGTATGTCATTATGCATAACGCATTGTCAGTTTGTCAGAACATCGCTCACAGAAATCGGACTGAGTTCGATAAAACGTGTGTAACAGTTGGAAAAACTTGAGCACTTTTTTATTATGAACTCCCTTTAATTGATATTTAAATCAATGTGGAATGTTTCTCGTTTATAATCGCAATAGCTTGTAAAACGCGAAATTTTGCAGATGGCAATTGTTCTGGCAAAATTTAGATCTGATTTTTAAGTTGCATGGACGGCAAAACTTTTGCCAACGACTTTCAAACAACGTTAAAAGTCACGTTTTTTAAACTTGAAAACACGTAAAACTAGAAACCTCGAAAATGAAATCACGTTTGCTGTTTGAGTCTGAAAGTCAATTTTGTTTGAGTTGTGTTTGCTAACCTGGGTAGTGAGTAACCGACACTGTAACATCGACTTGCCGATAAAGGCATGCGATCGCTCGTATACTGCTTTCTTATAACTGGCTTCCGGCTTGCATTGCACGAGTTTCGAGTTTCGAGTTACGTTTTCTCTAGCCGGCCGGAAGTAATTTTACGGTGATTTGATTGATAGTCAGCTGACCTGAATTCGATATGGGTTTGTTCTCTGTGTACTGCATGCGTGTAAGCAGACAATGTTCCTTCATGTCATATGCGCGATATACACATGATTGGAAACAAGCCGATGGACTGTTTTGGTCTGCATGGAGAGTGGAGTCTGGATGTAGGTCGAGCGACATTAGGCGAGTGTCAAAGTAGACTGTATTCGTTGTTTTCGTGGGTAACATCTGTGAAAAAAATGCAGGTGCTCAGGCATGACAATGTGTCGCTCAAACACTATACTTTTCCGCACATACTGAAAAAATTAGAGGGAACATTGTAAGGAGAGCGGGACTCGAATGGTACTAATACTTTAGATCGTGACATGACGCCGTTGCTTACGGTACTTGCCCCTATACGTGCGTCCCAGCTGCTTTCACCGGAGGCACATTCGCTACTACGAAGACACATCTACAGTGAATGTTTGGCGAACTTGTGTGATAGAGCCACTTAACTGATCGTGCTAGCAATACAACTCACTTGGCGTTGCACTCGCAAATTTGGAAAATCAGTCCATTCCGGCATAAAAAACGTTTAGCCTTTTCTGATTATGTGATGTCGACGAGACCAGTGCTGTCAAGAATTAACAAGACCAAGAACAAAACCAACGATGACCAAGACTGGAGAGGATAAGCTAATCTAATTGTGATGGCAGTCGTCATTAACTTCTTTTTCGTGTCCTGCACAAGTCATCGTATAAGTCGCCGTACACCAAATGAACTTGACCTACATCTCAGATAGAAAAGGTTGTCTGTTTGTCATTATTTATCTAAAACTTAACGATGTTTCACACACAACATTGTCACTAAACTGAAATCACTACTCATTGTCCAAAGGCAAGATTCTGTTTTTTTTTCTACAATACAAAGACTTGAGGCCAGAAAAACTCGGTTCTGCCAAGACTTAACATCACTGCAGCATCTGCTATAGCCACCTGCTTAGACTCCGCATTTCTGGTCATATTTGCGTTTCGTATGCGGAAAAATTTCAGCTTAAAAATGGACCTTTCGGCGTCACGTCGGCGAGCAACGACCCTTGCATGAGGCAGCCGCATTAACCTGGTTCTGAAGCAGTAGGCGGACGACGCGTGAAATGTGAATATGGCTTAATGTCGCCTGTGAAGCACTGCGCGGCAGTGGTGACAGACAGCTATAGGAGCGCGTTGATCTAGTTACGCTCAAATGACATTAGGAGCGACTTCCCGGAGGCGTCGGCGACCGACCAACGGCGTCGCCACATGTCAGCACGCTGTGTTGGCGGGCGACCGCTGCGATGTAAGACGCGCGTGGTGAACTGGCTGTACTGTGTGTTATCTCGTCGTGTGCTGATGCACGCAAACATGTGCGTTCGTGAATAGAAACCAGATCTTCGAGCACAGCCTCAGTTGCGTGGGCGTCATCTTCCTCGCAGGTAAATCTTTTTGACAGTGAATCACCTAAACACGATGCACGCTGTTATCATCGAGAACAGTAGAACACGTTTTGTCCAGCTTACGATTTAGAAGTTTGTTGGCTGGTTGGCTGGGCCGAGAACAAAGTCGCAGCTGTAGAGAACAAAAAAAATCAGGACGTGAAGCTGCGGCTGAACAGAAACGTTCTTTAGTCTCTTCTTAAAAGTCTGTAGAGATGGTTCTTACTGGCAGGCCGCCGTGAGTAGCTGCATGACGTGCGATGCTGTCTGCATAACGCATTTGAACGTCATTCACTCCTCGTTTGAGGTACCCACCCGTGACACGTGGCTTCTTCTGGTTCTCGAGTTTTAGCTGAATCCCCTTACTGAGGCAACCCATACTTATATTTCGACGTCGGTCGTGGGTAGGTTACTGGATCCGAGTGTATATCGTATTCGCCACGAAGCACGCGTCTGTTAGTAGGAGTAACTAAAAATCGACTACAGAAGAACTGGAGAAGAACGACCGAAGAGATGAGTCTTTGGACGTTTCCTGAAAACTGGCAGTGACGGCGCCGACGTGACATTTTGCGGCGTGCAGCGTTTTCCACTTCCGGTCAGGAAGGAAGCGGAAAAGCTCGGTCGCCGATGTCTGTGTGTTGCGAACTTTCTGGCGCAGCCAGTTAATTCATTGTTATTGGGGGCGCGTCGCTGCTGTCCATCATTTCCCCGCAGTTGCAGTGTTATAATTAAATTGGTCATTTTACAACACTGTGTGTACTGAATTTGGCGTGCGCTATAGACCGGCAACCCTAACAGTATATCAGCAGTACACCGCTCCGTATTCCCTGTGAACTATATGCAGATTATCTAGAAATGGATAAGCTTACATTAACCCAAGCAGTTATAGTCGCTGTCTTTGTTTTTAAGTAGTAGGTAAATGATGTATCGCCAGTATGATGAGAAGCAGTTCAGTTCAGCTCGAGAATTGTAGTGTAGCAGCCTAAGCAGTCACGATAGCGCGGGACCGTATATATAGCCTGACATATAGTCGACATCGGTGTATAGCATAGCACATAGCGGAGTTTCTTTGCACGTGTTGTCGTTATCAACTTTTGTGCGTTTCGCTTTTGAACGAAATCGATCTTTTCGTTTCGACGTTTTGCCGAGCTGCAACGCTGTTGCGACGCAGGTGGAGTGCATGGTGGGCGTGACGTCGTCATTCTGTTTGTGATGTTGCAGTTTCGTCGGCTGCAGCCGAGAAGACCACGGCGTGTGCTGCTGAAGAACCTCACTGCTCCGAGCCGACTGTGCACTCAGATGTCAACGCCGTCTACCTTGTTAGACCACTTCTCTGCTCGCTGTGTAAGTTTGCTTGTGCGATGAACATGCCGTGTAACTGATTGTCGCCAGTGGCGGATCCAACAGGGTCATTACGGCCCTTGTTGGTCTGTCGATGCGAATGGCCCGTCTCTCCTTCTCTTGGCCGACAGTAAATTGACTTCTTAAACTCCTATAACTGGAGGTGGATGTGAATTTTTTTTATTAGAGTGAACGTTTTGCTTATAAGTGAGGTGGGAAGAGGAGAGGTATTGGTAGGGCGTAGGGAGGGAGGGGAAATAATGGGACGGGAGAAGGGGTTAAATGGGGACGAGTGGAAGAAACTATGGTCTCCCTCCAACAGCTCCTAGATCCGCCAGTGACTGTCTGTAGACAGTAATGAAGGTACCTTTGGGGAAAACGTCATAGTGCGGTGACTAGTGAAAGGTTGACCGACAGGTTGTGGACGTTGTAATGTACAGCGCCTATTGATAGTATTATCTTGTCGTCGTGTTTGCCGATCTATTCAGCTTGTTTTGAACGTGAAGCTGGAGTTGAGTACCTTGAAATGTCGTAAATAGCGGCACGTCCTTTCGCTTACACAGCCCTGGCCGCAATTCGTTCACAGAGACAAAGCAGACATATATAGGATAATGGATTGTGATTCTGTGTACTCGGTGAGTTAGTCGCGTGGCCTCGGGGAAACTGGTGGCAGTCTGGTACTACAAAATGGCGAACAAAAACTGTTCTAAACAAAAGCTGTGCATTGCTTCTTTTCAATTCAGTTTCAATTTATTTGCCGATTTCAAACGCAGAGCATTAACTGCTGTGAAATGCCCAGAAACAACGTCCCATACTGCAGCTCTCTTCAGTGACTGAATGTATGTGATTAGAAAAGTTTGTTGAACGAAGTAATTTTTATAACGCACGCGATTTTTAATCGAGTGCAGCCCATTTCCTTTTTGAACGAATTACGTGTAATTCAACTACTCGTCAGTTTTACGCCTGATTTCCACGACTAGCGTAACGAATTCTTGATTTAATAGGACAGGAGGGGTTAATGACTAAAACTATTAAAACTGTCAAAGTGAAGCAGATGTGAAAACGCTAGGAGTAACTATCTGTATACATGGGTATATTTACTGTGTGAATGACTTAGCTTTTGCAGTATTTTGTCTGGAAAATAACAGTCATCTGCTTGTGTTGCTGTAACAGTCAAAATAGCGCGTGAATACGCCGCATGCATGTGTGTTTGTGTTAATGTTTACAGGTCGTGACTATATTTGGGGCACAGGTCGAGTGTGCATGAAATGTGCAGGTATGAACAACGTCCACTAAATAACTGTCTTTGATTAGATTACGCCATCTCACTTTTACGTCGTGTACTTTCCATGAGAAAAATCTAAATGCAAGCAAGAATCTAAGTTTTGCTGAGTGACTTTATGATGCTGCATAGCATTCCAAAATTCACTTACATGTATTTAAATGCTATTGTATGTGACGTACCTATTGTCCTATGGACTGTGACACTTTTTACCTACGGTTGCTGAACCTTCTGTCTGCATGGGTTTGTCATTTATGAAAGCACTGATTGATTGATTGTTGACTGTAATTATGTATCTATGCGAGATAATCGAGTTTTAACCACTGACTTGTATGCATTGTTTTTGTGTTTCTTGTTCTGTGTAGTTTTATGATACTGTAATACATTATTTTATTCTTTTATATGTAAACTTGAATTTGTGTTTTTATATATTTTTGTTATTGTTTTTTTGTTTTTATTATATGTACTGCTGTTAAATCACCATAAATGCTGCCAGCATAAAACACATAGACGATATTCTTATTTTTCTTCTAGTGTGTCCACTAATTATAGTTCAGGTTGTGGATTAGCTGACAATTCGCCGACAAATTAAACCAACTCGCTGTCAGGACTGGAAAATACGCGGACGGGTTGATTGGCAGCAGTGTTTGACAGAAACTGGGATTATATGTAATCGCTCTAAATACGTTTTTTAATTTGCAGTCCGCGACTTTATGAGTCCACGAATTGACTCACAACGAGTTGGTTTGTCTGCGAATTGTCCCGTTACCACAGACTGCACAGTAGTGAAGTTGCGAACTTTATGAACTTTAAACTGAAATAAAATTGGAAGTTCAAAAATATATATAATGTTTTTGGGAGTAAATAAAAACAACTTAAGCAATCGCATTTAACGCTTGCAGCTACGATGGCTTTATACGCACCAAAGAAGCAGCGCCAGCGACTGGCCTGCATCCTGCATGTGCTAGTATACAGTCAAGAACATTATAAAAGTGCAGTGTAACTTTCGTCTTGTTGACAGTGTTAAAAAAATCGGATGTGACGCCAATATTGACTGGTTTTCAGACGAAGAGCTAGACCGATTGACTGACATCAAAGCTGTTTTTGAATTTTTACAAACGTTATTAGTTTCTTGAACTTTAAAAAAAAAAACTTTATTCTACACGTTTTGAACTTGTTCAGCTATGCCAGATGTGTCGCGAAACGCCGAACTTTATACAGTCGCAGTCGTCGGTGTTAGCGGCGTTAACAAAAGCGGTGGATTGATCGGGTGTCATCTGAAGCACGTAAACGATGACAGCCGATTGTTACCGTACTTCAGTCTAGTAATATATGTAGTTTCGTGACAGCGGCGATTGTGAGCCCCGGTTATTCGTGGTGAAGTGTAATTTATTATTGATAAAATAGCAGTTGGATAGTGGGCGCTGCAGTGCTTACGCTGGGAGGCACAGGTGCACGCTGAACGCTGGTCCTGTTATTGATCTAAGTAACCCAGCCGGCTCGTCGCAGGCCGACGTCGGCCAGCCGACATGCAGTCGGGTCGATGGCCTGTTTTTTGCAGCCATATTTAGATACACACGTGACTGATTAGTGGCATTTATTGCATGCGCATTTGCGCTTTGTGCTTTTGCTTCCGGGAAGTTTTGCGTCGGACGCATTTTGTCGTATTCGTACGTATAGTACAAGTGCATCATTACCTTCGATGTTCTTGCGATACTGCAGTTTGCAGTGATCAGAAACGGTCAGAAAGCTGTAGTCTTCGCAGTTTTTTATCACAAGCGATGCGCCTGCGTCTTTGCTTCTGTAGCAAACGTTAACGCCGTTTCTTACAAAGTTGTGATTTTCTTAACTTTTTTGTCGATTTTCACGATTTTGACGTGTTGTAACGTCCATATTACGATAGTGGGTGGGTTGGATCTAATGCAAAATACGCGCATTGTGCATACATTTGCATAATGCATAAATTATGAGATCGGTCCACTTACACTGCGTACGAAAAGGCTCAGGTGCTAGCTCGGTGAACACTAGTCCCGTTATTGATCGTTATGTCCCTCCCTGTGGCTTGCAGACTGTCCGAGCCGACAAGACCAGCCTGATGATTTGATAATTTGCAACCGGCCTTTTCGACACGTCGTATTTTTGCGAGTCGTCACTCAGTCGTAGGACGGCGAAGGTTAACGTACGCTGAAGTGGAACGCCCCTTGACCCTTGCAGAGCTCAACTATTGGTAGCGTCGTAAGCTCACCTCCTTTGCTGAGCGAGTGTCGCAAGCGGCGACTATTTTTGTTGTTGTTCGAATTTGTTACGTTGTTACGTTGTTATGTGTCTTTTCTACTTCTATACTGTTTTTATCTACGTTTCTGTCTCTCGACTTTCTCCAATTATGCATTTTCCAGCAGGTAATATTTGCAAATTGCTTATTAATATGAACTTTTTAACTGCACTTTAATTTTTAAGAGCACGATAATCTGACATTCTTGTTCGTTAGTCATTAAGTCGCGACGCTGCAGTGCGATAGGGACTCAGTGTCTGCTGCGCTCTAAAAGTGCTATTTCGAGGGCTAAAAAACAAGAAGCTAAAAATCACAGTTGGAATGACTAGAGGTCCGATTCTTCGTCGGTGGAAAGAAAAACGCTCGTGTTTTAAAACCGAATTGAATCGTTGTGAGATAACCGAGACCCGAAGGTCGTTGTTATTTTATATTCGTGCGGAAAATGCCGTTAAATTCCAGCTGGAGTAGAGTGGAGTTGGTTGTTGTCGATGTGTTTTTCGACGCCCTTGCGCCTGCCTGGCACTGCACTTGACTGCACCTCGGCGGTACTTTGGCATCACGGCTGGCAGCTGGACGGCGGTCGCGGTGCGCTGCTGCTGCTGCTGATACAAGTGGACCAGCGCCGCCGTCGCCGCGTTGAAGGTTGCGTACGGGCGGCCGGCTCATGCTGCGTGCCCCGACCGGGTCACCACTGCATGCGGCGGTGCGCGGCGCTGCCGGCCAGCCATCCAGCGTTGCCTTGCTGCTTGCGTTTGCCAGCTGAGTCGAGTCGCCGCCGCCGCCGCTGCTGCGCTGTTAGTCGCCCTCACTATTTCGTTGTAAGGTCGTCGGCGCAGCTGTTGTTCAGCCCGGATATTCGTCTGAATTCTGCAGTCGAACGCCTGCTGCGGCATCGACGTCGGTAAGTAGCATCGTGCAGAATCTGCTGGCCACACCAGTGATTTTAAAGTGTGCGGCTCATGCTGTTCTTAAATTACGCTTTTAAAAAATTCCCTGGCCATCACGCTTGATTTTGTGTCGCCTGTTGAAAAGTCGACATCGCAGCGGGCGGATGAATAATAGTGCAACCGCTGACGTGTTTTGTGGAAATTACAGCGCTTGAGCTGCGTTTTGCTTCAGCGTCCTGGAAACACGGAAGTTTTCGCGAGTGACTGTTCGTTTTTAATGCGGTTTTATGAGGCCTTACAGTGTGTAACTGTAAATTCAGATCAAACAAAAAAAGCACCAACTGCCATTGTAGCGCTATCCCAACTGTGTCATCATCCATTGAAAGGGTCTGTCTAAAAACAGACGGGACGACGGGACAACGACGGGACAGGACGAAGCATCCCTCCCGCAGCTGGCGGCCATATCCTGTCGACGACGGGACAGCGTGACAGCTGACGACGGGACAGGTAAGTATATAATGAGTCGACGAGGCAAAGCTAATGACTACAGTGAAAAAAGACGGTGTAAGTATTCAGTTTTGCCGACAACTACGGACGATAATTTCTGTGTAAATTTTTGTTGCTTAGCTTTGATGATAAAACTAAGTCTCAGTGTACTGACAGTTATGTCTGTCCCGTCGCCCCGACAACTAAGG
>Ga0056116_1000877_pt1 | contig 10996 bp, 11 predicted proteins | sample WorMetOlspDAHAB2_FD_67352 | JGI IMG/M metagenome (GOLD analysis project Ga0056116, IMG submission 67352) | Marine gutless worms symbiont microbial communities from Max Planck institute for Marine Microbiology, Germany - Olavius sp. DAHAB.2 ...
TTTTTTGTTTTCGGTCGAAAATGTCGGGTCTTTTTATTTTCTTTTATTTTTCGGCCTGAAAATGAAATCGCTTTTTCGGTAGTTTTTATTTTTTGGCTGAAAAAGGAAAATCCTATTACGGTCGGCCTCTAGTCTGCAACCATGAACGCCACTGAAGCTGCTTTCAGGCGATTGCTAAAACATTTATTTTCAGAGATACCGAGCACATTTGTGGTGGTTTTCATGGATGATGTGCTATACAAATACATTGACATTGACATTGCTTATGCTGCTAAGGCATGCACTGCCTTATGACAGTTTGTGGCCAGCAAGTTAGCCAAATAATTTTTTTGAATAAAAAGTGCCACTTCTTTACTTGTAGTATCTGTATCCTGTGTGTATTTTGATATCATATGTGATACTGCCATAGCATCTTAATATGCTGATAATGTTTACAGAGACGAAGGCAATGTGACAATCTATGATTCCAGGGATGCGTGCACTACCAGCGGAGTGTAAGTTGAATTACTCAGAAATCACGTAAAAGTTGAAGATGGTGCGGAATGACGACAGTTTGTCATGTAACTGAAATGGAATCCTGATATCAAAATAAAATGCAATGTGTTTTGCACGTATCTTGGCTGTAGTCTATTTGCTTGTGAGAGCTGGGGGAAGAACTGTATGAGAGTGAACATGCAGCAAAAAAAATGGGCACCCCGATTGTATCGGAGCAGAATTTAGGTCATTTGTTGCTGTCTGTGAAGTGTGTTTAATTTTATTATATATTTTTTCCATTTATATTAATTTCAGGGCTTTACCTGTGTTTTAACTATGGACAATTGTATTGTGCCTATGTTCATGTAGTGTATACAGTAGAAATATTGATTGTTAATGTCTCGTCCTAAAAATGACCTGCTATGTATGGGTGGGACGTTAAATCTTCCTCACTTAATTACAACGATGATGACGACGACGATGATGATGATAATTGCCACAGCTGTTGCTACCGTGTGAAAAGTAAAATGAGGTGTAGAAGTTTCAAACTGCAAACTATTTTTAAATCAGTAGAGCTATTGCTTTACAAACTCCAATTTACTTTCGGACACATTGCAAGTCCATTTCTTCTGACATTTTCCTTCCATTTTTCCACACTTGTTCTGGATCAATATTATCACGTCAAAATTTTTTGATATGCCGTGTATTTTTTGCTTGCAGTTGGAAGGTGCACGATCATCCACTGGACATTGACACGTCTAACCCGCAGACTGCATTTATTCTGCCTCAACTCAAACCGTATACTAAATATGCCGTTTACGTTCAGACGTACACCATTCTGTCAGCAAAGACTGGAGCCCGTAGTCCTATACTCTACTTCAGAACAAAATCACACAGTATGCATTTTACCTGTTCCGAGAGATATTGTTGACATGATATCGCTGAATTTATTAATGATGCCATAATAGGCAGTGTGTTATTGTAGTATTTGTTTTACTGAATTTGTTGACAGATCTAGAATATTGCGTGCTTCAAAATCGGTTTTATATATACTTCAGCGTTTTTAATATTCTTTGGTTTGGTAAACTCTGTGGTACTTTGGAAATCAGTCAGAATTGCTGCTGCTGCCAGGAAATATATGCACGAAAACAATATGATTGTGCTGTTTTTTTTGGCAGACAACTATAAGTGAGTTACAGCCTTGTTGGTCACTGTCGTCCATTGCTTATGTGTGCCGATCCTGTATGTTTTATGACAGATAAATAAAATTCGCTTCATTTTACTACAGTGGGTACTGACTCAAATAGACGTGAGGGAAAGTGCGACATAAAAGCTGCAGCATGGTAGTCTGCATGATACATTTGTACACGAATTGTTGTGTGTGTTTTTTTCCAGCGCCGTCGCCAGCAAGAGATGTGGTTGTCGATCCAAAACACCTCGGTGAGCTTCACATATCATGGCAGCCGCCGATCAAACCGAACGGCGAAGTTACACACTACCGAGTCTACTGGCAGCCGCAGCCATTCCAGGCCAAGAGATATCACCGTCGGAATTACTGTGACGACAGTGAGTAGTGATTGCCACTTGCCGTAATAGTTGATGAAATGATGCTGTCCTCTGGCGATTAATTGTGAACAAGGTGAATGTTTTAGGAATGGAGAATGGTGACTACGTCATGACTGAAATTTTTAAGTAATTCAATAGGCTTTTATCGTCATTTATTATTATACCCAGGCCAAAGTATATGCCACCCACAGAGGGTAGTAAGCTGAGTCGACTCAAGCAAGGCTGTTGGTCAAACAGCTATCTGGAAAAACAAATGGTGAATTCCTTGCTGTAGGAATTTAATGTTGTTACAGGATGTTATTCTTAACACCTAAATACGGAAAGGTTTACTTGTATGTTTATTAATGCTATAGTCGGTATAATTTGATGTTGTAATGTTTACAATCATAATAAGAGCAATAATAATCATAATATAATAATCATAGTAATCATACACAGATACGTCATTAGCGTATTAGTCTGTCAAGAGATGTATAAGAAAGATAAAACATGGAGCTTCATTACGTAGCTGATGGCTTCACAATTACACTTTTTGCAGTTTACGGACTGTCCGCTAATTTTCTGTGTGTTATCTTTGCGTAAGAGCTGCGGCTGTTGCCGAAGTCGAAAGTGGCTGTCATCGTGGATAACATGCACAATCAGTCGACTGCCAATGTGTCGGCCGCGGGTGGCCAGTGCTGTGCGTGTCCGAAGACGAAGGAGCAGCAGCGGATTGAGGACGAGGAGCGACAGTTCCAGATTGAGTTTGAGAACTTTCTGCAGGACACGCTCTACCGCAAAACGTGTGTGGCCATTCATTGTCATCATCTGTTGTGCCCACTGCGCGTGAATGCCTGTGCATTACGATATTGTGTCAATACAGCAATAATAAAAAACTTTTAAGAACTAAGAGACAAATTAATAATATTGTAAAAAATCACAAATACAAAAGGTGATGACTAAAGCCAGTGACTGTAACTGTGTATCTCATCTCGTGGGTACTGTAGAGGCACAAGTTGAGGGAGAAAACATCCATGACAAGGTTTTGATATCTTTAAAGATTTGAAGTTTATATGCTTGTCCGATGCCCACATGTATCTTCTGTAGTATTATATTTAGTTGTCCATTATCTTTATGTAATAGTAACTAGTTGATTGTTTTCTGCATTTTGTAGTTTTGGTTTGTGTATTGTTCATTAGTTGTTGTATAGTTTGTCAGTACATTAGTTAAGTGATTGGCTGGGAAGACTACTTTTGTTATATTTTTTGTTGAAGGGTTTCCTTACAAAGACCATTTTAAGAGATATTTATTGTAATGGTTTCATTTTTGTGAATAATTCGGATGAGGATGTCATTACATTCCAATCAATCAGTCCTCCCAGATCAATCCACCTGTATGTCATTGTTATAATCCAATTGCCGTTCATTTTGCACAACCAGCAGATTCAAAAGAATGAAACCGAATCTTTCAACTTTTTTGCAATTTTTTTTCAATTATCATGCAGTCACTTGGGTTGACATCAGTACAATTGACAATATGGTGGAGAGCTTTCGACTTGTCGCTTTTTGCTAGAAAACCATCAGCTAGACCAATGCTGTATAGCGCAGGTGTCAGTGGATACTCCGTAAGTTTATGAAGATCTACCTTTTCTGTTTGAGTCTGTGATTTTGCAAGGAGCTGAAAGGCAGCATTTCCCTTGCGACTGTCTTTTTTGCTGATGTGATTAGCTTTACCGACTTGCCCATAGAAGCCAACAAAAATGGATTACCTATAAAACTTTGTGGCACTCAGTTTACCAAATGAGCAAAATTAACCCAACATTTCAACCAAAGATGGCGGCACTATATGAAAAACACTTACGTAAAGACCAAATAAGAAAGATTCATTGTTAGGCAATGTTAATATATGAGTTTTAGACGAAATGTAAGTGCAAAGAGAGAAAAATATGTGCATTGACTGTCATTTAAGTACAGTGGTGCGTATGCGTATGTCTGAAATAAGCCTTATAAATTTTTACCAAATGACTTTTATCTTTGGTTAACCATTAAGAATCTGTTCACACCTTTTAAATGAACCCATGAATGAAAAGATTTTGCAGAAAAGACTGAGGAGCAGGACTCGGGATTTCAGTCTTGGGTCAAAGTCGGTGACCTTTTGACCTCTGGTGAGGTCACTGATTAGCATATCAATCGAATCCATATTTACTTGGATAGAACTCATCAAAACCAACATTTTGATACGAAATTTGAGGGGTCTTGATCAAAGCAGCAACATACAGAAAGATTTACTATCCCATACCCCAAAATTCGACACTCGCCAAGAATTTCAGCGCACTTTAAAAAACACACCGGACGGTCCATTTCGCCAGAGTATTTTTGCTGTTAACATCATATTTTCCATTCTATAGGCCTAGGGGTACAAGAAAATACCAATGAAATTTAGTCACGGGGGGTGCACGGGGACCCCCAGTAGCTCATCAACTATTTGGGTTCAACAGGCGAAGACAGTTTAACCCCTCCACCCCCCCCCCCGTCGTGAAATATGTACGTCATTTTGACGGTAGTTTAGGCCCAATGCCTCGTTCGTTAACTTGCTAACTTGTGTGCGGTGCAAGGTAAGCTCTTCTAACTTATAATGGCACTAAATAGCCTATTTTGTGCTGATGTGCCGTTAAGCAATTACTCACTCACGCAAGTTAAGTCGAGATATTTTGGTTTTGCAGGCCGTCGAAGCGAATGCCGAGGAGAAAGAAACGATCAACCTTGCGACGCCTTCGTGCGGCGCTTAGACATCGTCGCCGCCGCCGTGACACTGGACCAATGCAAGATATTCTGCAGCTGGCCAAAAATTCACGGGACTACTCGTCCCTGCTAAACAACTACACGCTGCCTGTTAATGCGTCCTTTCCGTGGCCAGACAATGGCTCCAGCAATCTGCACAATCAGTATGAGGGTGCTGTCGTCTATGCCAAGACTGAATTGGTTATCACCAACCTACGACACTTTCAAGAGTACAGCATCGAGGTGAGCTGGCACAGTCGTGCATGTGTTACAGAGCTGCTTTCAAGTCTTTTTGGTGACCACAAAGTTGCTGACCGGCCTGCAATAACTTTTTAAACGTAGAGAGAGTCATTTAGGTATGTTTTTTAATGGTAATCTTTGTCAGTCGGTAGGTCCAAAAAGGTCTAGTTTGGCAAGCAATACAGAGTTCTGGACCTGTTATATTTAAAAGACCACATGCAACAGATTTGTTAGGAGAGAATGGAAGAATTAAGACGTTAAGAAGTTGCTTTTATGGTCATTGTAACTGTCTTGTCTCCATTCCTTCATATCACGAGTGCTTTCTTTTTCCGTGACGTCCTGCAGCCACGGGAGACCACATATTGGCAGAGTAGAGACTAATCTCATCATCTGCAAATCTTTTTGAATGGCAAAACACAGTCCATGATCTGTGCAGCTGGACCTCGAGTCTGGAATGATTTGCCAACAGAACTCGGACGGCTTGACTTGTCAGAGCCATTTTAGCCAGTCACTGAAGACGTTTTATATGGGCATTGGGACGACAGTGCAATGACAGTGCAGTGTGAATTTTTTTAACTGTGCTTTAGAAATGGCCTTAATTACTTGCTTTCTTGCTAAGTTAAGTTAGTATATCACAGAACTGGCATATGTCTGTTGATGCCATATGTCAAGATCAGCTGTGCATGGACCCTGACCAGTGCAGAGCGGTTCAGCATTGAAGTGAAGTGCCTTTTAAATTGCATGCCATGTCCAGCGTAATGGCCTGCCAGCGCTAGAAGCCGCTAGAGACTGTTTCTGCTGTTGTTCAGAACGTATGAATTTACAGTCTATTGTGTGCTTGGTACTAATATGAATGTGTGGAATGGTGTGCGATAGGTGATTGCGTGTCAGGAATCTGCGAATGAGGTCGGAGAGAAGCTGTGTAGCAATCGAGCGATCATAACGTCGAGAACTCTGCCTGACAGTAAGAGCTGTCTTGTTTGCTTGCGGAATGAGTTAACATTAGCATGCTTGTACTGTACATTGTATTTGGAATGGTTACTTGCATTGACTGCCATTATACTCCAGTTGGTCAGCTAGTTTGTCAGTAAATTAGTCAGAGTCTCAGTTAATATAGCACCTGTCTCACCTGTCCACTGCCTGTGGTGTGTGTGATTGTTAATGTCCATCCACATACTGGAAGAGACTGGGCGACCGACCTCGGAGAACGGGGCTCCGCCAAGTCACCAGTGACTGCTACCTCAATGCCACAGATGCTTTTCAACTGATGCTGTACCATTTGATGTGAAGATCGTAAGCTATGGCTGCTCTGGTTGCACGATGATAATCATGTCTTATAAAGACCTTATATGAAATGCATTATTTATTTCAAATATTGAAATAACCTGAAAACCTGCACATACGCACGCACACACACGCACACACACACACGCACACGCACACACATTGAAATTACTGTCATGAAATTATAACAGTAGCAACACTAGAGTTCACTAAAACACACCATAGGCATTTCGTCATCGTTAGTTGTTAAAATGGCTTTAAAATCAACTATGTCTAGTATGATCCATTCTGCAGTGTGACAGGTTTGCCGTAGTAGTAACAGCGATGGTGACGTCTACAAAGTTAAGCTATATCGAACCTGGTTAGTACTGGGATTGGTGACCTTTGGCAGGTCTACCAACCATCGTGATTTTTATCCAGGCCATTTAGCCTGGCTGTCCTTCTGTGGATAGATGTAATGAGTAGTGCGATGGTTTTGGACTGCACTGGGGAAGAAACAGGAAGTTCTGTGTAGCAGTGGGCCCTGTTACCAGGACTGCTGGCATACTGGCTTATTTGTATGCTAGCTTAATTGGGTCTAACCCTTGTTGACTTATAGGTCAAAGGGGATGAGCTCCCTCACGACAGACCTAAGCTTCCCTCCAGGCCACTTGGAGTTGTTGCAGTCCCAGTACTAACCAGGTTCGATATAGCTTAACTTTGTAGACGTCACCATCGCTGTTACTGCTACTGTGCTTAAGTCTTCTTCTTCATTTTTCCTCCAGGCCACTTGGAGTTGTTGCAGTCATGCAGTTTTTACACTTGTTTTCAGATAATGCCGACACAATTGATCCGCACAACATTACCGTCGACACTACATCCAAACAATCTGATGACGGCAGCAGTCATGTGTATATTCAGTGGACGGATCCGCCATCTCCAAATGGTCTAATTGTGCTCTATGACATCGAACTCGTCAAGGCTGATGTTGCCAATGTCAGTGCATCACGTATTCTGCTTTTGTTATTTTTTGCCAGTGCAGATCATGCTCTGTTTTGGAAACTACACCCACAGTGGTTTGGCAGGCCCAGCAGGATGGCACCTCAAAACTTATTGTAAAATACTTTTGCCATCACGAGTTCTCTATCATCACCTGCAATTTGTCACTTATATCATACCACCTTTGTTGTCCTGTAAAAAGATATAAGATGTCTGTGTTAGGTTTTCAATTAAAGTTTTCATACACGAACTCGATATCAGATATTTCAGCAATAGTTCTGGGTTTCATAAGGTGTCATGGATGGGAACCATTGCCTGGTGATCAAGGCACTTGGTGTGTATTGAAATACTACTGTTCCAATAACTGTCGCAGTGGTTATCTGACTGAAATGGTTCTCATTGTACCAGAAAAGTCTCACTTCAGAAGTGGACACATCCTAGCATGTATGTAGGGATTGCACAGTGTTAATGGTCATCTTTATTTATGTGGGAGGATGTTTAAAAATGATTTAAAATTACTAATGTAATTCGGCATTTCTGCTGAGGGAGTTGGACTCCCTTATGAGTGTGCATTATGACGTCCAACTTGTGTCATTTTCTTTGATGCTTTTAAATGTGAATAAAGTTGGTGAAGGAGAGTGAAGATACGTTAAAAGCCGAGTTCGCTTTCTGCTGCTTGAAATGTGTAGATACTGTGTACCAAAACTCGTCAGATTTTTGGCGCTGAATCTTGCAAGCTAGAGCACGCTAAAGTTGGCACTTATGAGCTGGAGTGTTGTAAAGATCCAGCATAATTTGCTGTGCTTTTGTCCAAGTGTAGTCTGATATCCTAGTGGTGCCCACCGGAGGAGAAAATTAGTCTGCGATTACCAGACTGAAATTTTGGAGCATTTAATGTTTGCTGTGCATTTCTTGTTAAGTGATTTTTATGTGACATTTTGTGTATGCTTGTCTGTTGCAGTACAAGCCTGAAATATATTGCATTCCGTACCAGCAGTTTCTGGATGACCGTGGCTATGTTGCTAGTCATCTGGCAGCCGGAAATTGGTCGTTCCGCATACGAGTAACGTCACTCGCTGGCAATGGATCGTGGACCGACTATCAGTACTTCTACATTTCACAGAATGGTGTGTGCATTGTTGGTTTTAGTCGGTGTTCTTTAAAAATATGTTTATTAGAAATTTCGTGTATTCATTATTCTCCACTTATTTTTTTTCCAGAAAGGTTCATTTCTGTTGTTGCTACTCATGTTTATGTCGGCTTAATTTTCAGTGGTAGTTATTTACAGTGATGTGGGAGGATGCCGTGCATCTGGCATAAAACCATGGTATGGCATAGTGCTACGTCTTGGTCATGTGGGTTACCTCATTTCCTGGACGAGTGTCATAAGAGATGAGTGGTATGAAGTTGTGCTTTATGTATGATACTGTATTTAAAAGTCGCACAGTTGGCTGTAAATACTGCATCTAACCTGATTTCATCTGTATCGTATTGTGCATTGTTAAACTCTACTCGCTCTGAGACTCACTGGGATGGCACACAAATTCCGCAGTTCTCCCCTTTTTGCTATGTCAAATCCAAGAGTGTGTTTCTGGTAGTTGTTTATCTTGGTTTTTTTCATGGGGGTACTATGAAGTGGTTGTTGGTGATTATTATTATTCTTTTGTATTTCAGACTTGACATCGGCGCTACCACTCATCATGGGTCTCTTGGCTGCGGCTGTCGTAGTGTGTGCTGTACTGTTTGCATTGCTCTCTGTCTGGTGCATGAAGAAACGGTAAATTTCCATCTCTCCTTTTTTTGTAGAAATTTAACTAGATGAACTTTACAGTGCTCATTTTTTCGATATTTTTAAGTATATGAAAACTTGTCGTAGTTAGTGTGTGGAAATCTATAAACTAAACCTGCTTTGTTCATAACAAATATCAACTGAGAAAAGATACGACCGTCGTTGGTTTACTGTGTTTCTGTTGATTATGTTGCAGGCAAGAGCGCATGATGACCGAGCAAGGACTGTATGTGCTGTCACCAAATCCAGTCTACGATGTGATGGGTGAAGGTATGAAGTCCTTTCAGTCCTTTTGTTTTGATGAAAGATTTAAATCTGGGGCTCAGTTGATTAAGAATCTTGGGATTTTCTTAAGTTTCTCCTCTTGAGTTCAGTCAACAACAACGACTTGTACACTGCCTCCTGCATTGCACGGTTTGAGGCACTTAACAACATGAAATATGACACAAAAAGAGAAGAGGGAATAAAATAAAAGAAATATAAAATTGATATAAACCATGGGGATTAACACTGTTAAAAACACATGGGCATAATTCCTATATGTCAGAGGCCATATCATTTATGTCTTTGTTACGTGTTTCATAGACACACAACTATTAAAAGTCGCCTGTAGTGGACTGCACAGTGCTAGGTAATGCCATCTTTACTCAGTTGTTATAAACAACTGGAAAGCATAAGTTTTTCTTTAGTTCAATCTAAGTTACATGTGTCACAAGTTTCACGCAGGTTTTTTTTTCACTACTGTTGTTAAAACTTTGCATTCGTTTTTTCCGTTATTCACTTACTAAATACACTTTGCTGCTGGAAAGACTTGGTATTTTTTATTTACATTTAGCATTTCATGCTTATTTTTGTTTTATTGTTAATTTTCTGTTTTATCTTGCAAAGACTACTGAAAAAGTCTATAGTTTCTTATGCAGTGAAATGATTCTGTCCAGTTGATCACCTGATGAAACGTCTTTATGTAACGCCTTGTGATGGGACACCTTCACTGTGTAACTATATATACTGCCTTGTTGATCTCTTGCCATCTCTTGCTTGCTGTTCTTGTGTTGCTTAGTGCAGTTCTTGTATGTTTTATGGATAATAAAATGGAATAGAATTCAATTAAAACAACAGCAGCGTGCATCATCCAAACTGCTGCATTGTTGGAAAAGCCTATGTATACAGTGCACTGTACAGTGAAATGTACAGTGTAACTGCTATTTTGTTGGATCTAGGCCTACCAAGTTTTGGTACACTCATGCATAATTATGTACATTCATGTTCTTTTTTTTTGTTTCGAGAATTGCACGTGTACATTAGCCGTTTATGAATTACACATTTGCAGCGAAGTTGTAGAAGACTTGAAGATGAGTTTTGGTGGTGACTGTGACATGTGTGCAGTGTATGTTCCTGACGAGTGGGAAGTTCCTCGCGAGAAGATTAAGATTCTGCGCGAGATTGGCGCTGGTACATTCGGCATGGTCTACGAAGGGATGGCTGATAACCTGATAGAGGGACATCCTCTACTCAGGGTCGCTGTGAAGGTAACATATTGTGGTACATTTAGCCGCAGTTGAGTTAGTAGAGTTTAACGCCCCACGCGACACAATATAGGTCATTTCGGATTTAGCCGCAGCGTGCTTGAGTAAAGAACAGTGATCAAATTCATCCTGGACTGATTCTGTCAGTTCAGTGAAGAATGCCTTAGCTTTTTCTCTGAACATTGTTTATCACCGTATTCCCAACACATAACATTTTAAACTTTTTCGTTAGTTTCATTTTTTAAACTGCACCATGCCTATATTGTATCAAATCAAATCAAACTAACTATTTTATAGTGCGCCTAAAAGTTGACCAGAGAGCTGGCCAACTTAGTCTGCCGCACTTAGGAATAACTAAAACAGAAAAATAGAACTAAAAC
>Ga0056116_1000886_pt1 | contig 10959 bp, 8 predicted proteins | sample WorMetOlspDAHAB2_FD_67352 | JGI IMG/M metagenome (GOLD analysis project Ga0056116, IMG submission 67352) | Marine gutless worms symbiont microbial communities from Max Planck institute for Marine Microbiology, Germany - Olavius sp. DAHAB.2 ...
ATATAGCCAACTTATGCTAAAAGTTCCATTGAATCCGAACTAACTGACTGTTGTCAATTTGCTGTTGTGCAGCCAACAGAGGAGATGTTGGATGTGGCCAGTGAGAAACGTGGTGAAGCCATGACTGCAATGTCTGACGGTTGGTGTGACGTTTCTGATATACTTTAGGACCGCTGAATAATAATTCTATTTCTATTCACATTATTAAAAAGTTTTTTTGCATGACTGGCACGTTATTAATGCACATTTGGTACAGTGTGCCCATATGTCACTTTATTGTTTTAGGAGGTTGAATGTGTTATCAAAAACTAAAACTGATTTTGGGAATGGTGCGGCATTATTCTGGACCAGCTGTGAAATTTTGTGTGCCGTTACTTTAATTCCAGATATTTAATGATATGTATTGCTGTGACAGTTACCTTTTTTGGATTTGCGGTAGCTTTCGGTGGGTTTAAAAAATAAAAACTGTGGTTCACTGTTGGTTCCGGTTTATATGGTTATTTACAAACAGACGTCCACACACAGCAGGTTGCCAGATGCGGACGAAAAATAACATACATAGTAATTCAATAACCCGCCGAAATGACCGAACGAGGTATGCACACAGATTATGCAATTAGTGCTGCCCACTGCTCGGAATGCGCAAGTGAATGAATCGTGCATCTGGATAGCGTGGGAAATTGATGACTGGCCTACCCTGCATACCTGACCAACTGTTGCTGGCGGGCACACGGGTGGGTTGGAAGAAGTGGACTGAAGTGCAGCACCAGTGAAGGGGAATTTCGACAAATTTCATAAACAGTGGTTAACTGCAGTGACACAGCAACCATATAGCTGATTAATAAGAAATCGGAATTTTTCCACCATTAACCGTCAAAATTGAATTAAAATTTAACAATCGAAATGTCACTAGTCATAACCGCTGACTTGGCACCATAAATACCTCGGTTTTGGTACTTTATGGTTCTGACAAAAACTGTGGTTTCTGGTTCCGGTACAGTTACCGTCACAGCACTAATGATACGTAAATTCAGTAACTTTGTAGGCCTACACAATATTTTAACGCTTTCTTGTTTCTCTACTTCTTAATTTTTCTTTTCATATTTTATTGTTATTCATTATTTTTTTTTAACCTTTTTCCCTATTATCATAATGTAGTGTACGAGTTATAGCGTGGTTGTAGGATAGTACCTTGTATGGCAGTGTTATATAAGATGAAATTAGAGCCACGAAGCTGTGTTTGGTCAGTTGTGGCATACATTTAGTTTAGCACAGTTTTTTTTACACATTTGAGGGCTGCACGTTTCTGAGCAGGACGACTCGAGGATGCAGTTGCTGCTTTCACTGAAGCCATCAAAAACAATCCATGTTCGGCATTGATGTATGCAAAACGAGCAAGGTTAGCAGGAATCGTATTTTTGCTTTTTTGAGGTCAGTTTTGCATGTCCACACTTGAGGTTCTGTTTTGCTGTTCCGAGTGAGCAGGTACTGGCAGCTACATGTTCGAGCTTGTATCTGAGCATGCAAAGGACACTTCGAACATAGAATTTCGGAATGTTTTGCTATTCTTTTGGACACGTGCTCTGTATTGTGCCTCCAATTCTGGACTATGCTGTGCTTTTGGTTGACCTCACTAAACCTGCTATAACTTGCAGATGTGTGTAGTTTTATAATATTGAAGTTCAGCTTATTAGACGTAGCATCAAATGTTGGCGAAGAATTCTGTTAAAATCCCACATTGTATGCCAGAGTCAACATCAATGCTTGTTAGTGTTCCCTTTTTCTGTGACGCTGTGTATTGTCACAAGGCGGCCATCCTGTGTATAAACAAAGACAGTTGGCTGTGTCCATTTTGACAGTGCAACTGGATTATCAACTTCAGCCAAAAACCAGTATTTGTTCATAGAGGAAAATGTCTGACCCTATTTCTGTCCAGGTTTGTATGTGATGATTTATTGTGGCAGTTGCTGTGTTGGGCAGCATTTACGTGAAGATGCAGAAGCCGAATGCTGCAATCCGAGATTGTGACAAAGCCATTGAGATGAACCCAGATTCGGCGCAGCCATACAAATGGCGAGGCAAAGCTCACAGGTCACTATTAGCATCACAAGTTTGCAACAGCTTCTATGCTAAAATGACAGTTGTCACTGAATTTGCTGAATGTGTGTCATTAGTGGTGGACCTGGGGGGCTGGGGTCACTGGGTGCCCATGAACCTCTTGTAAACTTAGGTTATTTGTACACCTTCAAAGTGAAACTCACATAAACTTTCAGTGGTAAATAAATGTATGTATAAATTATATTTTGTTAAGTTCGGTATGTTAAGCCTTATCCAGACACGTGAACCCCAGTAATGTTTCTGGATCCACTCGTTTGTGATGTGTCATGTAGTTTTGCAAACAGTGTTATTTGTAGTTTGCAAGATTTCGGGAGTTGGGCCTGCTTACTTATATGTCACACACGCGTGCTTCAATAATTACATTTCAAGTAACGTGTGTACATAAATTTGCGTCAGAATGTGCATATAGGGTGAAATGTCATGCGTGTGCCCATCTGCTGTCATTACATTACTTAGCTATTTGTCATCAGCCTTGTTTGCATTGTTTGTTCGTGGTAGCCTAATGCATTGGTGCATGTGAGCAGGTTGTTGGGACATTGGGAGGAGGCATATCGCGATCTGAGCAAGTCCTGTCAGCTGGACTATGATGACGATGCCAATGAGGCACTGCATGACGTTGAACCAAAGGTGTGTGCAGTAACATTACCTCCGATTTGCTTCATTTGTTTTTCTTTTGGTTGTAAAATCATCTGGTTGCTGCCAGTTAATTTTGTGAAATTTACTATGTTATGTTCATTTGTCTGATTTGGGCATTTGCAAAATATTTGTACAAACATAAGTGTGCTGTTTGTATGAACAATAGAGCTTGATATCTTTATAGAATGAAGATGTAAGAAAAGTTCTGCAGCTATGATATTTGTCTGAAGAATGTAGTAAAAATGCTCAGAATTATTTATAGAAAGAATTTTTACATGTTTTGGGTCATATTTCAGTTGTATAATAAATTCGTTATGCTTGATGCTGATATTTGTGAAGGAGTATCGTAGTCGGAGCGTAGCAGTATTGACTCCGTCTTATGGTTCTACGCAATCACATATCTGGGCATTCGGGTAACATATAAAATGCGAAATTTGACCAACTTCTACCAAGGGTTTTTTTGAGAAAATTTTCAGGGTTTTTAGACAATTCAATTTTAGGCCCGTATGCAAAAAACTACGAAAATCGTAGGTCTCAGTTTTGAGGGAGGGGGTGGGGAAAATTTTTTTAAACCCCAATATCTCTTCCATTTTTGGACTCAGGAGGCTGAAATTTTTTGTGCCCTTAGACATTTTTGAGTCCCACTTTCGTTTTGAATTTCAAGGCCCTAACCCTAAAAGTGGGGCGTGGGGAGAAATAAAAAAATTCGCGTTTTTTGGAAAACTGGGCCTATTTCAATTCTAGTCACAGACAAGATTGCTAAGCGTAGGTAAATTCTGCGTATCGCATTTTGTTAAGCGATAAAATTAGAAACTTTATACGAACCATTTTTTAAAATTTCCTCCCCTAACTTGAGTTAGGGGACCCCAAAGTTAAAAATTTTTTTGCGATTTTTCAAAATTTAGCGCGCAATATCTCCCCCAATTACGAAGCGAACGAAACCAAACTTGACAGACTACTAGGGCTCCCAACTGTGTAGGAAATTTGAAAATTTGGTGGCCCTGGGACGTTCGGTGCGTGAGGGAGGGGAGCTCAAAGTTGCCAATTTTGAAAAAGTTTGCATGTTTGGCGCCACCTAGCGGCGTAATGCGTCAACATTCGCTGAGCTTTTCATTCAATTTGAATACAAAGTTCAGCGTTCTCCAAAGGTTCCAAGAATCAGAACTCTAGGTCTTCTAGTTTTTGTTCCATGAGCGATCAAAGTTACAAAAAAACTCGAAAACTGCACCTCGCCGTTTCTGCCCGAAAATATTCCAAGTCCACACCAGCTCACATTAGAACAGCCAAAAGGAGTCGCCGTAGACCCCGTATCATTATAGAAGTCGAATAGGAAACATGGTCAAAAAATTGATTGCTCATGTTTCCGCCATATTTCTACTTTCGGTTTTCGAGAAATCGGTCATTTTTAGCGATTTTCGATCCGTTGCGCACAGTATAAGCGCACGAGAAGGTGGTAATACGGTTTGCGGGTAAGCTGTGGCTCGAACGAGGACAGTCGACGACAGTGTGACGTGTTGGTTCCCTTGGAAACACCCTATGGCGAGACGACGATGGCTAGAATTTGGCGTTTTTGATCAGACGCCACCAAAAACGGGCTCGTCGGCTCGGCCCTACGGCCCTTGATCCTCTTTCCTCTACAAAACTACAATAGCCAAAACATTGGCTCGGCCCTTCGGGCCTCGCCATTCGCCTCTTTCGGCGCCTTTGCACGAAAACACGCCCCAAATGTTGGCTCGGCCCTGCGGGCCTCGCCTTTCGAGCGTCGGAAATGCACCAGGCGCCAATTTTTCGCCCCCTCGACGTCCACCTCGCCGTCTCGGACATGCTGCGCTCGACTCCGACCACGCTGAGTATAGTAATGGAAAGAGCTGCATGGAGGCTGTACTATCTGCTGAACCTGCTGATGATGTAGAATGTATCATTTGCAGTGAAGCAGCAGATGCAGTGAAATCTAGTGTGAATGTTGACATGCAACGTGCTACACACTCCTATCACCATCCATTATTTTCTGTCTTTACTCAGAGCTTAGACGCGTGCTGAATGCCGCTGCAAGGCTCATCAGTGATACCTGGAAATACGAACAAGGACTGGCACGATTGATCCACCAGGATTTACACTGTCTTGACCTTCCTGAGCGAGTCAGTAGTCAGTTACAAACTTTGTCTACTGACACATCGATGTCTCCTCGGGAAGGCTCCAGTGTACCTGTCGGACTACTGCACACCAGTAACTCAAGTTGTTGCACAACAACACCTGCGTTCAGCCGCTCGTCACCGGCTGGTGGTTCCGCGACATCGGCTCAGCACATACGGCCGTCGGGCATTCACTGTCGCTGGTCCGATGACCTTCAACGCTCTGCCTGATGAGCTGCGCGACCCCACCGTCAACACAACAACTTTCAGACGATTTTTAAGACACATTTTTTCTCGAGCTATCTACACGTCTAGCGCATTAGAGGTGAAGACGTAATGCGCTATATAAATCCACGTTACTTACTTACTTACTTAAAACTAACCCATACAGAAAATCGTTTTCTCCATATGTTCCACTGTAATCTGTTTGTAGTAGTGAGTAGAGTTTAACGCCCCACTCGACACAATATAGGTCATTTCGGAGGCGGAAAGTAATCCCGCCCTAGACCTTATAATGGAGTTTTTTGCTTGTTGGTTTTTGGGTTGTAGTTTTATTAATTTTTTTCCGATTTCAGTTATTGGTTGTGTGTGGTAGATTTAGTTGGCCAGCACTTTGGTTAACTTTTCAGCATACTTTGTGCATTTTTAGTTTGATTGGCTGAATGATCGATCGATCGATTGTTTGATTGACTGAATGACCGATCGACTGATCGATTGATTGCAGGCGAAGAAACTGATGGAGCACAAGCGTCGAGTGGAACGCAAGCGTGTAGAGAAAGAGCTGGAGGCGAAAAAGGAGAGAGTGCGGAAGGCAAGAGAAGCGGCTCAGAAAGCTCGCAAGGTATCGTGACAGTTTGCCAGTGTATATTGCTGTGAAATTGCAGTATGTTTGTGGAGAAAACTGTGTGAAGTTTAAAGCACAGTAAATTCCCAACCACAAGTCGTAGTGACATGGTTTCACACGTGTTAAAATAGTTGCTTCAGGATAATTTTATTATTTAGCGGCTTTAGGTGAATTACTTGTAAACTTTGGTACAGCAGTGTCAGTGCAAAGGTATGCAGGAATAGTTTAAAACTAGCAAGACTCATAGGTTTAGGGGGAATGATACTTATTATTATTATACTGTGACAAGAAGTTATCAAATTTCAATTGTTCGCACATTTTCATTGTGTTTTGGATGATCAGTCACATCCAAGACTAGTTCGAGATAACCACTGTCCTTGTTTGACCACATAGCAAATGCTTACGTATTGAGTAGGCCTCTGTAGCCGCCTAACGGCATTATGGTGCTGAATGAAATCTGGCCACTTGAGTGTTGACTTGTGTTATAGTGCACTATTCTGCTGGAATGTAACTGCTTCCTGCTGTTTAGCAAAGAATGTTCAGAAGTCACAATCTATCATCATCTGTTGTAGGAACAGGAAGAACGTGAAGCTCATGGTTTTCCAGGTCAGTTTTTCTCTGCTGTCGTCTCGGCCATCAATTTCGCTGTTGTTTTGCTACAGCATTGTATTGTTTACTGCCTCCTGTGTGTCAATAATTCTACACTGATTTTGACAAAATGGATGGGCATATTTTTAGAAGCCTGTCATTCGAAAGAGACTAACATATCAGTTGCCATGGTTATTGGGTTAGTTTACATTGACTTATTGAAGCTCTTAAGTTCTGCATGTAATGTCAGTCATTAGTTTTTTGTGAGATATTTTGCAGTTTGGCAGTAATATTCACAACTTTTGCTGCAGCATAGGCTTAGGTTTTGTTTATAGCACACCCTGTATAATTGCTATTTTTGGTATCTGCGAGTGTGTGTCTGTGTGTTGATTCGAGTTAAACGGATTTGAGTACATCTAAGTTTATTATGGTCAGCCAGCTGTGATGAGCGTTTTTTTGCTTTTCTGGCAGCCCGTCATCGTGCTATTTTATTTTCTATATTTGTTCATTAATCTTTATTGCACGTTGGCAAATAAATATGATCTGTGTGTTCAGGTGGTTATCCTGGTGCACATGGTGCTGGTGCTGGTATGGGTGGCATGGGAATGGGTGATTTGGGTGGCATGGGTGGTTTGGGTTCGTTATTCCAAGATCCAGAACTCCTTCAAGCGTTCCAGGTATTTCGGACAAAGTCATTGGCTATCAGTGAATTATGAACATGACTTGGTTATTTTGAATCCATTTTCACATTGTAATTTGTTAGTACATATTTATAGTCATGTGTTTATGAAGTTCTAGTGTCTGATGGTTTCACTGACATTAACGTGATTTTTACATATGCTCCATGTATTTGTATGTGCTTCATCAAAAACTGAAACTTGTTTCTTTGGTATAAAAGTCTGACTAGGGTTGTAATGGTACATATGTATTAGGAAATTTTGTGATATACAGTGGCATTATAGCTCTGTTCTTTGCTTTAAGAAATTCTGTCACTGAGTTAATGTATCTGGATGTGTGGTTGGTTTGGAGCAGCTGCCAAGTGGTAGAACGTACGACTGTTGATAAAGCGGTACTCGGTTCGAGTCGTACTCACTGCACTGCCAAATACTTCCTTGGTCAAGCCACTCACACACGTGCCTTTGTTACCAAACAGTGTAACATGGTACCGATACTAGTGGATGGTGGGTGATGCTCTAGAGCTAGGTAGGTCACCTGGGAATGTAGGTCTGGAGTCACTGGCAGTGTGTCACAGACTGTGGTATGTCCAGTTGTCCACCTGTGGGCGAAAAGACCTGTCAGCTACATGTATGTTAAACAGAAGAGCAAGCCGTCTATGCTGCTATATGGACTATGGCACCCTTTCCGGAGTTGAGTGTAAGAGTAACATGAGTATATTGTTTAGTTGTCTGCTGCATTGTGAGCTGGAAATACATTGGTTGTGAACAACATATGTTTAACCAATTTGTTTTCGATCGCAGGACCCCGAGGTGTCGGCTGCGTTTGCCGACATCAGTCAGAACCCGGCCAACATGGCAAAATATGCCAACAATCCAAAGATACAGAACTTGATGAAGAAGATGCAGGGCAAGTTTGCTGGTCCTGGCGACGATGACATGGACATGCCTGGCGCCGCCTCTGGAGCCAGCCCGGCTTCTGATTCCACAAAACCCGCTCCACATGTTCCACACCAGCCCGACATTGACTAAGCTGCTGCTGCACAACTGTGACGATGATCTGATCCGAGAATTAGAAACATCAGCTTCCTTTGCCCCTGTGCTGTTATTTTTCATCTATTGCGTATCCTTTTGCTGGTGCACTTGCTTCTGCTAAACATCTAAGAAAAGGACCGACCAGTGGCAACTCATACATTCAACTTTTGCTGACTGTCTCATGTTAAGTTAACAGAGAAATCAGTGCTTTAAAGTCTGTGTGTGCTGTGTTTACTTTTTATATTCTGATACGTGACAGTTATTGATGAAAGTAGTTCTTTGCGTAAACAATGAAGCTGGTAAGCAGTAATTTGATTTCAGCAGTTTTGGCCTATTTTTAAATTTGAGCATGTTACTGTCGTCACAAATATGCAGTTTCTATTCAACTTGTTCCAGTTTTCCTTGTTTTATGTGTTCTGGTTAAGTCCCATGTAACTGGTTTTTTACTGTCACATATGTATTTGATCACTCTTTACAGTAGCCTATGTAAATTAGTAGAATTTGTACTTGCGGGTTGTATTGATGAAATACACAGTTGTAGGTTATGGCAATTTTGAGTATCATATGTGATGTGAGCTGATGCTAACGATATTTATGGCACTAAATTTGCAGTTTGCAGCACTGATATTAAGATGTTAACTTTTGTGCATAAACTTGTAATTTTCACATGCCTGAATACAGTTGTTGAGTTTCATAACATATGCATTGTTAGTAAATCACATGTACAAGTTATGTCCAAATATTATATTAAATTGCTGAACACTTGAAGTTTTTTTTATCTCTCAAGTGCAGCATGCACAGTGAACATTTTCTCATTTTCAGTTGTTTTTGGTAACAAAGTTACTGAAATGCTCTATTTGAATTTTTAAGAAAGGTTCCACTATTTCCAGGATTCAGATCTGAAAGGATTTGCATAAAACGACAGAATATTTCTTTGATATCTCACAGTCTCTATGCTGTGATTGTTGACAGTTAACCATTTTTAGTTCTGAAACATTGCATAAGGTAAAAAAAACTGCAAGGAATGACTGCTTCATGTGTCTTATAGTGCATCTGCTTGTTGCTAGCTCTGCCCTGATCCAGTTGTGCCCTATAAATCTTTGCAACTTACGTGTACAGGTGATACATGTGTCAGGCTTAAGACTGTGTGTATGAGCAGAGCTTACAGATCTTTCCACACTGTTTACGTCAATGTCACTGTGTCGATTTATATAGCACATCAACAAGCAGACTCGTGTAATGCGCTGGGTGCTCTAGTACAATGCGTACAAAAATGTATAACAGGTGCCTGAAAGCAGCTTCATTTCAGGGGTGGGCTTTCACACTACTCTGAGTCATGACTGACATTTTTTTTAAAAAGGTATGCTAAGTATGTTACCTTTTGTGGCATTTGGCCAGAAAACTGCGTTAGCTTGTTCTATAGCTCCTGATACCACACAAGGCAGATGAATATTTGAACTTTATGAATGAACAGAAGTTAATAAATGGAATGCTAGTAATAGGAGACAAGTATGTAAGAAAAAGCTGCGCAGTGCGCACTTCAGTCTCTGGGTTTGTAGCCACTATTTTGATGCCTGTTTTCTATGAAGACACCGTATCTGTGTGACAGTTTTTCTGATGACTGATCACAGCAGATGGTTCCAGATTAGCGGTCCTGCTATGCGGAAAACTCTGTCGCCAACGCCGGTGCGCAACGAATATAATTTCCGAACAATTCGATTATTAGACAGCTTGTTAGTGGGCGTGGCATAAAGTTAAAAGAAGTTATATGTGTTGTAATTTAAGTTATGGCAGACCAATATCGAGTTATCGGCGATACAAATACCCGCACTCAGTATTCTTCTTTGGTATGCACGTCTTATTGTCCTGAATTCGGGTCGTAAACGAAGGGGTGTGGTCAAAACGGCGACAGGTCAAAACGGCGACAAACCAAAACGGATACAGGTCCAAAGTAAACGTATAAACTTGCTTTCGTCAACTGTAGACCTTTTTAGTGTACTTTTAACTAAATTTCAGTTGATTCAACTATGCAGGTTTTGCAGTGCAGTCATTAGTTAGTAAAATATCACGGGCTCAGATCTGTTTCGTCTGTTTCGCGTGAAGTCAGGCATTGCGCTCGATGGAATATTGTACTTTTTTTCATATAACTTAACAGTTGCATGCCATATATGTGCACATCCTACGGTCGATTATATAGGTTTCACTAGAACTGTAGCTGTTGTTTGGGTTTGTCGCCGTTTTGAATATAGCCATTTCTGTCGCCGTTTCAAACAAACAAAAAAACAAGAACGATTCAAGTGTCTGAAATGACAGAGTCACTGCGTAGGCACTAAAAGAGTAGAAGTCACGGGATGGACTGCTTGAAAAGGTGACTTTTCAAGCGGCTACAGTAGACAGACAGCGATGGAACGGAGGTGACATGACGTGGCAGACTGTTCCAAACACGGGCAGCAGCGACCGGAAATGTTCAGTTTCGGTGTCGCCGGTTTGACTTGTTGCCGTTTTGACCATAGACCGTAAACGAAGAGTACGTTTACCTGAAAGTGAGCCACTTCAAAAGTAGATAATAACTATTTCTTACGCCGCGAGAATTCAGGCTTAGGCCTATTTGCATAGATTTTTGGAGTGACGCCAGATTTTCTGCAAGAAGCAAAGGTGCCCAGTTCTAAGAAGTACGATAAAACGAAGTTAATCCGAAAAATGTAAGGCCAATCTGGCAGAATTTTAATATGTGTTCTTGTTTGCAGCAAGTACAACTTTCTTCTTTGAAGCAAATTAATCACTTAAGTTGTTTTTTAATCAACAGACGATCAATATTCGCACACCAGTTGCAGTGACACAGACTTCAGACTAATAATTGTACGTAAAAAGGACTCAGCTGCAGCATTGTGAATAAATAAAACAATAAGACCATTAAATATATTCATAAACT
>Ga0056116_1000887_pt1 | contig 10941 bp, 7 predicted proteins | sample WorMetOlspDAHAB2_FD_67352 | JGI IMG/M metagenome (GOLD analysis project Ga0056116, IMG submission 67352) | Marine gutless worms symbiont microbial communities from Max Planck institute for Marine Microbiology, Germany - Olavius sp. DAHAB.2 ...
TGTTGCTGCGGATTGTGTAAATACATTTAAAACCAGATTAGATAAATATTGGAAAGATCAGGATGTTATGTATGATTGGACTTCAGAGATAACCGGAACCGGAGACAGATCTGAGTACATGTGTACTAGAAAGTACATAGTAGTAATACTGTAATAGATACAAGGATACGGATATAGAGGCATTGCCTGCATCCGTTATACTTCATTGCTCATTGCTGATTGCTGGTTGTCCAGCTCAGCGGCACGCGACTGCACGTTGCAGGCTGGTATTACCAAGTAAGTGTCATCAGCGTACTTGACCACCAGGTTACCAGGATTGAGAGTCTGGAGGTCGGCAGCAGTAACGACGTACGACGCCGGTCCGATACCCGAACCCTGCACGATGCTGGCGGTGCATGATATCGCGCTTTGCGGAGGTGACCTCTCCATACTTGGTGCAGTGCGTAGGTCCGCTAAAGTAGTCGACCATTCAGTTATAAACTTCATCTGGAAGGTCGAGCAGAGCCATCTTGTCGAGCAGGGTCCGGTGGCGGACCGTGTCAAATGCCTCGCTGAAATCCAGAGCGATAACAGCAACGAAGTCATTGCTGTGGAGGAGTGATGTGACGCTGTGGAGAATTGAGATGAGGGCAGCAGTCGTGGATCCGGATGGTCGGAAGTCAAACTGGTCTGAGAGGTTTAGAGAGGATGGCGAGGACAGAAAAGCTGGATACAGGAAATGGCGAACCACAATGCGTTCAGTAATTCTTGATAGCACAAAGGTGATAGATATTGGGCGGAAGTCACTGCAATTTTTGGGGTCTGGATTTTAGGCACTTGAGTGATGTAGGCAGATTTCCACTGGGTAGGAACAGAGGAGGTGGAGAGTGAAAGGTTGATGAGGTGTGATAGAGGTTTCGCAAAGGCTGGCGCCCCCAGCCTCAAAAACCAGGCAGGCAGCTGGTCAAGTCCGGTATAGCTGTGGGTCGGAGGTTGTCCAAAGCCTGGAAAACGCACCACACCGTAACGTGTCCCACAACTTGTTCTCTGGCCGATTGCTTGCATAATGGCACTGCGTAGTTGTCATCAGTGGAGATCTTGGCGTAGTGCTCATTGAGCGAGTCGGCACTACTCACTCCATCAACCACGCCGACTCTCTGCAGGTGGAGCGTGAAAGGTTTTATTTCAAGAAAGCGTTCATTCATTTTACTGTGTACATCAAACACATGCAGAAAGATAACGTAATAACTACTACTATTAATAATAAACAGGACTTTTGCAAGTAATCGAAGATGTTTATCGCTATTGAAATTCAATGCAATGTCCGAGGCTGATCGAGTGATCGTTTCATTAACTATACAATTATACCACCATTATGAGATTAGCTGTTGCCTGGTAAGAAGGCCACCATGAACTAATTTTAATCTGTGTCGCATGGAGCGTCGCACACTTTAACTCACGGTTTTGGTCTCTGTGGTTTTGGAGGCCAGTGGCCACATCATATTTCTTAAATATTCTATGTGAGCATAGTCACCGACAACCTAGAATATATAACAATCATTCACTGCATTATGTAAACAACGGTACTAGTGCCGACAAGCACTACATTATCGGTTATATTATATGTAAGTTGTCAGTTACTTGTCCATTCTTGCTTGAATATTGTAAGGACGCAAGAAAACTCTAGGGTTTTACTGTTATCTATTTGACTTTTTTCGCAGTTCCGTTAAAACAAATTTCTTATCGCTATGTGAGTCATACTGAAATCGCAAAGTTCTAACCTCTGAAGGTGGTTTTGACTGTGACTTCACACTGCAGATATTGCCATGTTGTCGTTTTGTGACAGCGGGTCGCCACTTTTCTAACCCTTTCTCGTTTTCTGAGTAGCACAGATAAAGCAGTAATGTAAAGGCTGTTGACATTTTTGAGTATACTTATTGTTGTTGTGGATTTCTATGCTGTTTGTGTCAAAAATATGCTGGAGAAAGACTGCTCATTTCAGAAACACGCATACACGTCGGCCTTGTGGCAGTACAGATACATATGCACAGTGTTAGGTTCAGATTGGCGATCTGACTGTAAGTATTGACAAATTGATTGCGTTTTGTCAGAATCAAATCAGCGACTTGACATGAAAATGCTGTGGGCGCTGTCGTAGGAGTTCACCCGCGGGTAGGGTTAATTAGGGTTAGGGTTAGGGTTAGAGTTAGGGTAAGGGTTAGTGGTTAGGGATAGTTAGGGTTAGGGTTAGGGTTAGATCCGCGGGTGAACTTCTACAACAGCGCCAATGCTGTGAATATAGCTGAGTTCTCAATTCATCAAAACCAATCTGGCCCGACTTTCCAGAATACCAGGCTTATATAGACATGTAGTCCAGTAACATTGGTCTACATTCCTACTCTGACCATATTAGATGTATAAACTTTATCATACATGTATATTGTAGGCTGCTAGAAATAAAACAGAAAATTGAAATAGAGAGCCAAAGAAGGTTTTAATTGCTATAAGTCGAGTTAAGCTGAATTAAATTATCTATTCATGGCCTCAAATTGTGACTATCTGAACCTATCAGTTTTTCTCTACCTTAGATCGCCAATCTGACCCTGTAATTGTTGTATATATATACACAGTTGTGTGGTTATGGGTTGAGTACTGGGCCTGCTGAAGGCCTCAGCTTGTAGCAGACAACCACAGTAACATCACACATATGCGTTTATCTTGTTAGAATGGCCATCAACCCGCGGTGATCTGGCTGTCCTGCTAACCAAAACGTCAACCTATGGATTCAATCATTCTGTGACGCAACCCAACACTCGGACAATTACAATGCAGACTAAAAATGTCGCTGTTCCGTTTGGCCTACGGGCATGATTTGACTGCGCACTCGTAACTGTCTAGGCTGTTAGAGTGGCGCAGTATAAAAGTACGAAATGAACTGAACTGAACTGATGGCTAGTGTGACATCTATTGATGTATTTGGCGTAAGTACCGTATCACATATAGGTTGATTTTGCATATTTACAATAATTGCAGTAAAGTGGACTAGTGTTGCATCAAATATCTTAAATGATCTCTTTGCACAATTGAATGTTTGTTGACATACATGTGTGACAATTGTAGGTTTCTGATGTGATCTGTGTGTAATGTCATAAAGCCAAACTCATCACAGCAAAATGAGCGAATCACAAGATGTCAATGCTGCTAACAGTGTCACAACAAACAGTAAGTAATGACTTGTTTGTGCCGTTGTGAATTCCGCTTGGAAAATAAAACAAATACAATATGATGTCAGTTTTAAGAATAACATGACTCTTTCAAATTCATTGAGCATGATGATGATAATAATAACGATAATAATACATGAAGTGTTTAGTTCACACTATTTATAGTATAAATACAGTGCAGTATCATATGAAAATGGTTAGGGATTAAAAGGCAGTTTAAAAAGTGAGATTTTTGTATTAAAAAACCAGCAATTTCAGTGAGTTGTTGTACAGATACAGGAATAGTGTTCCAAGCTGTTGAATCGGAACTGGAGAAGGCTTGCTCAGTGAGTTTGGTGCAGATTTTAGGAATGAAGAATGTGCAGGTGCTTTTGGTGGAGGAACGTAGACAGTGGGATGATGTGTTGGGGTCAAACATCAACATGGCAAGGCAAGGGACCACTCAAAAGACGACAAAGGAACACAGCGTAACCACGGGTCACACATATAATAAGCAGACTGCTGAAACAAACAAATACATCTGTATAAAATAACATCATCAATAAATTAAATATCAAGTGCACTACTTTATCATTGGTATATTATTCGGAATAATGTATTGTAAAATATGAGATAGAGTAGTGAAATGTTCTCTGACCCAAACCCTTTCTAGCTTCCCTTGGTTCCGCGATGCCGGCTCAGCACACTTGGTCCACGGGCCTTCTCTGCCACTGGCCCGTTGCTTTGGAACTCTATCAGACAACTAGAGAGATCCAGATCTTGTCAGGCACAGCTTCAGATGTCTGCTGAAGATGCATTTATTTTCACTGTTCTGAAGCATTTAACATATACGAGATGTTTCTGGACGATACACTCTACAAATTGACTTACTTACTTACTTCCCTTTTGGTCCATTGCCTGGCAGTGTTTGGGCTTATTTGTTAACTAACCAACTAACTAACTTGCAGTCTTTCTTCATGATTCCTTGCGGTGTTTAGTAGTACCGGATGTGGCACAGCAGCACGATGTGTACTGTCACGCCTGGTTTCCAGCGTTACGTTTCCGTTCATCCATTTCTGTAACCGTTTTTGTGAAACTGTGTTCATACTGCCATTCCGTAACGGCGTTGTTGTAATGCCATAGCCATTTCGGACTTTTGGTGCCGAATGGGCATGTCGAATTGTGAATAGACCCGGCTGGCCCAGTGGGCTGGCCGGCGAGTTTCCCCGAGCTTCCAAGTGGGCAGAGCTCCAGGCCTGCTAGCTACGGAAACGGAGAAAAATAAAATAGAACACGATCCTGTTTGAACAGATGAATGGAAACGGCAAACTTAAAGGAAACAGAGAACGTTATTTTTTACGTAAGCTACGGGATTCTTTCGGATGAATGTAATTCTTACGTACTATTGCAACGGAGCACGGAGATACGGTTACGGATGAACGGAAACGTGACGCTGGAAACCAGTTGTCAGTCATCGGCTGGGTAGTGACTCCATTAGTATGTGGCACAGTGCCAGTGCTGCCTTTTCAGTTCCATGTCTCATGTCTAAGCCTGTGCTGTGTGTTTGAGATGTGAATTGTGCTGGTGACTACAGCGAAGAGGATGAGAAGGAACGACGTCAACTCATCGAACAAGTTTTTGAGCTGCAGAACACTCTCGACGGTAACTGTCAATACTAATAACATGCCTTCAGTCAGTGCTCATACCACACGTTCCCCCTCGACCACTGCAGTCAAGCCACACACCGAGGCTGGCCGTTCCTCGAACTCGAACAGTTTTTGCCAGCCGTGCTTTCTCTGTCGCTGCACTGACCATTTGGAACTCACTGCCGGACAATGTCGTCAACTCGGACACCTTGATAACTGTGACTGAAAAGTGAAAACTCACCTTTTTCACTGTGTCATGTGAAACGTTCTTGCCACTGAGCACCTCTGCATTTCTTATTATGGCGCTATACAAGTTTTTATCATTCATTCATTCACTAATAATGACACAGCCAATGCTCGTGATAGTAATGGTAACAGAATAAAGTTTTGTATGTTTTCATGCAGTCGAATCGATGTGGAGGTGCTGCTTGGTGTGTGACAGTTTGAGGTTTTAAAATGTTTCTAAAATTACAGGCTAGAGGACGTTATTGAGTTCCAGACAGGCGGATCCACAACAGAGATTGCACACCAGGCAGGCAGTATCACTCCTCACCCTAGCTGCAGCAGTAGACCGAATTCCAAATTTATTCATATATGAAAATTGTAGATGTAGATATTAAATGTATCCTATGTATCGTGAGTAAAATATTTTTTTTTATTGATATCTGACGTTGTTACTGATGTTTGTTTGTTATTTATCATATATGATGTTCAACTTAAACATGAGGCATCTTTGTGACAAAAACACTTAATTTACCATGCCAACCCAGTCTTCAGCATGTTTTGCAAAATAAACTAAGCATAGAATATTTTACATGCAGTAAATTGAAGACGTATTAACATACATAATATTTACGGTTTGCATATGTGAAAAAGTTAGGAAATCGGTCTCTTGCAGTGTCTGTGTAGGCATCTGGGTCTGCAGTAGGAGCGGACTGCCTGGCTTCCTGGCACTTGCCAGGTGGGCCAGTTGGTCCAGGTGATCTGCTATGTTAAATGCAGAAGTAGGTCAAAAGAGGGAGTGAGACCGGGAAGGGATGGCTGTACACTGTAACCGCGTTTTAGTGCTCGCTGTTAAGGCGCTCATTCGGTTATGACTCTCATAGGACGTTGGATCCCGTTAAACGCGGCTGTGACTGGGCTACCATTGCGAGAGGCGAGTAAGTGAAGAAAGTGAGCCTGAGTACACAAACTGAAATGCGAATGTGGCTTATTGGCCAAGTTATTGCTTGCGCACTTAGCTACAAGTGCTGTAGTTGTAACCAGACTTGCAGCCTCTGCAGCACATTGGCCACAGTGTAGGTGAGCATGCAGTAGGCAGTGACTTATTTTCCGAGTATCCATTCATCGACATATAGATAGGCGTCAGTGCCCAGCCATCATTTTATTAATTAATTAATTTATTAGTTAATGAGTTTTCTTGAGTTTTAACATAATTGCTTGTTGTTTCGAACTGGTGTTATTGATGATTGTCCCACGTGATCTACCAGTCAATTACTATGCGACGTGCGTTGTATTCCATTCAAAATGTGCATTTCATTATAACACTCGTTTTGTTATAACGCTCATTTCGCTTCCTTCCCAGAATGAGCGTTATAACGAGGTTGCAGTGTACTAAGTATTTGTGCAGGGATCCCCCGAGTTCCTAGTTATACATGTACCACTACTGATGAGGCCGGTCTGCCTACTTAGCCAGGGTCGGTTTGAAGAGCCAGTCCACTTCTGGTCTGTAGGAGTTGTTTGTTCCTCAGTGTGGCCCAGAAATTTGCAAGTCAGCGACAGAACACACATCTGCTAAATGATTCGTTGGCAGATACTGGAACAGCAGTAGCAACAATGTGCATTCGGCCTCCGTGCAAACACATGACTTGGAATGCTAGGTTATTCTGTGCAGCTTGCGAAAGTGGGGGAGCATTGCCACGCGAGGTGGTGAGACTGTTGTAATGATGTGTCAGATCTGTCGCGTCGTGTGGACACGGTCAAAGAAGAGAATCTGAAACTTAAGTCGGAAAACCTCGTCCTCGGTCAGTACATCGAGAATTTGATGGAGGCGAGCGCCATCTTCCAAAGCACCATTCCGCAGGCTAAAAAGTACATCTTTCTCTCTGTTGTCTGTCCGAATTATTTGCCTGTGCGTGCTATATATATATAGACTTTCATAGAATTGTAATTTTTTTATTAGCTTTATGAACCTTTGGAGAGTTCTGTAGATGATCTAGGCTCTGAACTACTATGCGTAAAACGTGGCACATTGCTAGCAGGAGATCTGTTTCTCAGGAAGCTGGCCAACTGTCTGTGAGATATGTCACATGTCAGTCTGCATGGCATGGTAGTATGTAGTCGTATGTCGTCATATAGTATTTCTGTTTTTCTTCAGAAAGTGCTAACTCACTCATGTGCTGCTTTTAATAACGGCTGTTGTAATTAATATACATGTATCGTCTCTGCAATGAAAGAGTTGTTCGAAACTGTTGATATGCGACACATATTCGATTTTATCAAAGATATCAATTTTTATCATTGTCTTTAACCCGTTGGTTTAATTTCAGCTGCATAGCCTTGATTTTACAACCCTTTTGGTCTTCTCTGTGGATCCCCGAGAGCTTAACATTTGCTTATTGTAGCTTTGCTACTGTTGTCGTGAATGGCCTTTATAGTGCTGATGTGCCGTTAAGAAACTGCTCACTCCGTGTCACCGGCCGGTATTTGAACTCGTGACCCGATGTATAGTTACCACATGACAGTCTGGGTGGGGAATGACGGTGCTTTGTTACTTGTAGATCTGGACGTAAGAAGTCAAGTCATTAAAGATTTGCTGAACGTCTATGCTTCTGCTGGCTTCCAGTGTGTGTGTTTGTGTGTGCACGGTGGCCGTAAAAAGAATGCCCTATTGACTATTGTATAAATTGCATTAAAAGTTGTCAATTGAGTTAGTTTTTTTGTACAAAAAATACTTTTGAGTGTAAAAGACATCCAAGCATATTTGTGGTGAGTGAGTGAGTAGAGTTTAACGCCCCACCCGACACAATATAGGTCATTTCGGAGGCGGTGCATATTTGTGGTTGGTGTTAAGTATTCTATGCATGATGTCATTGTGTGTGTCATTGTCAATAACTGTGCTACCGGCTGCAGTGCGAGTAAAATAAGTGCAAGTCACACAGTCTGAGAAAAGAAAAGATGTAAGCATGAAAAATTTGTAACATTATTTTTCCATCTATAGGAATGGTCTGCTAATGCATACTGATGTAAGATCGAGCACTTATTTGACCAATATCGCAATTTCTTTCGCTCACGCGCCATAATTTTTCACAAATTGTATTTTGTGTACAATATTTACTACCAACAGATTAAATAGATTAAATATTACATGCTCCTTTCGCACTATACTGTGACAAAACTGTAATATAATCGGCAGGCTTTTAGGTGTATACATTTTTTTTCGTAATTCGTTATTGGGCCATTGTGTGTGTGAGTGTGTTGTCGAGATAGCTATTCTGATGTGCTTACAATGCTTCAGTCAGTGATAGCGTTATTTGTTATTTCGTTGTCTGGTCCGCAAATCTGCGAGGTTCGATTTTCGTCGAGTTTTTACGTCAAATTCTAATTCATAGCTTATAGGCTCGGCCGCAAACTAACGACGTTGGTCTCAAGGTTTCTGCATGTTGTAATTTTGTGCAATTATTTTTATTGTATTTTGTTGTTAATTCGGTAATTATTTTCAGTATTGTTTGCGTCGGTCACTACACTGAGTTGCAACCGAATATTGTATGATTTATTTATCGTTTATACGTCGTTGATTATGGACCATGATTAGGCACAGTTTTTACCCGTCGCTGTTTCGGTTGACACAGATTTTGGATACTATAATCGAGATTTTTACTTACTTATTGCTGTTGGAAATTTGGTCTCTGATTAAATCTTTTGCTGCATTAATTGTGCGAAACATTGTAGACTAGTTAATTTTTCGTCAGTACTTTGTGACAATGAACGGTATTCACTCTTTAGTCAATGCTTGACTGCAGCTGGCCTGAGCTATTACAGAAATGCACTTTTGTGGCACAGTGCTTTATTTTCAAATTGATATTTCTTCGATAATTAGGACTGCATTTGCTTGGAAGTGAATGCTATACGCTTGCTATTTTTCGCGTGCTGTGTCAGGAGCATTTGAACTCCTGTGGTATCGGTCAAAAGAATTGGATTGATCGTTTTTTTTCCAGCCGTGATTGTTTCATTGTTTGGTGTCTCGTGTGTTTGTTTGTGTTAAGGAGCATTTAAAGGTTCACTTGTATAGAGCCGCTAGCTGCATGTGCATCACAGACACGGCTGTTCATTGAGCCTTGGCCGCAGCCCAAGCCCGCGCTCACGGACTTTGGCCTCTATCCATACAGCCGCATGTAGCCCTAGTCTGCCGTTTTAATGGTTTCCACCACCTACTTGTACATGTAAATACATGGGTTACTACTCCTTTACGGACCCTGGAGGGATGGAAGGCTGAGTTGGTCTAGTTGACTACTTGTACATGTAAATACATGGGTTACTACTCCTTTACGGACCCTGGAGGGATGGAAGGCTGAGTTGGTCTAGTTGACTGACCCATAGTGGAGATTTTACCCACAAAGTGGTCATCTGTCAACCATAGATCGGGCACAGGCCAGGGAAAGTCCGTCGGCCAAAGACCAACATCCTTGCCACTGAGCCTAGGCCGCAGCCGTTAGGTCATGTAGCTGATAAAAAGAAGAAATTTGTGTCGTTTTTGTATTGCTTAGCAAATGCATGGTCGTAATGTGGGCACCTAATCCATTCATGGATGTGGTCTATTCATGCACATTTATCGCAGTTTCTCATATTCTAATGACAAATGTGTGTTGGGATTCACAAGGGAACGAGTGATCAAAACTAAACGTATGAATGAGAGATTTCACCGAATCGATATAGATTTTAATCATTCTGTGACGAGGCCAAATATGCCACTGCGTTTGCGTCAAGCGTCACCTTGATTGCGAGTCAATATTGATCTTGTTAACATTTATTATTTAAGTGTTAATTGGTTACTATCAGGATATCCATCTAGTCCAAAAAATATGTTGTTTTGTTCTGATGACTGATTGCCATTTTTTACTTAGTCTCACAGAGGTTTTGTGATGTTTATATTTTGTTTTCGCAGTATGTTTGTCTTAGTAGGCCTAGTTGTCTCTAGAATTAATAGATGTAGACACTGACAGTATTTGCACTACTTAGCCATTGGCGCAGCCAGAAAAAAATGTTTTCTTTGGGTGGCCACATTGGCTGGCCTACCAACTTTGACTTGAGTGAAAATTTTTTTACGAAATTATAAAATTTATTGACAAAAGCTTTCTTAAACAAAACTACGTTTATTGACATACCATCAGTACTTGATTAACTTGAATTAAACAGAAAGTTATGTCGACATGCTGCACTGGAAACAGTCTGAACAGAAAACGTATTTTTTGCCTAGAATATATTCCAAGATATGGATTGGGATGGCTGAATGAGCATAGCATCGAAATTATAAAGTATATCAGATATACTGCTATAGCTCGGTTGTGTATCTTTCGTTGTACAGTAGGCGTATTGCAGTTTTTCAGATTCCAATCTATTGATGAAATCAATTTTGTCATACTAGTTAATCTGCCAATGTAGACTTGTCTGTTAGAGACCGTGTTCATATTAATGTGTTTATTATGGCAAATCACGGCTTGTACTAGCCGTGATTTGCTTTTGAACATTGGGCGACAAAATTGGGCTACTTTTGCATGTTGTTGGCGGCTTCTCGTGAAAAACATTTGGCAACCACGCAGCGGTATACGCCAGCCGAACGACTTCGGCTCGTCCGCGACGTACTGTTCGCGCTTGACGCGGTGTTAAGAGCGTCATTTTTTGGACCAAAAATTCAACGTTCTCTGACCGACAATTTTCAAGTGTGACCCGAATTTTAGCAGCCAATCTGTAGGCGCCGTCGAGCGCTACAAAATAGTGAAAACGGAATTCTGAAATAGCACACCAGTCTTGAGATATTCCAGGGCATATTCTAAGGAATTTTTTGGACTGCACAATATCGCCCTTTTCCCCCACCTTCTCACCCTCCTTTCCCC
>Ga0056116_1000888_pt1 | contig 10939 bp, 5 predicted proteins | sample WorMetOlspDAHAB2_FD_67352 | JGI IMG/M metagenome (GOLD analysis project Ga0056116, IMG submission 67352) | Marine gutless worms symbiont microbial communities from Max Planck institute for Marine Microbiology, Germany - Olavius sp. DAHAB.2 ...
ATTATGTATTATTATTATTATTATTATTACTACTCCTGTTCTGTTAAAACCCAGAATTAATTTTTTGTACCAGTCACCATTTTTAGTTTGGAATTGGGGCCCATGAAACATTTGTTTTTGTGTTTACTTCAGAGATCTCGTTTCGAGTGTGGCAGTGTCACGGTTCTCTGGAGATCATTCCGTGCAGCCGAGTTGGGCACGTATTCCGCCGTCAGCATCCGTACACATTTCCGGGTGGCAGCGGAAACGTCTTTGCAAGGTCAGTTCAGGTGTCGCACTGTATCGGCACCAGCTGTTGAACTAGCCTGCGCACAGCAGTATTACAGCTGATACCTATAACTATATATATATTCAAATATGATGATGAAGTTGACGACGATGATAAATATTACTGGACAAATGTCGGCTTCTGATCTGCTGAAGCGCAGATGACTGGGAGTATTTGGCCGTGTCTCCAGATAAGAGCCTCTGAGGTACTGGAATCACCGTCCACGTTGGCAACTGAGGCTGACCAGGCTGAGAACTATAGAACACTGTCAGTGTATGACAGTACAACATGTGTCTATCAACTTCGGTGGAGGACAGGGTTTCCACTTTGTCTGGAACACCAGGATAAGTCGGTGAAAAGGCAGAGAGAAAGCAGAAGTCGGAGGAAAAGTCGCGGGATTTGTCATCGGGGGACATTCGTTCTTTTCTGGCAATTTTTGATGCGGTTATTTTCCCTTTTGGGGGCAAGAAGAGTCGCATTTACAAACACAGTTTTTGGGAAGAAGTGTTGTTTGTTTCCTGTATTTCGATGCGGAAAAATTTGCCCGGAAAAGTCGGGAATTTGTGTTGTCTTGGAAGTGGAAATCCTGGGAGGAAGAATGGTAACTGTGCGCATCTGGCTATGCTGTTTTTAGTCCATGATTGGCTGCAAAACGTACCTTTCAGTCCATAACCAGTGTCCACTCCTGGGCCATGCCAACTGTCATTGATGTCGAGATTAGTGGCTGTGCACGTATGATGTGTTGCCGCTGTGGATTATGAAGCTAAGCCACCGCCATCTTTATGAGGTCTGTGGACAGTCCAGTGCCTCAAATTTGGCTACTTTCATGTGTCACGATGATGGTATTTTCCCATCAGGTTTTCCAAACATCAACAATTTACAATACAAGGCCAACACTCGTAGTTAAGTAATTTCGTATTTTAACTCGAAAGTTTACAACAATTTTTGCATAATGCAGAATTTTGTCATTGTGCTCAGAAACAGATTTTGACAGATAAAATCTATGGGACACAGAAAAACCAACGTAAACAATTTGCCCGGAAATGAAATATCTATATCTAGGCATCCATTAGAAAGACACTGGTAAGTAGAAAAAATACAGTTCCATATGGATGACATAACAAGTGTACCTGGAGAATATTTGACTTAGATGTTGATAGTATATACACGAAACTGGTAAGCAAACTTATACATTTAAAGCATGCGTTTGGCAGTTGTAGATGTGTGAAGTTCGAATGTGCATGTACTTTTCGACTTGTATTCGATTTCTGACTTTTGCTGTTCTGCATTTGGAGTCTGCTTGCGGCGTTTTCTGTGTAGCTGAAATTACTGTGATTGCTGTGCAGAAATACGAAAAGGGCAGCTGAAGTATGGATGGACGATTATAAGAATTTTTACTACGCCGCTGTTCCGTCCTCCAAAAGCATACAGACGGGCAGGTACAGTTTCTTGCCATTTAATTAATTAATTAATATGTCACGTTATTCGGAGTTTCTTATGTGGTTCTGGCCGTTGCAGGGCTCATTAGTTATATCACTTTTGTGTGTTGTATTTGTTATATAATAATTTCGTGGCTAAAGTCCTATGCATAAATTGGCACCGTATAAAACTATTGAAACTGTTTAACCACAGCACAGTTTGACAACTTGCTTGTTTTGCTGCATGCTAGCGTCAGATACATTAGTTTTGATACTGTATACTTTCTACTTTGATTGTGACTGTAAACCAAAGCGACTTTTCAGTCATTGCCGTTATAAGCAAAGTACCGCACATTATTTGAAAGCCACTGTTTGTGGTGCATAGATCTGCATATGTTCAGTGACTTATTCATATAGCTGAGAAATTTCGACTGTTAAATCAGTGAAACGAATTTTACACATTTTATATTGTAACTTTGTAAAATTTATTGTTTGATTTTTGCAGTTTACGTAGTCGACTTGAACTCCGTGAGAAGCTGCAGTGCAAGCCTTTCAAGTGGTACCTGGACAATGTTTATCCGGAACTGAAGTATGAATTTCATATAAAATATATGTTGCTTTGGCTGTGTATAGTAACTGCTTCAGTTCATCAGTGCTGCTAGTTGGGTAGTCCTCGCTTGGGTCATGATCAGAATCTTTTATCTGCATACTGGACAAACCAACTTGTGGTTTACGGTTAACTGACAGACTAGTCAACTCACTGACAGCAAATTTTAAAAAGTCACGGACAGTGTGCAATAGTGTAATCTACTGCAAATCACATTTGTGGCAATAATGTACTGCAAATTTTGATTCAAACATTGACTAGTCCACGAGTTGAGCGGTCCTTGACTTTACTGATTGCGAGTTGGTTTGTCGGCGAATCGTCTGGTTACGTTTCGTCCGAGTGCAACCAGCAACTTTATTTTGATGACGACATCAATACTGCCATCATTTCCAGGGCGTCTGTGACATTTTAAATTTTTTAATGGTCATTGTCAATGTGTCGATTTGTATAGCGCATCAACAGGCAACACCCTAATGTGCTTGGGTGTGCTAGTACCGTGCGAACACTTTAGCAGGCGCCTGAAAGTATCTTCGACGTCGTTTGGGTTGCAGATAGGGTCTGGAAGAATGTTCCAGGCGGACGGCCCAGCAATGGCAAAGGCCCGGGGGCGGCCGTACGTGTTCAGTCGGTGACGTGATACGTGCAGTAGATTTTGCTCAGTGGAACGGAGATGGCTCTGGCTGGACAGTGGGAAGCAGTGAACGGCGAGGTGCTGAGGTGCCCAGCCGTTCAGGCATCAGTGGACCATGACCACCAGCTTGAACAGGGTGAGTGAGTAGAGTTTAACGCCCCACCCGACACAATATAGGTCATTTCGGAGGCGCAACCAGCTTGAACATTACACGATCTCTGACATGTGGAGCTACTCATGGAGCAGCTTCATCGGTCACGATCAAACTTTCCCGTGTTGCTGGTGCACGGCAGCATTGAGTACTCTGGTGCTGTCCAAGCAAGGTTGAACATTCTGTCCTGGAAATATGGATTATAAAACTTTGTGTGTATCTATGCTCTTTTTTGTGTTTATTAAATAGAAAAATGTAGAGACAAAAATTTACATTTTCACCAAAGAAACCCTCGTCATGACTGTCACCTTGGCCTTCTCATGAAATTCACCTAGATCATTGTTTCGTCGTTGTTGCTCTAATCATTTTTTAGGTTTAATTTGTTACTGTTTCTTCTTATTATTGTTAAATAGTTGTTGCTGTTTTGTGGTGCAGGGTGCCGAGTAAGAGAGACATATCGTATGGAATGCTGCGCCAGGACTCGTTTTGTATTGACACGCTCGGTCGTACATTTGGGAACTCAGTCGGCATGTACCCATGTCACAATGCTGGCGGCAATCAGGTACGCTATTGGCTTTTCTATAGCTTCCCAGTGCAGTCTTTTCCAGCTTTTTTGTTGGAATGGAAACGTTGGAGCGTTTAGATAATCGGTCGCGGAACCTCATGCTGTGACACAAGGTTTGTTCTACTCCAAATGAACTGAAAAATCAGCCGACCGACTTGTCATACAGCCATTTAGGAAGGTCGCTGAAGACGTTTTCATTTGGGCAGTGAGACCACACGGCAGCGTGTTCCTCTATAACTGCACTTTAGAAAATGTCCTATTTACTTATTTCATTCCTTTCCTGACTTTGTAGTGCCTGTAAAGTGATTTGCGTCGTTATGTTATTGATTATGTCGTCGTCGGTTTTGTTACTAATATACTTACTTACTAACTTACTCTGGTGCATGTAAGCGTTTGTGTTCTGTCATAGGAATGGCTTCTGACGGAGAATAACAAAGTGAAGCACGGTGAACTGTGCTTAGCTTTGTCTGACAGTCACGAAGGCAGCGTCGTTCGTTTGCAGCATTGTACTCAAAGTGATATTCAACAGGTCTGCTTCTATCAATCCAATGAATCAATCTTAATGTGCGCCCAAAAGTTTACTAGAGAGCTAGCCAACTTAGTTTGCTGTACTTAAGAATAACTAAAACAGAAAGAAATAGAACTAAAACATGAAAACTGATGAGCAATCCAGTAAACGGTCTGGAGCGATGAGATCAGTCCGACAGAAACAGACTACGATGTTAGAATCGTCGGGTATTAGGTAAAACTCTTTGGCACAACTCTGTGCTTTGTCCGTGTCGTGCTATAAGCTTAGCTATTTCCACCAACTGTTGTGTGTGGAATTTTCAGTACCACAATATGCGGTGTGCGAACGAATAAGGTTTGTGTGAGATTTTTTCATATTTTTGTAATATGCCGAACTGTTTGTGTCTCCCAACGTTGGCGTAATGGTAACAGCTTCGGTCGCAGCAAGCCTGGTTAGTATTGGGATCGGTGACCTTTGCCGGGTCTACTATCCCAGTATTCACGCAGGCCCACTCGGCCTGGCCATCCCTCCGTGGATAGGTGCCATAAGTGCAGGCGATGATTTCAGCCACGGCTGGGAAGAATTTGACGAAATGTAGTCGCATGTCCCACGTGTCTGGAGGCATTCATCCAAGACAGTGTTGTTGCACCTCTAACTGTGCACAATGACAACTTTCCATTGTCATTGTGCGCAGTTAGAGGTGGCATTCTGTTGCGTGGCAGGTTTGGCTCCACAGTGCCAACACTAAGCTGTTGAAACACCAGCAGTCCAGTCTGTGCATCAGCAGTCGTCAGCATACGTCCGTCGGCCTGACGGCTGAGGTCTGTGATCCCTCGTCACCGTCGCAGCTGTGGACGTTTGTTGTCGGCAGCGGCCGATAGCATGCTCGACGCCAACGAACAAGGTCGTGTATCCTGCACCGGCAACCGGCACCCGATCTCGGGGGATCGTGCACCGGCAGCCAGCTATCAATAATAAGCTGCTACCTAAACCTAACCCGAACCCTAACTCTAACCCTAGTCCTAACCCTAAACTAAGCTTTTAGTTCCAAAAAATAGGAAAACCGATCGCCAGATTACTAATCACTTAAACGTCAACGGCATTTTGAGTTGACACTCTTAGCAGCAGGCGTGGGGCCTGTATCCCAGTGCCCTGCCATGCCAGCCAATCACATTGACTGCCAGTGCACGACCCCCTGAGATCGGTTGCCGGTGCATGATACACTACGAACAAACAAACATCTATGCTGTCCATGGATATCGCGTTAAATACTCTCTTTAATGTGACACCCGCAAATGGCGGAAGAGTCCAAAACTGTCGCCGTTGAAAGTTCATGATTGTGGAGACACATAGATGGCTGTCGGACGTGGCTGCGGGGTTGCTACTGGCTACTTTGTGGCCAGCAGCAGAGTCACTGGGTCTTCAAGCCAGTTTTGCCGTCACCTGCTAATAAGTAGCAGAAGTTTTTGGCGACATTATGTCCACAATTTTTTTCGAGCCAAATGGCCCCACTCCGCCAGGAATTAACCCCGTTGCCCACTGGCCGGTCCATTCCCGGTGACGGTTTAACAGTGAATTTGTTTGTGATGCGAGTTCTACTGTCACGATACCACGTTTACACATTTATGAGTTTTGGGTGCACTCGGTGTCTTTTCATCCATGTTACTGGCAGCTGTCTCCGTGGCTTCACAGCCGTGGACCCAGGTGAGACGTTTTCACTGTGACAAATGCTAATACGTGGATGCAATGTCAAGACGCGTTGGTGCTTGGCTTATTTCATTGCAACTTCCGATTGTTATTCATATGCACACGCGAGTATTGCATTTTTGTAGTCGTTTCGCTGAGTGTCTTTTGCTCAGCTGCTTGTAAGTTTTGAGTATGCTGCGCATGTTTTGCCGATTCCGAGTTAGTCCGAGTCGAGGTGAGCTAGAAATCTGCGGTGTGGTATGTTGTTTTGTCTTGCTATGCACACAGTCTGTGGTTACATCGAAAGAGTCGCTGTACGATTTTTGTGTTCATTAATGCCAAGCTTCATAAATGTGCCAGTCATTAACGCGTGCAAATATGAATATGCTCAAGTATTGTTTACCGATTGTATACAGTCAACATCAAAAACAAATGTAATGAAGCGTGTGATGATCAAAGTCATTTTGCTGGTGCTGTATGGAACATGAGACTAACAAAATTGTGTGTGTTTGACTGTGTTTTTATTCTAAAGTTGCCAAAAGCAGTGCGCTATATTTATTGTGCCCAGGAAGGGGCCACCTCGTTTCCTGACCAAGGGTCATATGAATGCCCAAATCGGGGTCACCTTGTGTTTATTGCATTTAGTTGTTTAGGTTTATTGAGTTGTATTAAGTTGTGTATTTTTCTGTGGTGTTTGGTTTTGTTTGTTAGTACGTTAGCCAAGTGATTGGCTGGGAAGACTTACTCTCGTGATATTGCTTGTGTCAAAGGGTTTCCCCTACAAAGACCAGATTAAAGAGTTATTTATTGTACAGTGTAATAGTTTTTTATATATTGCCATCACGTAATATTGTTAGTTTTCTCATTAATTATACTTTTTTAACTACAACATACTTGTCAGGGGTACAATATAGCCTATTTGTGCTGAAAGTGTCATTAAACCCCAATCAATCAATCAGTCAATCAATTGTCAACTTTTCACTGTCAACTTTTTGCTGGCCTCCACCGAATTTGGGCGTGGATTCCCGGTTGAATTCCAAGATCGTTTTAACTTATACGATATACGACATTGGGTCAGAAATTGCGGCTTTTTATGTGTGTCAGTGCTATCGCTTTTAACATGTTCTGTCATTTATGCCGCATAGCACGCAGCCTTAACGACCGATCTTCTGCAAGTTCAAAACTGGGATGGCTGAACCGATTTGCAAGACTGAGTTCTTATGTCGTACGAAATATGTTACCCACGTGCACACATGCCAGTCCTAGTTCACTTTTTTTCGTTATTTTTTGTATGCTGAACGAGACGCCTGAACCGGAACCTGTTTGTTTAAGTTTTGGGTTTATTGAGTTGTGTTTGTGTTGTATTTTATTATTTTTTTATTATAAGTCATTCGAATGGCTGTGAATATAGTCACCATAGTGAGTTAACCTGTTGGGTTGAACAGTACACTTTATTCGCTCTTCGTCTTCAATGTTTTGCTCCTCGGACACCTGGTTCCTTATCAGTGACAACAGATGCTAGTACAAATACGCCTTCATAACATATTCAAGATTTAGTGTCTGTTGCATATTCAACCGACACTAACTCTAACCCTAACGACGCCCACAACTCTGAACATCAAACTACTTATATGCGCGTGTCTCCTACATATTCAGTGTTATTTATTCGAGATGATGTTATTGCGCCGTTTTCTTATACTTTTGGTTGTCACTGTCCTGTCACCACGTATGTACTCAGCACTATCATGCTGAAAGTGAACCTTTTCGTTGCCAGAAACAGTGGACGTGATGTTGGTTATGGCAGTAGATTTACTTCCTGCAGACTGGTCCTGCTGACAGAATCATTTGTTACATTGGGACAGTTATAGTTGCTTCTTTGCAAGAGGAAAGTCCCACTTTGCATATACAGTACGCACTTCAAAGCAGTGGTGTGCGTGCCTGTTAATGGGTGTCGTTGTCACCTCTGAAGGTTAAGACTGTTCAGTTTGTGTTGTATGATGAGTTTTATGTTAATTTTCAATATTGTGCTCTGACAGCTCAGCAAGCTTCAGGCTTAGTTATCTGTTCCGTTAAGTGATTCGCGGTACGATCTCATCCACTGGTAGGTTGTTGTCTGTACATGTATAAACTAGCGTTGTAGACACTGAACAGTTCCAATAGTTGTGCAGAAAACTGTTAATGTTGTCATGCACTGTTCACTTTTTTAAATTTGGTTAACGCTGTGCCATAGAGAGTCCCTCGGGTTTTGCAGTATTAGCCTGCGAGTTAAATTCTTGGCTCCTGTGCAGCCGCCAGTTCTCGTGTGTCTTGTGTTGAAGTATTTAAGTGATGGGAAATGAATGAGTTATAAATTATAATAACAACAGACCGATAATTCGAGGCACTGTAACGCTGCGGGCGTCTTGGCACTATCTGCGCAGTCCGATGCCTGTAATTTGATATTTGAAAAATTTTACCAGCAGTTTCCTCCGCACGAGTGTTGGTGTAATGACTGCCAGCCGATGTCAGATTTAGGTATAAACTGCACCAAATTCAAGTTTGGTTGGGCCTTTCGCCCAGGCGCCATTGGAGAAACTCCCATTGCTCTTCCGAGTTCCCTGGCCAGATTTTGGGGGAGAGGGGATAACAGAGAGTGTGTGAGGAAGGTAAACTGGGGGAATGAGTACAAGGGAGAGATATAAGGAGGGCAGCCATTTTTGTAGTGTAGGCGAGGCGGTCGCCCGTTGGTCACTCGCCTCTGATTGGCCAATGTGGGTGCCTCCTACTGCATGTATGAGAACTCGAGTCAGTTAGTAGAGAGGAGGGGGACAGTTGCGCGGAGAGTGCCGATATGTAATGACGTTTTTGGGCAGTCTGAATATTAATTATAAACTTGAATAATAGATAAACATTGTTCGTTTTCTTGTCAGTGAGATACAGTATGGACGAGAGGAAAGAGAAAAACAAGAGTGGAAGAGAGGGATATGGAAAAAGACTTGCTGGACCCAGAGACGCGTCCAAGGGGGAATGGGGAGGGATGCTGGGGTTACGTTGTCAGCATTCCTAGTGGAATCACGGTGCAGACCCAGCCGAAATTAAATTTGGTGCATTTTTGACCTCGAAATCTGCAGTTTTGCTTTAGATGAAAGTTTGTGGTTTGCTTGTTGGGCCTGAAAACTGGTACGGTATTTTGTACATTTGAGAGCTGTTTCACCTCAAAAGTGGTACAATGGCGTTGGCCATGTCGACCGAATAGGATTTTGCGCCAGTACCTGGACCCGTGGCCCTTCAGTTCAATATCAAGACGTAAATGAACTATCTTTGTTTAGTATTCAGTTTTCATAGTGTGGGTGGCAGACTGGAGATGTGGACCCGCAGCACAAAAATCTTCTGTCCCCAAAACATGGGTCACGATTCTGTACTCTGTTCAAATGTCCATCTCGGAGTAGTTCATAGCTGTATGTCGATGGTGGTTTCTGTCTGATATGGTTCCCGTTGTCTTTGGTATGATCCGTGTGGAGTTGTGGACATTTTAGTCACTGTTTTTGAATCGTTTTTTTCCCTGCTGAGCAGCAATTCATCATAACATATGGTACATAGTTATTTCTCTTGTGAGAAATTCCGGTTTTAGAATGCTTTGTGCATTTGCGCAGTTTTGTGGCATGTTTCTTTTAAGTGTTGTTGTTGTTGGTGACAGTGTTGTATAGATGTCAATAGCAATAACCAAAATAAGTAAGCCACTACCAAATGATCAAAAACTCGTATTAAATGAGATTAGATTATTCGTCAAATTAAAGTATGAATCAAGCACAATAATATTATTCGTTGACATTGGATATTCTGTATGTGACCTATTTTCTGACCTCAATAACTCTGCAAACTAGCGATATGTGTCAGATATGGTAAATGATGTCAGCGCTTCCTCTGGCATCAGCTTGCCTGAGCAAGTTGTGAATTCCATTCCAAAACAATCTTTTAGATGGAGCTTTATGTAAAAATGTCTTTTATTTCCACATTTTCTCCTTTTTCTGGTTTTCAAACGTGATTTTTCAGACACGCTGATTTTACCATTATATCAGCTTCAAACACAGCAAGTGATGATGTCACAAATTAGGTCACACGTAGAATATTTAATACAGACTAATTATATTCTTGTGCTCATTTTGTAGTCGAAATTGATAAAAATCTAGCCTTAATGGCGGGTTTTAATATCGCTTTAATGATAATTCATGATGGTGGCCTACTTTTTGGGCCACCCTGTATACTGTGATCTGTTTACTTTTTGCGGCATAATGATTCTGAATGCAAATTCCACGCAGAAGGCCTACATCTAAGGCTCAGTGCATCAGTAATGTGTTATGGAGTCACAACATTGATCATCGATGGTGCGCTTTTTGTCGACCACAATTATTGCAATAGTCTTGATTTCTTAAACCACGGTAAAAAAAGTTACCTCTTGATTACGGATCGTCGCACGCATTTTGTGGGTAAACTGGCTTAAAATAATTGTCATTAAAAACTTGTATACCGATTTGACTACCGCAGTTCGCTGACATGGGCACTGATTTTAGTAGTTAAGTGGCATGGAGTTACGGTAACCAAAATGGTGTGATGTACAGTAAGTGATAGCCTAGGTGTACGTCTGATGGTTTGCAGGTGTCGTATATCAAGGCTATTGACGTCTGGATGATAGTCTGTCTTCTGTTCGTGTTCTGCGGGCTACTGGAATACGCCTTCGTCAATGTAGCGATTCGAACGGGGGTTCGCATTCGTACGCCGATCGTCCGACAGGCGTCGCTGCGAGCTGCCCTCGAACACTCCGACCTTATCAGTTCACCGGTGAGTTTCACGTATATACAGCCTGAGTCGGAAAAAGTATGCGATGCCACTTTTTGCTCTCGTCTTTGACCGACCGACAATCGATTATATACCAGTTTTAATGTCGTTTTCGCTTTCCATCTTAACAGCAACTTGCAACAAATTCAACGGCACTCTTTCTAGGTCTGTCTCACAAGAAGTTATATTATTGTGCCTCTTTAACGTACGCCTACATAAATTCGAAAATTCGTGACATATTTAACACAACGTGTAATGAACACGTTTGTTCGCCCCGAAGGCAGAAATGA
>Ga0056116_1000889_pt1 | contig 10932 bp, 5 predicted proteins | sample WorMetOlspDAHAB2_FD_67352 | JGI IMG/M metagenome (GOLD analysis project Ga0056116, IMG submission 67352) | Marine gutless worms symbiont microbial communities from Max Planck institute for Marine Microbiology, Germany - Olavius sp. DAHAB.2 ...
AGTCAGTGCTTTCAAATCAGTTGCAGCAGGCACTATGTTACAAATACAACGTGCAATACACATATAATAACATCCAAACAGTCACATTACCAACAAACATTTTTTCTCTCCTTACGTATACATTAATGCACAAATCCACTGCATAAATCGGCGACGATTTACTGCATTACCTTCACGGTTTTTACCGGTCACTCGACAGGACCTGAACTGTAATAAGAGAAACTGAAAGCAGAAAAACACAAATGTTGGAATACAGGAATGTGTAAGTCACAACACTGAATACAGCATGGAATTATCTGCTAACTCAAAGTGGTAATATGACAGCCACGGTTAAATTTGTAATCTGTACCTAAATGTACCTAAATGAAATGTGACACGGAAATGTTCATATGGTGGAGTAAACCAGCTTTGTGTAAACAATATAAGTGAGACAGCAACTAGGAAGTAAAAAAATATTCTACTCGTGATAATACGATTCCATTCCGACACTTATCACTACATGTATTATTGTCAGCAGTGGCCTGAAGTTGCTGTACACTAAAATCGACATATGAACGTGAGAAATTTCTGACTCGCTACATGTATGTTCAGCAAAGTAGTGACCACCTACCAAAACCTACAAAAATGAACAGATTTGTCGATGAGCACTTACATGCAAGTACACAAGTGGACCACGTTGTTACATGATACACAAGTGAGGGGGGGGCAGAACGAAAGTAGTGTTTACAAACTGCACAACTGCAAACTGAAATTTTTTTGCTAGAAATACTCAGCTCGGTTGACAACAATCCTGTTCTTCCCGGAACAACAACGTATTCAGAGATCTGTATCCCACATCCTATTAAATGCCTTTTCGGGTGCCAAATGTCCCATAATTGTTTTCTTTATCACTGTGGGAAACATGCCGACCATACAATTAAGTACGCATTTTCAGATGTAAATATAAAATTACACACTAATCTTTGGTTAATCATGTATTTAAACCTTCAAATAACACTACTAACTTTTGTCGTACAATTTATACTATTGCTATGGCTTCTGCCCAGCACTCCTGCAGACCTAAAAGCTGGATTAAAGAGGTGGAAAATGGATTAGGAAAGATAAAGGGCCATGAATAGGAAGAAAGGCGAGAAACAGGGAATGGAAAAGGGGAGGAGAGGGAAAATGGCATCCCACATACTGGAAGCAGATTGCTGACAACCCTAACTGCTCAAAGATTCATCAACAAAAAAGGAGCAAACACACACTTGGCTGCATAATAACGCCTACGGACAAAACAACATCCGATCCTTGACTAAGTAAGTTACACCTGTAAGCAGAGCGGGACGAAAAAAATGCTCAATTCTGGTCGTCTTCTGTTGTGCCGCGAACATTGCCTCTCATTCGTTGCTGAACACCAAACAAATCAACAATGCATTTGATTACGGGTTTTACTAGGTTAAAGCTTGTAGTCTTTATTACTAAGACCTCTGGGTAATCATTCATTCAATGTCGTAAATTATCCCACTGATAACAACTGTGATAGTGACATGTCATCCACTACGTAATAAATTTTCCGTGGGGTGAAATTGTTGCAAACAGTTGTTGGCAAAAAATCAATTTAAAGGATTTTAGGTATTGGGAATGTTGGGGTCCTGAGTACCTTTCTATGTTTGTTTCAAGTGCGTTGTTGGATAATGAATATTTTCTTGAGTTAGTCATGTATTTGCTGCATTAAATCACACACGTTGTTGTTTGACTCAATAAAATGCAAATAAATTCATTAGCAAGTCCACTGCTTGCACCACGGTTTATTTTTCACATTCCATGTTTGCACATGCGTGTGTATAATATGAATGAGTAGACTTTAACGTCCCACCCGACACACTATAGGTTATTTTAGAGGCAGACGTGTTCATACCCTAATACCAGAGGATGCTAAACATAACTGTTACCGTAGATATATACGAGGGGCGATCAAAAAGTTTTGCAATTCAGTATGAAAGATTAAATGTAGACAAATTTTAGTTATCACAAATGTAACCTACACATACGAGTTCTGTTGTGTCAAAATATATTTTTAATGTTTTTATTAATAATTGTATGGCATACGTACTAATGACGTCAACCGCACAAACTGTCTGAAATTTCTTGATCTGAATATCGCGCAGCAATCAAATTTTTAACATTAGAAAAGCAGCCGGCGAACAACATTTATGAACGTTTGGCAAACGTTTATGGGGACGGAGCCCCATCTTATTCAACTGTCACCAGGTGGGTTGCTGAATTTAAACGTGGCCAAACATCGCTTGATGATGACACCCGAGCTGGACGGCCAGTCGAAGCGACCACTGACGATTGTTGCCATGCTGTCGAAAAGCTGGTGACGGGCGATCAACGACTGACAGTCCTGGAGATAGCCACAGACGTGGGCAGCGTCTTGAACATTTTGCATGATCATTTGGATTTAGCAATGTCCGTGCCGGATGGGCCCCATGTTTTCTGACACCTGTTGAGAAGTCATTTTGGGTGGAAACATGTTCGGAGCTGCTGGATATCTACAGTGCAACCCCGGACAACGTGTTGTCCCGCATAATAACTGGTGATGAAACATGGATTCACCATTGGGATCCAGACACCAAACAGGAGTAGTGCAGTGGAAAAGGGTCAACTCTCCTCCACCCAGGAAGTTCCTCGCTCATGGCCACAAATGTCTGGGATTGCAAAGGCGTGCTGCTGGTGGATTACATACCACAGAAGACAACAATGACTGGACCATACTACGGTGAAGTGCTGACAAATCTGCGTCAGGCAGTGAAGGAGAGGCGGAGGGGTATTCTGACCCGAGGTCCGCTGTTGCAGCACGATAATGCTCCAGCTCGCATGTCTCGAGTTGCACAGGTCATAGTGAAGGACATCGGGTTTGAGCAGCTGTCTCACCCACCTTACTCACCCGACCTGACACCCAGCGACTTCTACCTATTTCGACATCTGAAGTAGCACCTTCGCGGAACGAGGTTTTTCAATGATAATGGGCTGTAGCAGGCCATGGAGCCAGGAATTCTATTTGACGGGAATAAAAGAACTTTGTGACAGATGTCAGAAGTGTATTGATGTATAGGGAGATTACGTTGAAAAATAATGTAATTGTTTTGTCTGTGTCATTTGTACCTCATACTGAATTGCAAAACTTTTTGATCGCCACCCGTATTTAATAAGGTTAGGGTTAGTATTTGGTTATGCACAAGTATACTGTTGACCTTGTTCAGAATTTTCTCATTTATTTGGCTGATTTCTTCATAAACTGCACAAGTCAGCATCTAGGTTATGTAGTGGATAACACATGTGCGTAATGCAGTTGATATGGGGTGGAAGAATTAACGACGTTTAAACAAATGATTACCGACTTCTATCTTAAGTCACTGATAGATTGATTACAACTTTTTAAAACCGATGGCAGTGAATGAGTGAGCAGAGTTTAACTGTGCCCAACCTAAGACAGCTGAGGTCATTTCAGAGGCAGTCTTAACAGCTAATCACTCAACTGATACTGACAAAACTAAACAACACAGGAAAATACATTACTCAATAAATGTAAACAACTAAACACAAGAATCACAACAAGCTACCCAAAATCTGTCACCTCGTATGATGCTTGGACAGAAAATGAGGTTGGGTTGTTCTACCAATGCCGAGCACAACTGATGGTAAGACAGTAGTGAATGTTTTTCAGTTATGGCTTCAGTTGGGTTCCTGCCTTTCAGGCCAAGTGACTAACACCAGGTCTACAGGATGCAGCTGTGCTGATTGATTCTGGCTACACTCACTAGCAACTTTAGATTTAAACCAGGAAATATAAATGATTATGGCACATGAGCAATTATAGCTAGATTCCCTTCGTAATGCTTAAGGGTGGCAGTGATATTCAAACCAGTTGTCACCCCAGCCACCTACACCTCGAAGCCGCCATTTCGTCTTCAGTATAACCAACATAAGGAATTCACACACATTATGCCAAAATTACTTTATGGACAAACCCTTAAATTGCTACAACATACACACCTCGTCAAGTTCGCGTTTTGTTACATCTTCCAGCGCTCGGATGTCGGTCATTGTTAAGCCATACCACTGATCAGTCCAGCAGAAAACTTGCCGATGAAAGTTGCTGAAAATTCTTCGCTCGCCCTACCACCAGCAACACACAACTGTTGTCACCTATTCCATACCTCCAGCTTCCCCAGTGTGCATATTATATGTGAAGAGTGAACAGATGTATGTATGTCATACTCTGTGAAAGTACTGAGATGTGAAGTGTCATTTTAGATACCTGTTAAACTAAGGGTAAAGATTAGGGGTGTACCGAATAGTGGTTTTAGACTATTCGGCCGAATACAAATAGTTCTGTGAACCATTCGGCTGAATAAGAATATGAATACGAATAGCGTTGCCAGCCGAGCATTTTGACGCTGCACCTGCTGTTCTGATATGTACCACCTCCTTATGTCCCTCGCTAATTATGGCCGTGCCTGTATGCTGTCTAGCCATGACCCTTTCCCCTTCGTTCGTCTCCCATAATCAGGCCGTCTGAGTGAGAGCAGCTGGCACTGACTGAGTGAAGTCGGCCATAGACGTCACTAGCTGCACTATACAGACTAACTATTCATATTCGTTCTGACGACACTATTCGTCCGAATACGAATACACTATTCCGACCACTATTCGGCACCGAAGCGAATACGAAGCGAATACTCGGTCCATCCCTAGTAAAGATCAAGGTTATGGGGTCAATATACCATTGTTAAAAAAGTCCTGGAAACTTTCATATCAATTTAAGTCCATAATACTATAAACTGATATGAAAGTTCCGAGGACAAGTGTAAATGGCATACCAGACTTGGGATCAAAAGCTATGAGGTGTACTTATCACATAATGAACAGACACAAATGTGCTATAACTTACAACAGAAAGTGGAACACTCCTTAAACTGGGTGGAATCATTGATGACGTAAAGTGCTTGTGTAAACACAGAGTTCTGAAACTAAATCTGCTGATATCACAAGGCTGCACAAGTATGCAACTTTTTGCAAGTTAAAATTCAGCTATAACAGCAGCCAATAGTGTACCAAAAGTAGCAGTGGATATGCTGTTCCATTTTCTGTCCACTATACAGTCAGCTAGCAGTAGCTTAACCTAACATACTACTGTTACAACAAATGCATTCTAGTCCTTGACAATGGATCATTAAGCTTAAACAGCTGCATTCTTGTGTATTGCTGTCTTCCTTCTTCTGTGCTTTCTTTTTATATTAGCTATAAGCCTTGGTTTAAATAACCTATTTTTATAAGAGTACTAGTACACATTTGTAAGATCTTCTAACTCATAATGGCACTAAATAGCCTATGTTGTGCTGATGTGCCATTAAGCAACTGCTCACTCACTCACTTCAGTGCTTTCTCAATGTTGGTTAGGCACAAGAAGAGTTTCAGGCAAACAAATGCAGAGACGCAGCAGGTTGTATTGAATTCTTTCAGATCAACATTACCACATCCCACATGTTCCACAGCAACATCGAATTAGTTTCTGTTACCAGCATAGCCTGGTTGTCCTGAAAGGGCTGAAACGATTGTTACACGTTACCTCTGATGTCTATTTATTACATAAAGAGTGCACGCTTCGCTTACCCGATGTATGAATTTTTCGACCTTGTTCTGCAGTCCCCACCACTTGAATTCCACGGTCACCAGTTTGTAGCAGCACATCACCGGATTGACACTTCTCTCCCAGTTGGGTCCAACCAGTGGACCGCGGCCGGTCTTTGACGACTTGAATCTTGTTGGATCTTCAGTTGGCTTATAATCCTGATTTGTACATATATCAGCAAAACTGGCTCTGTCAGTAACAGTCTTATAGTAATGTTATAGATTTATAGCATATATAGATATATATCTTATCCAATATAACATACAGACATCCTGCAATAACTATTGCAATTCAGTGAAACAACAAACATTTAGCGAATATCCATTTTTCGCATTGAACACTTTTATTGTTTGTTAGGGGAACACTGGAACAAACACTGCATGCCAATTCTGACGTTGACATACAAACAATAATATGCCAAGCAGATTAATTTAGGAACCAGCAACATTTGTTATGTCTGCAGACAACACAATTCCATGCTTCACATAGACTTTGATGCAATTATCAGGTTACTGCATGAATTTCAACATGTTATCAATCTTCTCTGCACAAAGTTACACTTTAGCAGCAACCGTCATCAAGTTGCTATCATCTATAGTATAAAATGCCTCCACAGCTTTCCGTGATGTAAGATTATTATCAACACAATGGACAGATATGCCAACTTACCCGACGATCAACGGGGTCATTTGCAATATCTATTTTCACAACCTCACGTCTCTGCAGCATTTCCCGATCCAATGCATGAGCCTGCAACTCAAACACAAACTTTCCATGCAACAGCCAAATTACGGCAAAAAAATTAACTCCAGCAAAGTTGGTAGTGCAGATTGTTTTTGACAAAATGGATGCTCTGATGCACATAAACATCAGCATAATGAAACACAAAACCAGCAACAAAATACTATTTGTACTGTGCAAACTGCTTTGTGTTAGGGAGAAAGTGAACGATGCATATGACCAAAAATGTGTTCCTACCAAAGTGAACTAACAGTTTATATGAGTACAAGCTTCAAGGTACAGGGTACAGAGGTAACAAGTTAACAACATCCCCAAGTACTCAACATGCTGCCACTTTTCACAGATGTCTTCCAAATCAAGCAAACTTATCAGTCCATATCAAAGATACAAATAAAGGTTAGCAAAATATAACCACCTCTTGATACCACACATCACTCACTGTGAATACTTCACAACATACGATGAACATTAACTCACATTTTCAGTCGTTCCACAGTCGGGCAGATGAAGAGATTCGATCTTTATAATAAATTTCTCTTGCATATAATCGGGATTCTGAAACAATCAAAACCACGACAATTAAACTAAACACACTTCAGCCTGCAATCAACGCACTCAACGACTGACAGCAAAAGATAAGACTGAGCACTAAATGGCCACAATTTCACATACTGTATTATGCAAAAGTTTGAGACATTCTCAGTAACCAAAGCATTTATAACGGTATAATGCACTCCTCGGTTTTATGAAGTGGCAGATCCCACAAATACAGTACTAAATATACATCCGTATTTCATACAACAACAAAACTGCATGTCCCTATTTGCATCCACAAACGTCACCGTACACGAAGATAAAGAACAATTTTCACATAGGTGAACACACCCGCAATGCTATAGCTATCAAGTTTTGGGAGCATTTTTGTTCCACATACAGTATATTCTAACTGGCAGAAGTCATCAGCACAAACTTTCCCACCAGTATTCCAAACCATTAAAAAAATTTATGCATTTTAACGAAGACTGTGGCGACATCTAGCAGAGGGACACAGCAATTGAAACCCATTTCTTACCCCAACAAAACAGTGAAAAAAACCGATGCCGAATGCTTACCGTTACGACAGTCCTACAGTACGGATAGGCGTTCCAAGCCTCCTCGTGAACCTCCAACGAACCTTTTGGTGCAAGCCAACGTATGTATGCAGGCACTTTGCTAAATATGCAATCAAAATAAACAATTAGTAAACAGCAATCTGAAAATCAATGCAGGTGACCAAATAACAAACACAAAAGTATGCTAATAGTGGGAAGTGCATAAGAAGTAACAAGTGTATGAATGGTGCCAGAGTCGAAGCTTAAACAACTCTGCAGGCTAGCATAAAAGTTTTCACTCTTATTTCTAGTAGTATGCACATATTATCTGTGACATGTCCACTATAAGTGGTAACTGCCCAACACAGACATCAGCTTCCAAAGGAAATTATGCAATTAAGGGTAACATCAATAACTTCTAAAGTATGCACACAGTTGAAACTATGACAGGACAGGTTTAGATATTTACTGGTACATGCAGACACAAGTAACAGGACATGAAATATGGTAATAACCAACAAAAACTAACTAAATCAACTGCCGCGGCATTGATATGCAACCAGCGGCAACAAGTATGTGCCAAAAAATGAATAAAATAATAAGTTTAAAGTAAAAAAGTGGATAAAAAGTAAGTTTTTTAATCAGAAAATTAAACATAAAAACATATGTAACATTAGCAATTTCAGCCATATGCTTTTTGGACAACACAACCAATTTCAAAACTTACAAAGTTTCAAACAAAACAGCACATCTCTGGTACTGTCACTCAATTACTGCATCAGAGAGCATTGTGTATAAATTACAGACATATGAATAGCACTACAAAGCAAACATTATTCCAATGCAAAAATTGCAAAAACTTAGTCACTGAAAGTGCTAAATCACAAATGAATGCTTCCGAAATAATTTTAAATTTCAACAAAGTCAATCAACATCCACATTTCGTACCTGGCCAAATGGTAAATCTTGTGTGTAAACTGTCCATCCATATACCGGCCGTGCAGTAACGGATACTTTGGTTGTACACCATCTGTGGAAGTAAACGGTTCATTTTTCAAAACCTCAATACCTTCACCACCACCCGTCTCATTCTTGCTTGCAATCGCTACCGAGTACAGCTGAGCCACTTGGTACTAATACAGCACACGCAAGAGTATCACCACATCTAAATTTATGACTTATCATGCAATATGTGTGCACATTATCAGAAATATTTTCATCATCATCATAACAAATGATGCAAAGAATTCCTGCTATGTGAAGTTTCTTTTATTTTCATTGCTAACCTGTATTTAACTGAAGTTACACGTATACTATGCAATTGACTGTTTTTCAAAGTTTGTGAAGAGCCCTACTTAAATGACGAAAGTAATCAATACGTATACCGTAAATGGTAAATCTTGGGCATAAACTGATTATACACTGTGAGCCAAATACGAGAAAAGTTAATGTTGGTAGACTTTAGTTAATTAAATAAGGATTTAGTTTCTTCTGGGCTACAGTGTACTGCTCATCAATTTTCAACTTGACACATCCTACAAACAGGCTGCATGTTGCTTGTAAAATGCATACTGAGTTTGACCAGGGCACAATAAATTAAGCATAATGCTAGGTATAGCAAAGCAATAAATACATACCTCTTCTACTGTCATCGGCAACACAACACGACTAAAATACAACACAATAAGAAATCAAGAACACTACTCTACACAAAGGCCGTCAGCAATGCAAATTAGCACTACAAACCAATGCACATTATCAGTACAATTCAGTATCATCAGGCCCACTTCAGAGCATGACAAGTACACATAATCAGCTTCAACAAAAAGCAGAATTCATTCAGTGGCCACATTATCATCCTTACATGACATCTGCAGCAGTCCTACATATTTCACAGAAAGTGTATATTGGCATTTACGTAAGTGTCAATAGCTTCCTACACTGTTGGTACTTACAGCATAGATTTTGTCGTTTAATGCACGTGTCTATGGTCAAGAGGCTATATATGGCTATGCCTCTGCCTACTCACGCCACTGATGTCATGACATGACATTGATGGCACTGGTGAATCTGGTGAAGTACTGTCTCTGGATTAAATGGAGGGTGGAACTTTTCCATTTTGTGGTAAAGGTTTTCGATATTTGACGAATTTAAAACAGAATTATGAAAAGTCGATGACAACCAAACACATATTTACTATCTGCCACAGCAACAGTGTTGAATGTGGCACTGTTGCATGAATACAGTATGGAATGGGAGACTCAACTCAAACAGCACCAGAGTTCGCCCTGTCCAGCAATGAGTATTTTACTGTGTTAAGCGTTAGAGTTAGGTTTATGTAAGTGCAATAGCGTCCCAGTATATTGACACTTATGTAAGTGCCAATATCATCAGCCTATTCTATAAAGGAAACAGGAAAATTTTCAATATACATACATGACTGAAGGCTATCAAAACATTCCATACAAATGAATATGGCATATGTAGAGATTTTACAACAATTCACTGAATTATTAGCTTACAGTCATAGCTAATAAAATAGTGCTAGTAAGCCCTTATTTTCCGTCCTCGCTGAGGACGCAATTCATGCAATTTACATAAACGTGCAGTCGTACACCGAATAGTAAACCAGGGTCAAAAAATTGATAGCGCATGTTTCCGCCATATTTCTACTTCCGGTTCTCGAGAAATCGGTCATTTTTAATGATTTTCGAGCAATTGCGCTACGCATAAGCGCACGGGAAGGTGGTAATACGGTTTGCTGGTAAGCTATCGCTCGAAAGTGGACAGTAGATGGCAATACTACTACGCTCCGACTTTGATACTCCATGGGTGATCAAATTTGGAAAAAAACATCGAAAACTTCGTGCTTTAATGTAGCGTCTGTAGAATGCCACAGCAGTGACAACAACGGCCAGTGGTACGTCGCGGATGATCGCCTCTGCAGCCATCAGTGCAAGACTCCACAGCTGCTGCCGTCCTGCTGATGCACGATGGAATATTCGTGCTTCGTCCAGCTGTCCAATTCGCCAGTCATGGTTGCCCGGACATCCATATACCGAACGAAGTTATCGACGACGGTGGTGGTGGTGTCGTGTGACGACATGGTGTCAGCGACACCCACGGTGCGAGACGGGACGTCAGCGATCAGCATCACCCAGTGGTTGTTGTTGAGAAGCACCGGCATAAGCAGCCATCTGCAGACGCTGAACTGAACCTTGTTGTACCACCAACCATTGTCACTGATGTTGTTGTTGCTCCACCGCAAGGCCAAAAATGACGGCAGTACAAACACTTGGCTGACAGAAGTGCGAGACAGTACGGCCAGATACCCGTGCATTACGTTGTCGTTCAGCCACGTGTCTCCATCGAGCGTCAGCAGGTCTGACTTAGTCATGGTGCAAGACACTACCACCAGCT
>Ga0056116_1000890_pt1 | contig 10930 bp, 9 predicted proteins | sample WorMetOlspDAHAB2_FD_67352 | JGI IMG/M metagenome (GOLD analysis project Ga0056116, IMG submission 67352) | Marine gutless worms symbiont microbial communities from Max Planck institute for Marine Microbiology, Germany - Olavius sp. DAHAB.2 ...
TGGAACCAGTTTCATATGTCCAGTGTCTAGCTTATCTTCATCGTCTTCATCCTAACATTAACTTTTATTTTCTGTCTATCATTTTCTATCTGTAGTCTGTCTTTGTGTGTGTTACTTTTGGTTGTACTCGTTGTTACCTGTACTGGCTGCCATGTATGGCGAAATAAACATATATAATACTCTCTTCCGTCACGAAGCACGTACGTTCATGATGTGGATGTGTGGCGAAGGAGTGTAAGAATGCAGCCAGCGACGGAGCTACGCCGTGTTAGGGTTTATTTTACGGCGTCTGCTCTTTTATCTCGAGTTTCGGATAATTTTGGTCCGGAAGCAATCGGACCTATGAAAGATGTTTACTTGCAACAATTTCGTACTACCTTGTTGTCTATAAACTGGTCCAGTTTTAGGATACGTTGCCGATTTCTTCTGGCCGATTTGCTAATTCGTTCGCTGGTTTGACCATTTGTTTAGCCTTCCGTTACAAAAATAATTTGTGTGATGTAATACGATTTGCTTTCAGTTCTGAAAGATTTTTTTTAAATTTTCAGTTGCATATTAGATATAAGTATTTATTTTCCCTTCATTTTTCATTTCTGTTTTCTTTGCCGTGTCTTGTTCTCATGTATAGGGTGGCCCAAAAAAGTAAGCCACTGTCGACGATCATCATTAAATCGTATTAAAAATCGTCAACCAGGCTAGATTTTTCACCAATTTTTATTACAAAATGAGCACAAGAATATTATATGTTCGTATTAAATACCCTATGTACGACCTAATTTGTGACGCCATCAGTTGCTGTGTTTGAAGCTGCGATATAGGTAAAATCAATGTATGTGATATAAAATCGTAATGATAAAAAAACAAACAAGAGAAAATATGGAAATCGAAGAAATTTATACATAAATCTCAATCTATAAGAAGATTTTGGAATGGAATTTACAGCTTGCTAATGCGAGCTGATGCCAGAGGGAGCGCTGACACCATTTACTGCATGTGACGCATATCGCTAAGCTGCCGGCCAAACATTGTTAATGACGTCACAAAAGTAGGTCACGCAAAGAATCTTCATTACCAACGGATTAAATTATATTGCTTGATTCATACTTTAACTTTACGAAAAAATCTAATCTCGTTGGCAATTTTTAATACGATTTTTTGAAAAATTGGTGGTGGCTTACTTTTTTGGGCCACCTTGTATATAAATAGTAGGCTATAATGTTTGGAACTTTAGGTGTGTGTAATTGTTTTTTTTTAATTTTTGGCTATGTACTTCGCATAAGATTCTGTAACAAAAAATAAGTAAATAAATACATCGTTGTAGGCATGTCACTGGTGATTATCGTGACTCTAGCAGTTGGCATCTGGCTGGCAATCCTAGCCATCGGAATCGTCTGCCTGCGCAAGTATGCAGATTCATTTTACTGCCTCTTTTATAACTCATAAGGCTATACAGGGTGGCGCAAAAAAACTTGCACACTTTGTACGCCTTGACTTCGTCACATATTGACCGATTTTCAAACAATTCACTGTCAGAATCACGAGAACATTTGTAACAATACTGTCACTAAAGATCTCATCACGCCTCAAGTGTGTCGCTAGACTATCTTGTGAAATATCAGTGTCTTAAAAGCAACAAGACGACTTCTGTAACAACACATTTTAAGAATGCGTTGTCCAGCAGGAAGCGGACACATTGAATATTTGATGTAAAACTGCAGGATGCGGCAATTACTTTAGATAATAACTGAGACAATAAACACGTTGTTTCCTGTTGTTAATTTCTTAAAATGTGTTGTTACAGAAGTCGTCTGGTGTTCAATTGTTGCTTTAAGACACTGGCATTTCACAAGGAATTGTAGCGACACACTTAAGGTGTGGTGGGATCTTTAGTGACAGTGGTATTACAAATGTTCGTCTGATTCAGACAGTGAAATAAGTTTGAAAATCGGTCAATATTTGATTAAGTTTAGGCGTATAAATTTAAGGCGTACAAAAGTGCCAGTTTTTTGGGGCCACTCTGTATGTACCAAGCGTGCAGAGCCGTGTTTTTTGGTTTTATTTTGCGTATCTATCGGATTTTCTGTCAAAAGTCAGTGAAATAAAGCTTTAAATATTAAGCGTCCGTGACACGGTGACATTTCAAATCAAATCGTAATTTTTAACGTGGCTAGAATAACAGGAGTCATTACAAAGTCCACGAAAGCGAAGTCGATGTGTGGATAGTTACAGCAAAATGTCTGGAAATGATTGGTGGAATAAGTATGTCTTTAGTTTGTGGCAGAAAATGAAATCGGTCAGGGAGGCGGATGACTGAATATTAAGAGGCAAGCCGTTGACATTGTGATGTGTTCCATATACTGGACGCATAGTAGCATGGAATTGCTCACCTCTGGACTTAAGCGAAATTTGCTCTTTATTTCCATGACGTCTAATTCGTCGTCCGGACAAATCGATACAGAACACGTAGAACGCAATTTCATTCCTTTGTCCCCTGTAGACGCCACCGCACCGAAGTCTTACAGTTATCCGTGTTGGTTCGGGGAGGCGGTGAGAGACGCTGTCATCGATCGACGTTCGACAATTAACGACAAAGGCTGACAAGGCGCCGCCTTAAATGGCGTGATTAGTCGCCTCCCTATTCTCCCTCCGCGTCACGTGCCCATATAACTTGGCCGGGCGACTTACACACTCATTCTGGCAGCTGCAGAAAGCATACGGGCTGACGGGTAGTGGAATTAGGCGCTATCTATTGATTGCCTTGCGACAGGCAGAAAATCAATGGTCCGAACCATTCCTTGATCGTCCCTTCTACAGGTGGCCCAAAAATGAAAGCCACTCCGAATCGTCATTAAATCGTATTTCAGTCCATCCATGGATTTACATCAATTTTGAGTATAACATAAGCACAAGAATATTACAAGTTGGTATTAGATATTCTTTGTGTGATCTAATTTATGACGTCGTCAATCACTACTGTACTTGAAGCTGCAATATGGGTGAAATAAGTGTATAAAATCGTATTTAAAACACGCAAAAGCAAAAAGGTGGAGACGTGGAGATCGAAGAACTTTTGCGTGAATTGCCATCAAAAAGGAAGATTTACAGGTGAAATTCATAGGTTGCCAAGGCGAACTGATGCAAGAAGGAGCGCTTATTTACGTTATTGGACCCGTATATGGCAACTTCGCGGGTAACTCACAGTAATTGATTTCACAAGGAAGGCCAAGCGTAGACTATTTACTAACAAGTGATAACATTATATTGCTTGTTTGACACTTTAATTTGGTGAATCAAATCTAATCTCATTTGTAGGCTTTAATAAGTTGTAAGACGAATTTTTTATAATCCGGTAGTGGCTTACTTTTTTGGGCCACCCTAAATTTGACTTGCAACATAAACTTTGGCATAAACGTCGTTGGTTAGCGGAGCCTACACGACTTGCAGTCGTAAACCACAGAGAAAACGCTTGTCAACAGGCTGGCCCGATAATCGGCGAAATCTGTTATGCAAGCAATTTATTTTGTAGAGCCGTCCATCTGTGATGTTTGTTACAACCTGCAGTCCGTAGATTTCCCTGTCTGTCTGTTTGCGTGTCCCTCTCATTTTATCATTAAATTTCCCTTATTACATTTTCTCTTAACGTTAACGTTTTCCCAGCAAAAAGTACCAGCCGTATTTGTAATAGGCTTAATATGCTGATTATAATATTATAGTAATGAATTACAATAGCTGTACTGATTGGCTGATGGTCGTGATGGAATATAAACACATTAACGACATTAACAGCGTTAAAAATACGAAAATTTGCATAGGCATAGTAGCAGCAAATATTAGCGATAGGCTGTACATGCATATTAGTCCAGATGTTAGGCTACTCTACATGAGGTGCAGCGACGTCATTGAACTGAGCACAAAACCAGGTATAGGCCTACTTAGCGTAAACAGAGAGTGAATTAGAATGCGGAAAGCTGAATACTCTTATACCAAGGTAATTCGCAGACGGTCTATTTGGACTTGTGTATAATTCCACACACAACAGTTTAAAAGCACACGGTAACTTTTCGAATGATGCAACATAGTATACCTTCAGCATGACGGCGGTAAGTAACTATTGTCAACATAATGGCGTCACTGTTACCGCATGTATTTCCACCCAATTCAGCAGTCTCCGTCGCCCCGTGTGCTGCATCTGCTTCAGCGGCAGATTTATGTCGGTCGTGTTGCGAGACGCAGTAATGGTAGGCCGGGTCGTCAACGTCAACATCAAAAGACTCAACGTTGGCTTTATTTGCTATCTAATGATCATAAGATGAGCATAGAGTCGGGGTCATGACGTGCTGCAGGACTTTTCTCCGTAGCTTTGTGTGTAGGACGATTAGGGCCGGATTAAAGGGGGGAGGTGCTCCCACCAACAGAGGGACTCCCGACTAACCGTTCAGTTTTTGTTTCTTAGTGCTGATCGTTGCTGTTGCAAAAGCGAGAAAGATGTCTAGTCTTTGGCTTCAGACTTCGCGAGTTTGTGTGGCATTTTAGTTGGAGGTACATTCGTTAATTTTAACTTTAATTTCTTGCACAGATAACAATATGATTATGACACTTTACTCAAGAATAGATGTTGTTAATCCTAAAGCTTTTACAGTCTCCCACGTAGTGACCCCCAAGAAAGCTGGACCCAAGAGCTCCCACCAGCTAAATCCGGCGGCTCTGAGGACGATGGAGCTATCCAACATTACCGCGCATGCAGGCTATGTATAGCGTTTTCCGCAATAATCATCAGTACCAGTTTTCCAGGACATTTATTACAGGAATTTTTAGAGCGTTTGAAAATCAATTCAACTTTTGGTACAGTGTTACCAGTATCACAAACAAACTGTTATCAAACACTAAGAATAATTAAAGATTGACGATCTCCTCCTGAACGCTGCATCGGACCTGGCACGAGTGTCGAACATTTGGTCACCCGGACATTTGGCCACCTTACAGACAAGCGGTCACCCCCTCTCCCCCTCCGAGGCTCCGACAGCTAAAGCATAGCAGAAATACTGAAATACACATTAGGTGAGTGAGTGCGTAGAGTTTATCACCCCACTATAGGTCATTTCGGATGCGGAGGCGCATCACGTAAGAGGATAGTATACTTTGTGGTGTTGTTTAATGTAGAAGAAATATGTCAGTCTATCCATTTTCGAAAGTATTTCGGTCTGTACTCAATACATGCTATCACTGGGTGCTTCGCCAGTTTTTGGCGTTGAGGTGACCCGTGGTCTGAATGGTGGCCAAATATCCGTTTCCCCTGCCACAGTGTCCCAGTTCCACCACCACTAGCACCGGTAAACACATCAGGTATTTTTGTTGTTCATGCAATCTGCCCTTTAAAATGATGATAATCGTGTACATGTTCGTTTATTAATATCATCTGACAAACCACACAATGCAAAATAAGAAACATCTATTAGTACGATTGTAAACGTTAGAAAAGTTAAAAAAAAGTCCTAATATAAATATAATGTAAAGCAACATACGGGTTATGAAATTGCAATTTTCACAGCTGGATCCTTTTGCGTGATGCTGCTGCTGCTGCTGATGATGATGAGGTGAAAGACGTGATGACTGATGTGTTTGCGATTCAGCGTCAGAAACGGCAGCTCGTCTCGTCGACGTCGCAGTCACAGGACCCACGACAGCGTCGACGGCGTCGCAGCAGCCGAACTCTTCTACGGCGACCTCGGCTCTTCCGCCGGCGACTACCGCGCCGTCGGGCTCAGCGACCTCCGTCGCGGCGGTCCAACCGCAGCGGGGGTCGTCGGCGGAGAGACCGGCTGCGCGAGCTGCCTTTCGTGCGACCCGAGCAGTGGCGGAAAGCAGCGCACCGTCGTCTGTACGGTCCAGAACACTCGCACGGCCACCCTCGTTCACCGCCTCGACGCCGCGTCGAAGACGGGACCCAGCGCGTACGGGTACGCCGCCGACGGCGGGGTGTGTCTCAACGGCCAGCCAAGGACGTCGCCCGGACGGGCGTCGACGTACGCCACCAAGCAGGAGATCTACTGCCACTCGCCGTACTGCATCTACGCCACTTCGGGCACCTCGCGCCGCCTGCAGACGTTCAAGAAGCAGGCGAACGCCGCTCCCGACGTCGCCGTCTACGGTTCGGAGCGCCCGAAGGAACCGGAAAGCGGCGTCGAGTGCGGCGGTCTGGCGGAAGCCGAGCAGCTTGGTGATGCAGTGGAGGCGGAAGTCTCTGGGCAGCTGGCGTTGGACTCGCCGCGAGACGTGGCCGAGAGATGGCTGCGGTCAGCGGCGGCGGCGGGCGACGACGACGGCGACGAGCCGATGGAAGGGCGGTCTCGACGGCCGTCCGAAGGGTCGTCCCCGCCGTCGCCGATCAACGACGTCACGCCTCGACCGGCCGCCGACGTCCTCGACATCCTCGGACTTGCCGTGTCGTCGCCGCCGTCAGCGACATCTGTCGGCGGTCGTCGCGTTCTCAACGGTCTGTTGAACGACCACTTGACAAACAACAACAACTACAACAGCAACAACAACAGCGTCGCGTCGTAGTTCCGACGTTCGCTCGACGTCAAGGTGGCTCTACAGTGGCATATCCTGGGGTTCACCGGGTGCCCGCAAACTCCTCCGTCGGACAAATTGGGGTATTTGGACACTTTAACAGAAACTGACATGAACTTTCAACTAGAAATAAAATTCTAATCTCTGGAGATATTACTTTGTTAACCGCAGATGTTTTTCCATTACATTTTGTTAAGTTTAGTATTTGAACCTGATCTTTACTCGGGAACTCCCTCTCCTCCACCCGCCCATTTTTTTCTGGATCCGCCTCTGCTCTGCGAACCGCGAGATTTTGACTTTATCGTCGCCAGCTTATCTCAACATGTGACTGCCCTAATGCTTGGCGTGCCCAAGACGAGCACTGATATCGCCCAATGGCGTGCATTCTCTTTCGCGGCTCCACCAATCTGTAACTCACTACCCGCCGACGTTCCACTGTGCCGGTCTGTCACAAATGTTAAACAACACCTAAAAGCTCGCCTTTTTCACACACCGGTTTGTGTAGTCCACACAGCGCCGTCGGCGCCTCTGCTACTACATGGTGCAATATAAATCTTTTAGTATCGTCACTATTATTATAAAAATAAATATAAATTTGAGAAAGTGGACGGACGCAGTGCGATCTTTGACGCTAATTAGATAGCGAACCAACTGACTGGCAGAACAACGAAGATCACGCTTTACACTCGGTAGCCTACATAGTAACAGGTGGATACGCAGTGCAACGTTTGCCGCAACAAGGTTTAAGGTCTTTTATCGCTAATTTGATTAGTGCTGATCGCTTTTAAAACTCAATTACTGTTTGTTTCGATCGGTCACGAAACGCGGATCGAATGTCAACAATGTATTTATATGGCGCATCTCTACTGCGCCGAGTGTAATAGATAACTCTCAGATAATTTCGTTTTAAGGAGTTTCCAAAAACGGACAGAATTGAGTGTTGGGTCGGGTTATGCGGCCTGACGATTTGGACACTTGTTTTTTTTTGTCTACTGATTTCTCGATGACACTCGAAAAGACGCTGTCGCCTACGGCCTACGTGTGGGAAAACCGTGGGAGGGTTGTGAGAAAATCACGAAATAAGTGCAGAATTGCGACAAATTGAAACAGAACAGCGCATCCAAATCACGGTCGAATTATGAGGTTCCGTATTCTGGTTTATTGCCCCGTAAATTTGTCGTTTTTACTGTCCTGCAGCTGCTTCAAGCCGTGTTCACATTGCGCGATAATCGCCCGCTGATCTCGGCTCGAATATACAGGGTGGTCTAAAAAGTGAGCCCACCTACCGAGTAATCAATAAATCGCATTAAATCCTGCCAATGAATCTGGATATGCAGAAGAAACATTAGAACATTATTACTTTGTATCGAATATTTTATGCTTGATCTAATTTACTACGGCGTCAATTAATGTGCCTGAAGCTGCTGCGATATGGGTGAAGTAAGTGTAAATAATAAAAATCAATTGAAAACCCCCAAAAATGACTGAGAAAGTTGGGATCGCAGATATATAAAGACTTTTCATCTAAGAATGGTCGGAGTGGATCGAGTTAATAGCCTGTTAAGACGAATTGATACAAGACGTCATCAGCACCAATTGTACTCATATAGCGGCTGGGCGGCTCACGCACAGTTATCGACGTCACAAATCAGATCACGCTTCGAATATTTAATAACTGAAAATATTCTTGCGCTTCTTCGACAGTCTATTTAACGAAAAAATCTAATCTCACTGACCGGCTTCAATGCGATTTATTTAATGATAACTTGGTCGGGGCTTACTTTTTAAGCCACCCTATAAGCGAGATCGTAACGCTGCGATTTCTACCGGAATATCCGTGCAACTCGAGCGAGCTACGTCGGCGATACCATCGCAGCGCGACAAGATGTATTGCTGTTGGTAGTTGGTATACATGAGTATTTATGAACCGACCAAAATAGTGGGAGCTAGACGGCGATAGTGTCAGTTTTCAGTATGAAATTATTACGTGAACATCAGTTAAATTTAAATGGCGTTCATGCAACCGGTCCTACCACGTTATTTTACGTAGTAAGTGTCAAACTCCATCTAAGACACAAACGGACAAAGAGACACGTCCGCTTGTTTGTTTATCCGTTGTGTCTGTCAGGGGCGTCCAACCTATACGGATGGACGAAGCGCGATGCTTCATAGAAATTCAAGGGGAGGAGGGATAGCAATCCGGGATCAACCAATAAATACACGAAATTTGGTCAGTTGATTATCAGGAAAATCATTAAATTTATTGCCACCATATTTCACATTTTAAGGCTAAAATGCACCGAGTTCGATTCCTGTCTGTTTGTCTCTTTGTCTCTTTGTCCGTTTATTGTCTCTTAGATGGAGTTTGACACTACGAACGCGAACCTCTTTAACAAGCAGCGGGAAAGCAGGCTGTGGATGTCATATCATGCGAAACAGTTAAACACGGAACATGCAGGCAGAATAGCAGTTTTCGCGGCAATTGAGAAAATAATTTCGTGATTTTTCCCACGCTCCTATATACTGACAGGATGGCTCACGTTTGCATTTTTGCCTACATGTCTTTCTTCGCCATTGGCTTGATGATATATTTGCTTTCGTTAGCTAGAACGATCGCGTTGTCCGACGGTGTTATGTACCAAATTGTTCAGTAAAATGTGCAAATGTGTCAGCCGTTTCCGGTACGTCGGAAAATTATACTGTGCTCCCTCCCGTTCGTTAAGGGTGCTTCGCGGAGGCGAACCCACTAGATGAGATATTGGTGGAATCGGGACTCGATTTTATCTGTCAGAGTACATTTGAATGATAATTCCTAAATGTAGAATGGCTTACGTGCGGCACATGAACTAGGCTACCGCTTAGAGCGAGTGTGCGTATAAGAGTTTCACGCCACACCGGGCACTATTTGGGTAATTTTGTAAGCGGTCTTAACACCCAGCCACTTGTCTAGGTTAGTAATAGTTTGGATTTAATGGCACTTTAGGCAGAAATAGACTATATTGTGCCTTCGAAATTATGTTGTAGTTAAAAAGCAAATAGTCAGAAAACGTAATTTAAAAACATGACTTGTTGGGAAATGCACAAAAGAAAGTTGAGAGCAAAGATGTTACAAAATGGCACAGGAAAAGATAAATAAAACATACAACACAACAAACCCAAATAGGCAAAAATAATAAGAAAAAATAAGATACGCGAATAAAACTATGGTTCATTCGCTTCTTGAGGCAATCGGATTATCGGATAGAACAAGATGGGATTCTACACTTCTCGAGACGACGCGGCTTCACAGTCGTATCTGAGCGTATTCACGGTTGCTGCTGAATACAGCAAATCAATCACAAAGGCTATTCATGATGAGAAGATAAGCACTGTCGATTATTGGGCCAGACAATGACTGCCGAAAAGCTCTATAAGCCAGCTACAAGGCGGCGTATTTCGTCGCGTGAACTGCGAAATCAAATTGTCGCAACAAGTAACGAACTTGGCGGACGTCTGGATGACGGGGGACACGACGCACGCGACCGCTCGACCGTTCACGAAATACATCATCGCGAGAGCTTGCCAACACATCAAATTCGGCCGGCACGCTTCAATAGCCACGATGATTGGCAAAATCGCGCCGGTCCAAAGGAACTGATTTGCCGACTTTCGGGCAGCTCCGCAACGTCTGTGGACCGACGCAGTGCTATCGAAATGCTTCATTAGCGTGTTCAACGGTGTCAATGACATTAGTCGGACAGATAAGTGCCAAATTGGACTAACCAACATACGCAGTCACGTAAAGCTAAATGTGTTAGGCCCTACGACCGAAGGGGGCGCTGAAATCGCGAGACCTGACCATGCACGCGGCACCATACTGCAAGGGTGGACATCGCGAGACTTGTTTCAGTGTTCGAGTAGATGCTCACTACAAGTTTATGTTTCCTGCAGGGAGTATTATATGATATATACATATATATTTCTGCATAGTCTGTCGTTTAGGAAAAAATACGCATCACCATGGTAATATCCGCACGACAAACAGGACATCCCTCATCCATAACTGATACACGCATAGCACACGTTTCACAGAACCGCACGGCAGCAGTGCGAAGCTAGCACGTGGCGCCACGACACAATTCGCAGCAGTCGTCAGAAGTTGATCAACTGCTGCCGTTGCCGATTCCGACGCCCCTGAGGTTGTCGCTGCTGGCACGGGCGCCTGTCTGTCCTCGTCTTCGCTGCTGCTGTTGTCGTCCCGCAGCTGCAGGGACTCCGTATGAGCGCCGACAGAATGGCTGACTGCATGTAGTAACTGTAGGCGACTGTAAGCGCCGCTGTCGAATCGTGACAAACAGGATTTAATTCGCTTATCGTTCAG
>Ga0056116_1000891_pt1 | contig 10929 bp, 6 predicted proteins | sample WorMetOlspDAHAB2_FD_67352 | JGI IMG/M metagenome (GOLD analysis project Ga0056116, IMG submission 67352) | Marine gutless worms symbiont microbial communities from Max Planck institute for Marine Microbiology, Germany - Olavius sp. DAHAB.2 ...
GCTTTGTCTGTAGGCTGTACTACAACAAATCTAACGAAACCAATGATGTTTGACCTCGTCCGAATGAGGTTGTTCTCACAGACGACTAGGGACCTGGAGAGATTTCCTTAACTGACATCAAATATAAAATGAGGAAAAATATTATAAGCTTGTGTTAAATATTTTATATGTGACCTGATTTGTGACGTCATAAGCTGCAGCGTTTTAAGTTCCGACGCAGGCAAAATCAATGTACAGCATGGCCCAAAAAATAAAACCACTCCCAAATGATCAAAAAGTCGTAATATATCGTATTAAAGTCTGTCAATCACAGTATACAGTATCAATCTAACACTAAAATACTATCTGTTGATATTAAACATTCTGTGCGTGACCTACTTATTGACGTCAATAACTATGCCTGACCCGCAAACTGGCGATATGCGTCATATATGGTTAATGATGTCAGCGGTTTCTCTGGCATCAGCTCGCAGTAGCAAGCTGTGAATTTTATGTCTTAACGATCTTTTAGATTGATGTTTATGCAAAAAAAATATTTATTTCCATATTTTCTCTTTTTTCGGTTTTCAAACATGATTTTATGCGATGCGTTGATTTAACCCGAATCGCAACTTCAAACACATCAAGTGATGACGTTACCAATTAGGTCACACATAGAATATTTAATACATACTTATTATATGTCTGCGCTCATTTTGTAGTCGAAATTGATGAAATATAGCCTTAATGGCGGGGTTTAATACGATTTAATGATGATTCGTGATAGTTGCTTACATTTTTGGGCCACTCTGTGTATGACAAAATCGTGACTGAAAACCAGAACAAGAAAAAATAAAAACTTGAATAAATTTTGTCACCAGTATCCATCTAAAAGATTGTTTAGGAATGGAATTCATAGCTTGCTAAGTTGAGCGAATGCCAGAGGAAGCGCTGACATTATTTACCGTATGTGACGCATATCGCTACTTTGTGGGTCAAGCATAGTTACTGACGTCAGAAAGTAGGTCACGCACAGAATAAATTCCAACTAATACCAACTGATAATATTATAAAGCTTGAATAATGCTTTAATTTGATGAAGAAATGTAATCTCGTTTACAGGCTTTAATTCGATTTAATATGATTTTTTGATAATTTGATAGTGGCTTAATTTTTGGGGCCACCTTGTGTGACTCAATATAAGAGAAGATATGCTCCAATTATGTTTGTTCTATTTTTATTCGATTATTCATACATGCAAACGTATGTATAGAGACCAAAATCACGATTTACGTTCAATAGTACAAACGTTATGAGGGGTACTGCGATAAAAAGCTAGAAATTGGCAGCCACATTGGATTTTGGCGGCCATTTTGATTTTTCTTATCTGACAGCTTGACACTCGGACCAAAATTGTTTTCTAGGCTCTTACCCTCAGATTGGTACTGAAAACGAAACTTTTGCATAAAGTTGAAATGAAAACATAAAAACACATATGCACGGCCCTTCACTAAAAACTAGACGACTTCTGTAACAACACACTTTAAAAGTGCATCGTCCAGCAGCAAGACGGACAAATTGAACATTTGACGCAAAAACTGCACGATATGACAGTTAGCCTAGAGAATAACTGAGACAATAAACACGTTGTTTCCTGCTGTTAATTCTGAAAATGTGTTGTTACAGAAGTCTTGTTTTCAATTGTGGCTTTAAGACACTGACATTTCACAAGATAGTGTAGCGATACGTTTGAGGTGTGATGGGATCTTTAGTGATAAAATTATTAGGAATTTTCTCCTCATTCTGACATTGAAAAAATGGAAATCAACCAATCAATCAAATCTATTTTATTGTGCGCCCAAAAGTTGACCAGAGAGCTTTGTCTGCCGAACTTTGTCTGCCAGATATAGGAATAAATAAAACAAAGAAAAACAGAACTAAAACATAAAACCGACGAGAAAGTAAGTCCATTAAATGGTCTAGAGGTGTGGTGGGATCTTTGGAAAATTGGTCTGTATTTGATGAAGTTATAAGACGTACAAAAATGGGTCAAATTTGGGTTACCCTGCAAGTAAGTAAGGAAATTTATAAACGGCACGATAATATCAAAACGTCTCGAATGCGCCGCGAACTCATGAATCAGTAAACAAAACAGTTTTGAGATTTTTGCAGAAAGTGCCCATTGTCAGCTCGGTGTTGCGAAGGGTAGCAGGAAGGTCGTTCCACGCACGCAGACCGGCTACCGCGAATGATCTGTCGTCGAAGGTGTTGTTGCAGAGTTGTATGACGCAGACGGATCGTTCCGCTGATTTGAGTGTCCGCCGTCCGGATTCAGCAACGAGCTCGGATGCGTCGGTAAGATACGCCCTGTGCAACTGTACATCCGAAAATTTACTGTTTATCGGAGGAATGGAAAGCGACGTTCCGAGCAAACATCCGACCGCACGGAGTGGATTGCAATACGTTTGAGCGAAAATTTCCGAGATTAGCGCCGACGCACCACCGACCTGGCATGGACGCTCAATTACATCGGGACAACATATCATGCTGTCAGAACGGCTGGCCTCGGCTTCTTCATTCGCTATGCTGCTCAGCTGTTTGTTTCGCCAGCGGCACTGGTTGCCATATGCCCGTCGTCTCCTGGGACGCCGGTCGTCTATAACGAGGTTCCAGCCATACTAGACGTCCACGGTCCAGCTTCCCGTAGCAAACTTCCGTCTAAACGTCATTACCTTCCTCCACGGAATCGAAATGTCCCGTGAGATTCGTGGAATATGCGTCCCGTCAAAACGAAATCCGTCCTGCTCCGTATATTTCCACCTGCTGGTACCGTGTATCTCTCTGATACACAATTCGCATAATCAACGTTACACAAGCCGGGACAGTCTCGTTAGCGCTGCTGTTTTCGTTACCTCGTTTCATGGCGCCGGTTGTCGGCGTCACCGACCCGACTGAGAGGAACGGCCTCCGAGACGCTGGCCGTTCCGTGTCGGGCGTGACGCAGCATTGGCGTGGTGCGACACAGTCGGATGATGATCGACGCGTTGAGGGTGAGAATGACAACGAACGGAATCAGCGAGTAGGTTGCCAGTTTTATGTACTCGAACGCGCCGTACATGAACTCCGGCGCCGCGTCGCCCGGCTGACACTTCGCCGGCCATATCACCGTGCCGTTCTCGTCCCGCACTGTTAACAGCATTAGTTAGTAAGTGATCAAGAACGTTTTTAAAGCACAGTTAAAAGGCTTCACACCGCGTTCTAGTCCAACTGCCCAATTAAAAACGTCTTCGGCGACCGTGTGAAACAACTGTAGGACAAGTCCGGCTGTCTGAGGTCCGTCGACAGATTGTTCCAGACTCCAGGTCCTGCAGCCACATAGAAGGCTCTGTGGGTATGCCAGTCTTCAAAAACGACAACAAAAAAGAGAACCACACGTCTGCTGACGAGCATCTACTCAACGTACCACACAGGGTGCAGACACGAGGGAGGAGAGGGCATTATACCCCGAACCTGCGTTAAATAAGTCATCCCAGCTACATGACGGTGACTGTGACACTGCGCCGAATGTAATCTTTCTGTAAACTCCCATTTTTACCAACATTTGTACCTCAAACCAAATTTCCGGCCACGCTCCTGGTACCACGGCACCGACTCAGCACGTATACCGCCGGCGGGTCTTCACTATTGTTGGTCAGTTCGCCTGGAAAGTGGAACAGCCTTACGGCTCCTATATCGGCAACCAGAACACCACCCAAGCTGCGTTAATGCACCCATAGAACATTTCTGTTCGCACGGTACTAGCGCACACGGGGAATTCAACTGACGATGCGCTGTATAAATTTACACATTAACAATGACAATGACACACAGTGTCGACTTTTTTAAGCGATATGCCTACTGTAGAATAATGGTTAGGTGTGGAGTCTTTAGCAGTTAAATTTTAATGGTTGGCGGCGTAGCTCAGAGGTTAGGACGTCGGTCGTTGGCTGGCGGACTTTCCCTGACTTATCACTGATCAGGTGACCACTTCGTGGGCAAAGAATCCCCTATGGGTCAGCCAACCAAGCCAACTCAGCCTTCCATTCATCCAGGGTCGGTAAATGAAAATTACATGGATTAAAGGGATGGAGACCATCAAACGGCAGACCAGGACTGCGTATGGCTGTTTTGTTGCAGATCAAAGTCCGTGGGCACGGGCTTTGACTGCGCAGCCTATAGGCTGTGCGCCTGCTCTGTCTGTGGCATAAAAGCGCCACTGCAGCTGCGGTATGCGGCATGTGGCGTTACATAAGCGTTAAATGTATAAGCAATTAAAGTCTGTGCTTAACTGTAATATACTGCATATGGGCCGACGGGCAGATAATTTTAAAAGAAAATTTTAGAACTGCACAACCTTCTTCCCTTTCTGTTCCACTGAACGCTTAGCTGAAAATCATGTTTCTGTTGAGAGAACGTACATTTTTAACCGCATAAATTTAATTTTACAGCTGCACGAATCCATTTGAAACTGTCGTGTAGAACTGCACACTAAGAAAGCGACGATAGGTTATATGCAGTGTTTAACAGGAGGTATTTGTTTAAAAAAAGCATTGTGATGACACTGATGATTATACACTGGATTGCCAAAGAGACGGAGAAGAACACTTAATCGGAAGTGAAGTTCCCAACAAACGAGTGGTAAGGTGAAAGCACGTGGGGTAGCCTAAAATTCCTGCGTTTCGCTTTCAAACACTACCCTGGTGTATACTGAGCAAGATACAAGTTGTTTTTATTGTGCAGGCCTCCCTTTATGGTGCTGCGACATCTTGAAGCCCTCTGTACCCAGTGCTCTCTAAACGAACTGGTATTGAATTACGTCTAACACGATTCAATTATACTGTATATACGAGTGGTACATGCTACAGTTTCGGGTGCAGAGGCAACATTGCTGTTCTATGCGCATGACCCCTGGTCTATAATGCAATATTACTATTAATTATGGACATCGTACACAAGATCCTTAAAACTAATATGAACAATAATGAAATCAGAAAAAAACCCTTTTACAAAGTGAAAGTATAACATTGAGCATCAAAACACCGAAACCTGTTTAAAATTACGCATAACTGAAGATTTTAAGCTTTCAACTCAAAGCGACGTAGCTTATTGTCTAGCTCTTAAACGATATCAACATCACTGGGCTATCTTCAATAGAGTTGTTCCGCCATTACATCGAACGTGAAAAACGGTACTCGATGCCATCTTAAGTGGCGCTACTTTGACTCGTTCAAACCAACCTCCGCACTACATTGTATTTCTATCTGCCACAGAAATTTACATGTACCAACCAACTCGGTAGCTTGATGGTAGAGCGTCGAACTTGTGTACGGCCTGGATAAGCCGCACACACACGTGCGTTCCTCTGTCACCAAGCAGAATAAATATAATGTAGGCCTACTAGTGGAAGGCGGTGATGTCCCGAAGCTTAAAAGGTAGCCTAATGTCTGGCATCAAAGACTTTGTTAGGACTACAGGGTGGCCAAAAAATTAAGCCAATACCAAATTATATAAAAAATCGTATTAAATCGCATTGAAGCCTGTCAGTGAGATAAGATTTCTTCGTGAAATTAAAGTAGCTATAAAACACTATAACTGATGACAGCAACTAATGATGTCACAATTTAGGTCACACATAGAATATTAACTACAAACTTATAATATTCTTGTGCTCATTTTATACTCAAAACTGATGAAAAACCTAGCCTCGCTGACGGTTTTTAATACAATTTAATGATGATTCTTGATAATGGCTTTCTTTTTCAGGGCCACCCTGTATATCCACCTGCGAGCTCAAAGGCCTATGAGAGGGAGAGAAGCCTACTGTCCTATATGGCTTGGGTTAATGGTCCGCGTTTTTACCAGCCAACGATCCACGGAGATATATCGATATTGATATGAGCTATTCGCGACCGACACTATAATTGGCCGTTATGGAACAATAATGAATGAATGAATCAAACTTTTTATTGACAGAAAACAAAATAGTAGTCACTTGCGATAACTGTAAGACGTGCGTTGTCTGCAGTCAATATTGTTATCGTGACAAACGGAAATAATTGAGCAGCCATCAACGAACTGATCACACACAGCTCAACACGCGCGATGTTTTGCATTTGTGAGACGATTCATAAAATATTCAAAAAAATATTCCGAAACCGCTGTTAATGGACAATCGCCATGTGTACACCGGACCCGGCTTTGCAACCAGCATATGGACTGTGCATTACTGTATGCAAAGTCAAACGGCCTAACAATGATGAAATGTTTAAAAACAAACAGCAAGTGCAGTTGCATTAGCGCAGACACTAGAATCCTAGAATCGTAATCACCACCAATGTATTTCCATTAATATATACAGGTTGGCCCCAAAAACGTCATCCTCACCGAGTAATCAATGAATCATAATTATTAAAACCTGCCAGCGAAACCAAAAACATTTCCTTCGAATTAGAGTGTAAAAGAAGCATAAGGATGTTATAAGTTGGCATTATATATTCTATTCGTGACAATGTGTGACGTCATTAGTTACTGTACTCAAAGGTGTCATACGGGAAAATAATTTAAAAGGATGATATCATGAATGCAGAGTTGGACATGAATTGAATCCATCCATGGATTGGATTGTACTGGGTCAGCAAAAATGGACCCAAGTCGAACTCTGCTTGAAGAAAAACACGAGAAAAGAGACAAGATGCGATCGAAGAAGTTTTTACACGAATTTTCATCTAAATAGGCCTAATGTCTATAAATGAATTTCACTTATTACACGAATATCGCAGATTTGCGGCTCACGCACAGTAAATGACGTCACAAATTAGGCTACACACAAATATCAAGTGATAATATATACTATAGTGCTTTGTCGCTTTAATTAAGCGAAAAACAATAATCTCATCTGCAGGTTTTAATAGGATCTAGTACGATTTACTGATAAATCGGCATCGGCTTACTTTTTGGGCCACCCTGTAGGCCTACTCGTTCTGAGTACGTCTTCTGTCAATCCGTCTTAAACTTTGTGGCTTCAGGTTGCTGCAGTTTTTTTATCTCTTCATTCATTTATATGCATAGAAATCGCTGCTATCGGAATGAATCTACATAGCTTTCTTAAACCGTGTCCATTAACTTGGTATTATAAACGAAAGAGTGTCGTGACTTTCGGCTTCAGCATTCTCATCGTCTGTACGGCGATCGATGTCCCGAATAGTTGCACTGAGTTTTGTACATCTGATCAACATTGTGGAGCAAGTTGTGAATTACGGTTTTAATGTTTCTCCGTTAAATTTTATGCCACAGTTTTTATTGTGACAATCGACGTCGATTTTATGACTTATAAACTGTCTGCAGTTCACGCGTCTGAGCGGTCTCACTCTCACACGAAACGTTAAAAAGATATGAAATGAATGTAACAAATGACTGCTTCTTGTCAGATATACGACAAAAATAAACTGTGGCGCATTCACTATTGTGGTCGAGTTTTTTTATAGTCTCTCTTCGATCTGCCAACAAGTTTATTCCCACGTGTGTGCAACATCTACAAAGTTGTTTATTGACTTTAAGACTATGGTTGTGTCAACGCTGTGCGTCGCCTAATGACTTATTTTCTTAATAAATCTCAAGGCATCGCCAATATGCTTCATCAATAAAAAGTAATAATTTGCAAATTTGTATGCCTAGTGATACGTAGTCAATAATCCACCTCGAAGTTATTTGGGCCTCTCCGTGATCGAGTTAGGAAGAGGAACAACACAAATGGACGGACAGTCGCTAATGGTGTCGCAATATGGTGAACATTGCCCTCACCGCTGCGATACATATAACACATATCATTGTGCTCTGCCACTGCACATATGTAGCGTCGCGTGTAATGAATGTACCAGCTTCCCAACACCGTGCCGAAGGCTCGAGCGAGATTTTGTGAAAGAGATTTTCGTGAATGTTACGTACATGTAATATAATATATGCGCTTTACATGGCGGTATCAGTTTTATGCGAGCCTCGTGCAAGATGAATCAGAGGCAACTGATCTGATGGACTGGAATGGATTTCCGTGAACAGAGAGGATAAAGTTTATTGTTCGTGGGAGACACGTGCGATCATAAAGCAACACCGAACTGTCGGATTTGCGAACTGTAATGCTCAATGCTTCAGCGATAATGGTTAAGAAGTCCGGATTAAGTTATGACAATGGAAAGGCAACAATAAAATGGGGTCTTGTTCAACGACAACAGAAAGCAGTTCAAAATATGCGTACGTAACAACCCAACCAACCAAACACTAAATCTGAACCTAACCATAACCCTAACCTGTCACTAAACAGCACACTACAGTCACTACACTCAGTGCATGTAAGCATCCAACTACATATAGTCGCATGTTCTATACGTATCTGGAGATATTCATATACGAGATAATGTTATTGCGCCGTTTTTGCAACTTTCCGTTGTCAGTCTCCGTTCCCTGTTAAAATTAGAAGTTACCTGTAGCAATGCCACTTATGAACTGAGGCACGAATTTTCAGTACGCAAGAGCGACTAAAGATTGCAAGTCAGAAATCAAAATGATTACCGTATATGTAGCAGCGCCCTCGGCCTCGGGCTTAAACCTCGTTAGTTGTATGTCATCAGGCTGCGTGTTCGTTTCCTGTGCCGCTGTCACGCTGTGATGAAGATTATGAAGAGTACTGTCAAATTTTGTCTGTAAATTTGGGACGTTACTATCCACACACAGTGAGTGAGCAAGAGGCAAAATATTGAAACTAAATTCACTCTAGACACGAGCCATAAAATGCACGCACGTGTGTTGCTGCAGCCAGCCCGTTGTCCAATAAACTACAGTCGCTAATTATTTATTTAGTAGTTAGTAGTTAGTTAGTTGACTGATTGACTGATTGGCTTTTAAGCAACGCCTCAAAGCCGAACTGTTTCATCATTCACATGCTCGCACTTATACATTGTTTTATTAGTTTGTTTATAGTTTTAAATTTTTCCCTCTGATATTGTTTTTATTCTTATTTATTATTTCATTAATCTCCTCATTCGTTTTACATCATTTTATTCTTAAGCGCCTCCGTCCACTCCTTGTAGGAGGCGACATACACATTTACCTCAACTGTTTGATCGACTGACACAGACAGACCTTCGGGTAGCAGTTCCATAGTCCAGAACAGGTGCCCGTCAAAGATGACGACAGTCAGGAGAAGAACGAGCGACGCGAGGCGCGCTTTCGTCTGGCTGCAGAAGACGGCCGCCTTGAGCGGGAACCAGACGGCGACGAAGCGGTCCGCGGTGGTCAGAACGACCAACCAGGCGCTGAGATGCAGTGACGCCAGGAACGTGAAGGTCAGCGTCCGGCACGCAGCGTCGGACGCATGAAGCAACTCGACGCCGATGGTCAGCCGCAGCCACGTTTTCACAGCGCTCGAGTACAGCACCAGAGTGTCGGCGGCGGACAGCAGCAGCAGATAGAAGTAGACGGACTTGGAGCGCATCCGTGGCCGCGATAGGACTAATGCCGATGCCGCGTTGCCTATCGTTCCGCCACCCACGACGATAGGCAGACCGTAGAACAACATCATGTGGTCAATGCGGAACGAAGACGTCGAGGTTCCGTTGTGCGATGCGATTCCTACGGCGTCTCCGCTGCTGTTCTCCATATCGACTGCAATCTCCTGTCGGCTGTCAAATAAATGATCAACAGCTGCAAAAACATTAGGCTACACATTTCGTATATTAGCTTTACTGGCTTTTGTAATTTGTAAACATTTTGTTACGTTTTTCGCTAATTATTTACTTATTCATTTGTTATTTATTAGGTCAAGTTTGTTTAATTTGGTGTGTTGTTTTTCTTATGGGTAAATCCGTCATAATACACAATTCGCAAAAAAATATCGTCTCGGCGTTGAGTTATGATGCTTCGTTAAGCGATGGACAAAAAGTTGATTGAGCTGTTGTCTGGGCGTTAACGATAATTACCACACAGACATCAAGTATGGCATGAAAAGTGCTGCAGTATGTCGAGTCCTTTTTCACTCTGTACTGAGACGCAGCAGACGGGCGTAAAGCCGACCGATAATAAGCGACGTCTAGCGGAAAGCATTACATTGTAATGAGCAGAGTCTTTCTCTCGTCAAATAAATCATTTGATAAGGTCTCTCACGCGACACTGACAAAGCGGCTGTGTGGGATTGCACCATCCTGGAGTCAGTCGTATCTACAAGACCGGACACAGTTTGTGAAGCTTCGGCAGCATCGGTCTTCTGAAACCACCATGGAAGTCGGAATACCCCAGGGATCCGTACTTGGTCCGCTGCTGTTCGCCGTGTATTGCAGTCCGGTCGCTGACGTCATCGCGTCCCATGGCGTCCGACGCCATCAATACGCCGATGACACCCAGCTCCACCTAGCGATGCGCGTCGACAACACAGCTGCCGGCCTGTCCATTCTCGCCGCTTGTACCACTGACGTCAAGCAGTGGTACATGCAGAATGGACTCCAGCTGAATCCAGACGAGTCCGAAGCCCTCTTCATGGGCACAGCCACACAGCTGAGAGCGGTGTCATCTTTGCCAAATGTCGACCAAACACGGTAATTAATATTTGGCAAAAATCTAATTTAGACAATTCAGTGCTGCAGATGTGCACTTTATAGAAATTTCAGCAGCGCCCCCTGGTTGGCAATACTATGAACCAATAAACTTAAACTCACCGATTTACGGGCATATTGTCACTTCGTTTTTCTGAACACCCTATAGGATTGCGGGTACACTGTTCCCGGGAACTGCATTGGCTGCGTATCCCGGAACGTATCCAGTTCCGGCTATGTGTGCTGACCTACCGCTGTCTGACTGGCACAGCGCCACAGTACCTGGCTGACACTCTAAGCCTGTCTACCAACGTTGCTGCTCGTTGTCGTC
>Ga0056116_1000892_pt1 | contig 10913 bp, 7 predicted proteins | sample WorMetOlspDAHAB2_FD_67352 | JGI IMG/M metagenome (GOLD analysis project Ga0056116, IMG submission 67352) | Marine gutless worms symbiont microbial communities from Max Planck institute for Marine Microbiology, Germany - Olavius sp. DAHAB.2 ...
GTCCATGACATGACTCACGAGTTGTTTAGTTGGCAAATAGTCCACTAAAATATTGTAATCCATAAAATGACATAGTTTTCATCACATAAAATAATAATTTTCATAATCATAAAATAGTTTGGTCTTCAGATGTTTGTGTTTATGTGTGGATGTTTACATTTCTGCTGACGATTTGTTGGATAAACTTCACGTAAACGTTGCCGACACAGGAGAAAGATTGCGTCAACGCACGGCGATCACTCGATACGTATTACTGACGTGAAGACGGGCAAGTGTTTGCACGTGTTGGACGGTCATCCGCGTACACCTTGGTGCATTGCTTTTCATCCTGCAAACGGTGATATCCTCGCGTCGGGCTGTCTTGCTGGCGAAGTGCGCATCTGGGACTTGAAGGTGATTACACTGTTACGTCGTTTGTTCACGATATATGCTGGCTACTTGAATCTGACGGTACTGTTCAGTCGGTATTTCTTAATTACTCAGTCTGTATTATTTTCAGTTTCCTATCGCATTATTTCAAAAGTGAAAGTTGCTGGTATTAGAAATCGAGCAGTTTGTGCTGGTTGACAGACAGTTGTGGTCCTTCATTACACATGTTGGGTTCTGTTTAAATAAAACGTGCCTTGTTAATGCACTGAAGAATATGCTTACTTGCCGGAATGTCTCGGATCTTATTATCACATTGGTTGACTGACACTGATTTCATGCATAACCAGCCGTTTGTTTTTGATTCGTGATATTTCTGAATAGATAAAACATATAGTTAGTCTAGTTTGCAAATTGTATAAGTTTTTGAACTGGTTGGTTTAGTGATTTGGACTATAGTATTTTAAGTTGTGAATATGTGCGTTTGTCAGTTTGTTGCCGTTTTGCATTTCCAGGTGTTGTTGCCGATTTGTGACCAACTGGTGACTGATTCACAGATTCACATGAAATGTGGTCACTTTGGACCTCGTTTTTTACTGGACGTAAAAGTGTATCTTTAGCTGTTTTGATTTAGTCTAAACACTGTTCAGTCGAGCTGGAACAGAGTTCCTATCAAATATGGGTGCTCTAAGACACTCTGAATGAAAAGTATAATAATAATCTTCGTCATTTTTTTGGTTTCTTGATTTTCATTTCAGTGTTATTTGGAAAAAAAGTGCATTAGTAAACAAGTAGGTGTGTGTGTGTTTGGTACGTGTTGCTATAGGGTGGTGGCAGTGAAATCTGGCAGTCGCCGGAAGGCTTCAGTATTGCGTCGCTGGCGTTTCATCCGTGTGACAACGTGCTTGTGTTTGCGATCGGCAAGCGCTTGCAGTTCTGGGCGTGGGAGCTGTCGGAGCCATACCACGTCGGAAGGACAACTCGCGAATACGAGAAAATCAGGTTTCGGCAGTAGTTTCTTTGTTGTAACTGAAACTGCATTGGCGCAGTAAAATAAAAGCTATAAAACAATTCGTTTCTTGTATTCATCTTTTAACAAGAGTCGTTAAGTATGTAATTGCTGTCATTAACACGATAGTTTTAACATCGCTTTATTAATGCAGAACAGACATATGAGCGGAAAACATTTATTTTTAGTATTAAGCTTTGTGCGGCTTTTCGATTTTGCCACATTCTGCACTTACAACCGTTTTGATGTAATTGGTTGTCAAGTTCTCGCATTGCTCTACAGTCGTTTGCTGTAAATAAACTTCCCGTCAGTTTGATGTGACTTTTTTGACTTGTAATGTGGCCACAAAAATTTTGTTATCCTTTTTGTGGTGCATAGTTAAGATGGCTAGTGTCTCGGTTGCATTAAGTTTGCAGTCCATTCTGTTCCTAGATAATCTATCGAAGTTTTGTCTCATTACATGCATATTAGAAGTGACTCTTGTCATTAGACCGGTAGAGCCGGATGCATTTACATTCAGTGTTCAAAACCGCTATTAGCAAACGTAACATCTGCTGAAGATACACAGATATGTGTGAAAATATCAGTGCTTCTGTAGTCGCCTGATGGCATTATGGCGCCGTATAAATTTTGTATTATTATTATCATTGTGTAGCTGGTAGGTGTTGTATGCAGGTGGGTGAAGTTTGATCCATTGGGACATGTGCTGTACACTGGCATCGCCAACACGTCAGTGATTGTAGCTCCAGACGACCGCATGTGAGTTGATAACGCTTGCAGATTGCATTTTAGTCTTGCATTGGCAAAACTGTTTGTCGTTTTAATTATTTCGTCTTGAAATTGCCAAACTTCATCATCTGCATTTGAGCCAAGTTTTTGTGGCATTGTCGTCTCTCAACAGACACAGTACCGAGCATGTCAAAGTTCATTTAAATTGTATCCATTTACGTACATTCCTGGACGACGGCGGTCTATACTTAATCATTTCCATTCTGCACAGCTGGGCTATTGTGGCCCCTATAGAAAGAGATCGCAGAGTCTAACAGACTCATGTGACCTGTGCTCCTGTGGTGAGACCCACTCACACCAGTTGTCGACTCATGCCGTTTGACGAAGCTGGATGTCGTTTTGTCCTGACTTCACTCTGCAGATGATAATGTGGTCCAGTGGCTGGCAAACCTCGTAATGTGAACCCACATACAAAGAAGAAGCAAAGCGTTCTTGTTTAAACATTGGGAAATATATTTGCGGCCAGCTGCAGTAACTTCGCTGTGGTGCATAAAGCCAACAACTGAGGACACGGAACTGAACATGCCAAAGAAAATAAGCTCGGAAACCAGTGTCTTGCGATTTGTGTTGTATCGGTGTATTTATTATTATTATTACTATTATTAATTGACGTTAATTGAGAAAAAGTTTGAAGTGTCCAACATATTTGCGCAGTGTTATCTTCTCCATAATTTACCGTGTGCACACGTGTCAGTTTCACACGCGTGAGCTTGTGTGATGTGCAGACCCGTGGACGCGACACGATCGATGGTTGGCGATCGTTTTAGTCGCAGTGGTCGTCCTCCGTCTGACTCGGACGTCTCGTTGCTCGACGGTGAACTGTCGCATCTCCTCACGAGACATTCCGTGCGAAATGATGTTCCCAGTCTCGATCTCCGAGGTCATTTTCGCTCGGTTTTCAGCCATACTTTCTTTTACTGCTATCTTGTTTGCACGGCTACTGGCAGTGACTTGTACCCAGTAGAAATGGCTTCCACCTAGGCGGCTGTGTGGGCCAGGGAACGATGGTGCCACCTTACATTATGTCATAATGTGTTGTAAATAATAATTATAAGCATAATAATGATAACTCGGTTTATATAGCGCCATTTTGGATGTGCGTTGTGGCTGTCAAACAAAAAGAAGTGGGACAAAGACTGCTTACCACTCACTTGCACAACTTGCCTTGGAGTACACAGACCTGTGCTGTGGTCACAAATTGACCAATGGGTTTATTGTTGCAGCCTTAACTAATTGTTTCCCCCCTCTCATTGGCCAGCATTGGCAACTGTTGGTAGGTGAGTTTAAAAAAAGATCAGTTATTGTGTCCAAAAGGACAAGAGTTCCTACAAGTCTACAGGGGATTTGGGTGGGGCACAATTGAAGAGATCAGTGTTTAGGCTTTTCTTAAAACGAGTCAGGATACAGCACCGTTGTGACTTTCTGCAGCAGAGTGTGTTGCGGTCTTGTAATGAAACAGCCGTACGAGTCAGTGTCTCGAGTCTGGTTAAACTGGTTATACTGGAAAAACAAATTGATTTAGAAAAATGCAGTTGCTGTGGCCATCACTCGTTGAGAAAAACTCGCAGTCATCGTGTCACAGGTTTGGCTGTGTGTTTAACTAACTTTTAATGATGTGCTCGCCTGTGTTGAATGATGACTTTTGACGGGACTTGGACTATTGATTGAGAATGGTGTCTGCTCCAGGCCACTGTGCTTTCAAGTGCATCCCTGGGCACACAAGTGCCCATATCACAGTATGATTTAGTACTAACAGCTTAAGTTGGGAGGTAAACAGGCACACCATACAATAAGCTATCTTTGTGCCCATGGTCTTGTAGCTTTGGTGTATGGGTGACGTCCGAAGAGTCAGCTTTCAGGACTGCCCTGGCAGCTATGTGGCTCAGGACAGACCTTACCTTTTTACATTTCCCAGATGTGTTTCAGTGCTAATGTGTTGGGTGATGACGTTTGACAAAGCAGGCGACGTGCAGAGCGACTGGGGATCCAGACTTCGTCAGTTTGACCGCAGTGCCAGTTCGGTTTCGGCCACACGCCGCTATGCTTCCGACGTGACCGATCCTTCCCAGCGCGCTCGGCGTTTCACTCGGGAATACTACGCCCCGGAGTTCGGAGAGCGCAATCAGCATTCGTGGGTCAGCAGGAACGTGTTTGACGAGTCTCGACGGCGACATCGGGCCTTGGACCCCGTCAGCTGGAGTTTGATGAACTCTGCATCCAATGCTGACGTGCCGTCATCTTCGTCTTCGTCGGTCTGGGAGAGCTCGTCGTACATGTCAGATTTGCCTCGACGGCGTCGCCGCCAGCTGCGTGTCGCCAGCCCATCGTCGTGGACCGGCACTGACAGCACCCGCGACGACTCGCCACCGCCGTCCTGGCAGACCAACTCCATTCACGGCTCCTCCTCCTTGCAGACACTGACTAACTCCCTGCATGGTGGCGACACGGCCTCACTGTCACTGCCTTCATTCTCCCGCCGCCGCTTTCCTCCTGAAAGCATCCAGCCAGGCGTTTCCCGAGCGCCACTGGCCGGACCACCCACGTTGAGCGAGACGAGCAGCCTCGCGGATGTTCATCTCTGGTCGACGTCCCGCAGAGAACGAGACGGAACTTCGTTTACGCCGTACGTGGAGGACATTGAGAACGACCTTGAAGATGTGACGTCCACCGGTGCTGAGGCTGGGTCCACTGCGTCCATCGGTGGAGACACCGAGTCAATTGACGCGGACGCCGAAGTCCGGTCGGTCGATTTTGAGTTAGGGTCGGTCGGCGCTGAGGTCTTGGTGTCTGGAAGTGGTGGGTCGGGTGCCGAAATTGGGGTTGTCGATCCACTTTCGACTCGATCCCACTACGATGGGTTGGATTATGGACCATCGGCGGGTGACACAAATCTGCGAGGAGGGACGTCGCGGAATGCAGAACGGTTAGCGGAGCACGTTGACCGAGATCGGGTGTCATCACGGCGCTGGCGTTGGTTTCACCGCACCGACCTTCCCGACCGTACAGTCCACCAGTCGTCCTTGTCGTCGGCAGCCGCTTCCAACGGCTCGTCGTCGATCATGGACTGGGTTGACCTGGAGCTCACGCGCAGTTTCCCTCCCCAGCATTCGACCCCGCAGCGTCGGGAAATTCCCGACTTTGCTGCGGACTGGTTTTCCCGAGACCATGCCACATCGGCGGCGTCGGACTTTCCGCGGCTGCGCGAGTACGCGTCACTGCAGCGGGCGCGACGTGGTCGTCCGCCATACTCGGGGTCTGGCGCCTCGTCGACCTCTGCCTCGCATCACCCTCACGAGTGTTTGCCAAACTGTGAGATCTGCAACGGTGGACCAGGCCGACTGATGCAGCCGCTGAACCACTACCTCTCCGAGCTGGCTGGCGACCAGGATTCGTCGGATTCCGCCGTTAGAGGAAGGCCATTCACCACATCCTATGAAACCCTTGCTCCGGCAGCATCGGCAGCAGAAGATGACGACCCGATTGTGGAATCGTTAGCCGCTCTGCAGCAGGAGATTGAAACCACACGCGGCTCTGTGCCGACTTGGAGAGAGTCATCGGCATCATCAGTTGACCCAGGCCGTTTCCCGGCGATGGCCGAGTTTGAGCGTCGCGTCCGTCGTCTTGACGAACGTGTGACGCAGATGCAGCGGCGACTGTTACTGCAGGCAGACCGCGAGCCTCGACCGCCAAGCCTGAGCTACAGGCTGCGCGAGCGCCATGACATGCTGCGGTCTCAGCTCGACACTCTTCGAAGTCAGTACGGAACGTATTCGTCGTCGGATGTGCTTGAGTCGCGGCGTAACTACCACGATGGCCTTCTTCCCTCGGCTTCTGCAAGTATTACTGGATATGGCAGCACTGGTGCCGAAGCTGTAAATGAACTCATCAATTTGGGTAGGTGACAGTTCACGCTTCTAAATTAGCGAGTTTTGTTTTCACTAGTGACACGTAATTTGTTGGAAGTCAAACAGTAATTTGTTAATTAAGGTTTTAGTTACCAAGAATTTCTTTTGTAACTTCTTCTATGCAGCTCTGCAGCACATTTAGGTATTATGTCTGTTATTGACGATTGACACTTCAAATTAAATGCTGTTTTTTTATGGTTTTGATTTCTAAAAGTCATCCAAGCATTCGTTATTAATTTTAATTTTAGTTGGAGTACTGCCATGCAAAGTGATTTCTGTTATATGAAAATTTTAATTTTATTGCGTTGATGTTTTCATCCAGAACTTTTTCAGATGTCGAGCACAATAATTTGCATGCATTTGTCTTCGGACATGTTCTGTTACTTGAATGAACTCCCGATTTTTGGTGTGCAGCAGTTCAAGATGACGATTTCAGAGCTTCGGAAGATGACACGAGGCACGTACTGTATATTGTTTGTGTGCGAAAGACAACACGGAAATCATTCGTTTTATTTTGTGCATTGCTGTGGTTTTTGTTCGTTTGAATCTTTACACTCATTCAATACTGTTCGGTGAAAAGTTTGTGTTGGGTGACTTGGCTGTTTTGGTCTCTGCATCTTGATGGATTATCACACTATTGTCATTTCTCTCTGGTTTGTTAAAAACTTGGAAGAATTCGTTACAAGCTGTGACGTGGCTGTAGCCAAGCAGCACTGTCATGTGACTGTGAGAAAATGGTTTATTTCGTAACTACAGGATCATAACAAAAATGTAAGTCTACATTCGCAAAAAAAAGCAGTTTGGTGTAACTAAATGTAGACCTAATGATAATGGGTTATACAGTACAGCATGGGATGGAAGAATTTCAAAATTTAACAGTCATAGATTTTAAAGTTACATGCAAACAGGTAGTTGCAGGCGCGCACGTGTGTGTGTGAGTTGCCATGAATGATTGCGTGTGGCACACTGGGTGGTCCAAGAATATAAGCCTGCTAACGAGCTTAGCTTTTCTTAATTTTAATACGATTTGTTGAAAGTTCGAGATGTGCTTACTTACTTTGTTAGACCGCCGTGTATTTGCTCTGCTGATGTGCAATGCAATTTCGCTGATGTAGACACAGACTCCGCGAGAGTATTGTTCGGCTCGGAGGTCGATCGGGTTCTGCCGTGGAGTCGGCTACTTCCAGTCGGCGCAGATTGTCCACATCTCAGGTCGCCAGAATGATTCGCGATAGTGATCGTGATACTGCAAGTGAAGATCGTGTGCAGTCGGCTGTCAACCAAGCTATTCATGGTCAGCATTATGTCAGTCCGATTTGAAACCATGCACCCCATGCCCTGACTCCCGCGTGGAATGCAGAATTGGGCTGCAGAATCATCACACTTTGTTCTTCGTTTCCAGTTTACCCGAAGCCGTTTCTGAAGGAGATGGCCACTGCGGTATGTGTCAGAAATGGGGTCGGACAGTTGATATGTATGAGTGTGGCGACATCCAGACAATGTTGCACATTTTTGACTCCTGCCGTTGACTTGACAGCTGTCTACAATGTCTTCGCACTGCAGACAAGCCTGCTGTCGATTGGCTGACAGTGGCACATAGAAGCATATGGCGAGTGAGTGAGTGAGTGAGTAGAGTTTAACGCCCCACTCTACACAATATAGGTCATTTCGGAGGCGGAAACAACTACAACAACGTTGCCTGATTGAGTGCTGTAAGAAGCGACAGATGCTTTTGATGTTTGTTTTGTTGTGTTGCAGTCAAATTCGGATCATCTATCGGGTAGAATAGGGTTAGCGTCAGTGTTCCCTTTTAATTTTTTTTCAGTGTGCGCGGAAAAGTATATTGTTTGAGCGGCACATATTCATGCCTGATCGCCCGAATTTTTTCACAGATGTCACCCAAGACAACAATTTCGATATCAGTCTCGTGATTTGACACTCGCCTAATGTCGCTCAACCTACATCCAGTCTTCACCCTCCAGACCAAAGTCCAGAGTCCAGCGGCTTGATTGCCACCAAATGTATATCACGCATTATATGACAATAAAAATCACTGCGCGGCAGTTGGAAACTGCTACGCAGCGTTTTTTGCCACGTGCTCAGCCACACAGCCGCGCAGCTTAGAAGAAATATAGGTTAGCCTTAGAGTGAAGTCCAGGGTTCGGATTACGGTTTTGTAGCCATCAACATCTGCATTTTTACCACAAATCCACATTTGCATGTTATCTATATTATATGACAAGTTAGAGAAGCTAAAGACGATTCTCTTCCATACCGCCTACTAATTGCATATCTGCTGCTTAGGCGAATTGAGCACATTATAAATGACATTATTGTTATTGATATTATTATTATTTGTCCTGTGGTATTACAAGCAATTTGTGTTTTTTTTGTGTGTCAAATTTTGTTTGAACTCGAATGGTTTTGCATGTTTTGTCATGTGCAGCGAACGACGATCATGGCTGGTCGTATGAACGCAGCCGCCACATGCTGTGAGTTTCCAGTGTTAGGTCACTTTTACCCTTCTGCATTTACTTCCTGGTAACGTTTTACAAGCGTTGTCTTTTTGACTCGTGTTTGTATTGTCTCGTGACATTCATTCTGCCGTTCGACCACAATGCATCCTGTCGTGTACCTTGCTGCAGAAATCGCTTTACTTACTTTTGTTTTTTTTCTGTTGAACATACGGTTTTGAGTGTTCGTCAGATTGTGAAATAATAATGGAGGAGGCTGGAATGGATTGAGGGGATTTCATTCAACTCATCACGTGGTCAACTGTCACCGGCTAATCACGGAAGGTGGCAGTGACAACGGATGTTGTGCAGGCAGTTTCATAACCATCAAACGCTGAACATAACACTGTGATTACTACTAAACAGTTTACCTTTCACCTGTGACAAGTTGACTTATCGATGAGTTGGCCGATAACCATTTGAGGCAGTGGATGCATGGAAAATATGTGGCTGTAAGGGGTGTCCCTTTTGTCTCCCCTGGAAATTGAACACAGAACCGTGACAATTGCTGTTAGTCAGTAAATCTGATCACGCACAGCAGTGCGGCCAAATTTTTTTACAGATGGAATCAAAAGACAGCAATTATATCAAAATCTGGTTCCCATATTGTTCACGATCCGAGGCGGCTGCTGCAATACTAAGGGGGCCAAGCCCCCCAGTAATTTGAGCACTGGTTTGACTGGTTTTGGGGGAGAACGTTTCGCTTGTTCTTCCATTTTGGGCAGTGATTTCAGTGCGTTTTTGTGTTGGTGTTTTTATTTGGTGAAAGAAATAGAGCTTAAAAATTCCCATACAAGTGTTTTTATGTTGAATGTGAAATATCTTTGCTGTTTTAGTTTTGGGTGTTACAGTTTGTTGCTTGGGTTGAGACCCATAGAATCGTTGATCACTTTGTCCAACCTGTGAAGATGCACTTACTAATTTACTTACTTATATACTGATTGGGTGATATTTTGTAGGCGTAACAACATGCGACGGCTGTACGCGCCGCCAGGGCCAGTTCGCAGTCGCGTTCTGCGTCACATGCATGACCTGGATGCCACACAAGAAGACCAGCTCAATTCGGCCGTCAACAATGCCATCCACGGTACGTGCGTTTGATATTCTACGTGGCGTTGCATGGTTATCATTAGTGTTGATTGTTGGTTGTTGACTTTGAACAGTTAATTCACTGTCGCAAGCTGACAGACTCAACATCAGTCGGACCGACGTACAGCAACTTGAGTTCAGAAAAGGTCACAAACTGTTTGCAGGCTTTTTGTTCCGCGACGGCAAATCAGGCTTCAAATCATGTTTAAAAGTCGCTTCTTTTTGATCACCATTTTTATTCTGCATTACCGACTCTCTCCTCAGTGCCTCTGAAGCTCTCCAAATGGCACTATAAGTTAGATTGTTGATTTCATTACTTTTGTTATTTTTGGTCTATCGATTACACTGCGTGGGTGGACCAGTCGGCCTTTTCTTTCAGTGTGGAAAAATGTCATCAATTTTAGGATGTGCAGCTTACGTATAAGTCAAGCCATGAAATATTTTTGCACAATTCGCAACCGAACTTTGTTTTATACAGCCGCCTCAGAGTTTGTTATTTGCTACGAGCTGAATGTTGATTGCAATACAACCCGTTAATGCACAGTAGACTGTATTGGTGACGTACGCAAAGGCAGAACGTCGTGTAGTGAGCTTCGGTGTACAATTGAAGAGAACGAAGCGACGTGATGGCGATGCTTTGTGTCAGGTGCATTCATTGCAAGTGGTGGTGAGCCGTCAGTTGGCGCAAACATCATGGATCTCACGTACAGAATCCAAGGCTGGGACTTTGTCCATGCCCAACCTCCTGACCTCAGTCGAGGTGCGATATTTTGCTCCCTTTTGTTTCAGCATTCTGACATCTGCATTGTCGATGTGGTGGCATATCTCAGTGGTTACGATGTCAGTCTTTGGCTGGCAGACTTCACTGTGCTGCGCCAGATAAATGGTTGACAGGGAACCACTTTGTGGGTAAAGTGTCCACTATGTGTCAGCCAAGGCCAACTTAGCCTTCCATCCCTACGGACTCATTAAATGAATGTATATATTTACATTACAGATTACGGAGGTGGAGACCATTAAAATGGCAGACTATGGCTTTATGGCTAGAGGCCAAAGTTCCTGACCGTGCGCTTGGGGTATGGTTTAAGCTAGAAGCTGGTGTCTGTGATGACAGTGCCGCTGAGGTGATAAAACCAGCATAATCCCCAAAAAATGATTTTAAAAAACTGGTGACGTGTCTGTCAGTGATGTTGAGTGGTTATGCAGCCATATAATAGACCTTTTTCCAAATATATTCATAAC
>Ga0056116_1000894_pt1 | contig 10898 bp, 5 predicted proteins | sample WorMetOlspDAHAB2_FD_67352 | JGI IMG/M metagenome (GOLD analysis project Ga0056116, IMG submission 67352) | Marine gutless worms symbiont microbial communities from Max Planck institute for Marine Microbiology, Germany - Olavius sp. DAHAB.2 ...
ATATATATATATATATATATGTATATATATATAGGATGGGCCAAAAATAGTGTCACCACTGAATTCTCAATAAATCATATGAAATCGTATTAAAATCTACCAATGACATTATATTTAGTCGTCAATTTAAATTGTCAAACTAGTATTACTAGTAGTACTACTTTGTATTAGATATTCTATGCGTGACCTAATTTCTGACCAATTAGTGTTCGTGAGCCGTGTTTGTGCTATACAGGTTATATAATGCAAATGATGCAAGCGCTTCCTCTTGCATCATTTCGTTTTATTAAACTATGAATTTCATTCGTAAATCATTCTTTTAGATGGAAATTCATGAAAAAAATTGTTTGACATCCATGTCTTCTACTTTTCAGGTTTTTAAATTATGATTTGATCATATACACTTAATTTTTTCCATAAAAAAATCTTGAAGCACAGTAATTGATGACGTCACAAATTAGGTCACGCGAGTGACTGAGTAGTTTAACGCCCCACCAGACACAATATAGGCCATTTCGCATTTAATGCCAACTGATAATATTCTGGTGTTTCTTTCAAACTCAAATTTGATTAAAAATCTAACTTCATTTATGGGTTTCAATATAAAGATAATTCTGAAGTGGGTTACTTTTTTGGCCATCCTGTATATATATAATACACTCATACATGTTTGAACCCATGTCCTGAACCCATATTCTGATGGTCCAGATCACGTCATGGGTGTCAACAAAGCCAAGACAGGTGATAAAAAAAGTATAAAAGCGGATGTGTAACCTGCTTGTCGTTGTGAACTCAGTAATTCTTCGTCGTCGGGATGACCGGCGATGAGTTTCCTCTGTGTCGTCAGACGCCGTTGTCCGGTTGTCTTGACGCGCTTCTTGGCTAACGCGCCATCTGGCAGCGTCTCGGCCGTGTCGTACACGTCGGTGACGACTTGTGGTTCTTCCTCGGTGACGTCGATATAGCGCTGGACGCTCGGCTCAGCAGCAGCTCCGCTCTCATCTTCCGGCAGCAACGCCCGCATAAGAACCGTCTTCTTCTCCACCGTTGTCACGATCCGCTTTCGAACGACCGTCGAGTCAGGTAGCGTTTCCTCGTACTCCTGAACATCCTTCTCGACTTGCGGTTCCGTCTCCAAGACGTTGGCGTAAACTCCAAACATGTGCAGGTCCAACTCGGAACCGATCGGACTAGGCCCGTCGGTCGGCGAAACGAGCCCGCCGTCATCGCTTGACACAGCATCGTCCTCTGCTACTGTGTTCTCCATCATTTCACCCTCGACACCAATCCGGCGGATTCTGCGCTCCTTGCCATCTGTGTGAGGATTCGCCGGCGCCCTTAAACTAGCAGTGACTCTTACGAGTTTCCTCTTCAATGGTGTGCCATCCGGCGTTGTCTCTTGAAAGTTTTGTTCTGACGACGAAGTCTGGACGTCATCACCGAACGGTTCCACAACTCCTGGCAACATTTCTGTCACGTGTTCATTCACCTCCATGCTTATAACCTCCTCTTGAAGTTTTGAGTCTGTGACGACGCCATCAGTCCTCGTTATTACGCGGACCGGTTTTACATACGTGGTCGTTTCCACGCGTCGTTTAACAACTGTTCCATCACCAAGCCGCTTGCTGTCCTCGGTGACGTTAGTTCGTGCCTCTACTGGTCCCTCGATGAACTTCTGAGTGACATCCGGTTCAGCGGTACGGTGATAACTGGTTGTCGTCACAGTCTTGGCAGCTCGTATTCCATCGGGTAATGTCTCTTGGCTGTGTTCGACGTTCGTTGTGACATTAACTTTGTCCGTCTCGCGCGGCTCGGTGACTCCAGGTCCAAGCTCCTGAACTGTCTCATCTATCGTGGCGTCCAGTGCCACCTCATGGTAGTTAGTTACTGTTGGAACGCCATCGACGACCGTGACGTCGGTGACAGGTCGAACACGCTTCTTCGTTACACGCTTCGTCGTGGCTTTGGTACCATCATTGAGCAGCTTCTCGCTCTCTTTCACATCGACCCTTTCCACCGCATCACCTTCTATAGTCTTCGTTATCGGAGGCGCTGGTTTCACTTCATCCGCTTGCTTCAGGCGTACTGTCATCTTGACCACTTTTCGCCGAATGACGACGCCGTCGACCGACGTCTGTTCAGAGTGGTCAACTGATATGTCGTTATCGCAATTCTTGGCGAACGGTTCAATGACGCCAGGGGGTAGTTGGAGGATGTTTTCTTCGATGTCGACGCTTACAACTTTGTCACGCATGACCGGCTCGGAATCAGCGTCATGGCCCTGTGACCGGTATTCAGTAATCGACTTTATATGTTTCGTTGTAATCACTTTCCGCACTATAGAAGTGCCGTCTTCCAGATTTTCCTCATACTGCTTTGTCTCCGCTTCACAACGCACTACACCATCAAGATCTGTATCTTGTTTAGGCTCAGGAGCAGGTTTTTCATCAGGGGGCAGCTTTTCGGCTTTAGTCTGACCCTTAATTCGGACAACCATCCGGACAGTCTTTCGCTTAGCGGGAGTTCCGTCCGCAAGGGCGTCCTCTTGCTGAGAGACGGTGATATCTGTGTCGCAGTTCGCGCCCGATGGTTCGATCACTCCTGGAGGAAGTTCAAGGATATTCTCCTCTATTGTTGCTCCGACTACTTTTTCGCGAAGGAATTTTACGACCTCTTTCCCGTCTGACAGTGTGACCTCGGTCACTGGCCGAATCTTTCTTGTAGTGATAATCTTACGTCGGATAGTGCTACCATCAGGGAGACACTTCTGGTCCTGTTCGACATTCGTTCGATGCTCGACGTCACCTTCGACAAGGCGAGTCCTCGGGGGGCTCAGGGTGACAACAGTTGTGGCTGCTGTCTTGCGAACCGGCGTTCCGTCAGCCAGTGTCCTTTCCGACTTCTGCACGGAGATCGTCGTGTCGCAATTGTCGCCATTTGGTTCAGCGATGCCCGGTGGCAGAGCGATCAAATTCTCGTCGATTTCAACATCAACGACCCGTTCGCCACGCCTGATCGGCGATCGTTCATAACTGCAGGCTGAGCCAAGTGATTCCGGAACAGAAACGTAATGTTGAGTAACGGAAACAATACGTCGAATCATCGTTCCGTCGTGGAGACAGCGCTGAAACTCGAGAACGCTCGTCCGAGAACGGACTTCGCCATCTGGTTCTGGCCCATCCTTGGACGGAATTCCATAGAGCGTCTTATCACTATCAGATGATCCTTCGGGTGGTGACAGTATCTCGTTTATTTTGTTGACAGCTGCCGTTTCTGTGTCAGCTACGGTGTTTTCGATCTCGTGCAACAGATCGCGAAGAGCCGGAGTCGCAGAGATCGGCTTTCGGTGCACTTTGGTTTTTCGGACGGTTCTCTTGGTCAGCACACCGTCAACTATGTCGTCGTCTAAGCGATCGACCGTCGTTTCACTTTCCACATCTGGACCGTAAGGACTCTTGACGCCTGGTGGTAGCTCCGTGTAGCTCTCCTCGATCTCTTTGTCGACCAGTTTCTCATGTACACTGGAACTTTCTGGGTTTCCATTAATTACGGTTACTTCTTCGACTGTTTTACTGTGTGTGACCGTTGTTACTCTGTGTTTCAACAACCCCCCGCTGGGAAGTAGGCGTTCATCTTCGCTGACATCTATTTTGGATTTAATTGGTGCTTCAATTATTTTCTTCTGTGGCGTAGCACTGCCGGCTGTTGTTGGCCTAACTGGTTTGCTCTCCCCCGGTGGACCAGTGTATGGAACAGGGACAGGAACGTTTACGTCAGACTTTGGCATAGCAAAAACATCTCCAGTTCCAGGTATCGGCGGGACTTTTGATCCATCGGGTTTACCTGGCGATGACAATTCCGAGCCTGTTGGTTGTTTGTCTGCTTCGCTATCAGTAGAACTAACATCATTCTTGTCTGTCGTGACTACCAGCTTTACCACTTTGCGCTTCACTGGAACTCCATTTGGCAGCTTCTCGTCGAAGTTGTCCACCGTCACGTCAGTTGTGACATTGCTGCCGTACGGCTCGATCACTCCCGGATGAAGTTCCAGCACGTTGCGTAGGCTTTCCACTTTGACTGGCTCTTCACGCAGTGGTAGTCGAACCTCTTTTCCGTCTATGCTCCTCACCTCCACCACTGGCTTAAAGTAGTCCGTCTCTGTAGTTTTTTCCGCGACGAGCGTTCCGTCGTCCAAGTTATATCGATCTTCCAGAGTCTTTGACCTTGACTGAGTATCTCCTTTAACGATTCTACTTGGCTTCGGAGATCCAGTTGGTGTTTTTAGATGAACGTCAGCAGTCACGGTTTTCTTAATCATGGGGATACCATCAGGCGTCTGTTCGTCTGATTTCGCGACCTGAATGTCACAACTGACGTTATTTCCTCCTGGTTCAATAATGCCAGATGGCAGTCTCAGCACATTTTCTTCAATTTCAATACCAGCGGGTTGTACATGAGGCGATCCTTCACCTTTTGACGATAACGGCGTTAGAGGAAATTGTTCCGGTTCTGTAGAAGGTCCTTTATCAGGGTCGGTATCGTGGGATACTTCAGGCTCAGGGTGTTGTATTGCCGTAACTTTCTGAATAAGCACATCACCGTTGCTCAGACCGCGTCTATATTCCTTAGTCGTTTTGCGTGGAATACCAGTTCCTGTCTCAGGAATACCAGACCTATATGAAACATTAGTTGGTGTAGTTGAGCCTAGCTCACTCGTTGGCAGTGTCCCTGGTGGAAATAAGATTGGATCTTGCGGATGTGTTGATTTAAACGGTGCTACTCCGATGCCAGTAGGAACGCGGTGACCTGGTGTTGCTGCAGGTTGCTCCACAGGCTTTTCACCTGGTGTAACTACTTTTGGTTGTACACGAGGCAATCCTTCACCTTTTGACAGTAACGGTGTTAGAGGAAATTGTTCCGGTTTCACATTTCTCTGGCTGTCAGGCAAATATTTCCCGATTCCAGTATCCGACGGCATTGGTGTAACACCAGACGACGGATCTTCTACATCACAAGCATCCGGTTGTACATGCCGAACGTCAATGTTAATTACATTCTTCTTGAGTTTACTTCCATCTGGCAGAGTGTCTTCAAACTGAGTTTCAGTGGTTTCACTTTCTATATCGCTGCCATAAGGATACAGTATACCAGGCGCCATTCTCATGACAACTTCTTGAACGTTGGTTCGTATCAGTTTCTCGCCAACCAATCGTTCGGAACTGCGTCCATCAAATTCGCTGACTTCGAAGACTGGAGCCTCGAATTTTGTCGTCGTCGTCTTCCATTTAACGGTTGTTCCGTTACTCAAAGTTTCTTCATCCTCACCTAATTCTGTCTTAGACGATACTGCGCCAAATCTTCTGAAAATCCTGGGCTTTTCAGGACCACCTTCAGTCACAATGACAGGACTCAGTGCCATGTCAGCAGTATCAGCAGAAGGTGGAATATTGTCCTCATTAGATTTCAATAAATCCTCCATACGTTCCAGCGCAGATTTTGGTCCCTGCTGCTGAGCCGTGCGCTGATCATATTCAGGCTCAATGTCAACGGGAACCATTTCATCCGAGCTGGGTTTCAGTTTAACAGTTAGTGCAGTGACTGTTCTTGTTCGCGGTATACCACCTTGAAGCATGTCTTCATATTTTTCAGTGTTAACCGAAGTGACAACATTACTGCCATATGGTTCAACGACTCCGGGGGGAAGATGGACACTAGTTTCCTCGACATCAACCCTCACGGTCTTTTCATGCACCTTTGGTTCTTTAAAATCGTCGTCGATTGACGGAAATTCGGTGACTGGCCTAAAACTCGTAACTACAGCGATTTGGCGTTTTATCGTCGAACCATCGGCTAAAGCTTGCTGTTCTTCAGTCACTTCCTTTCTGGATTTCATGTCACCTTCAACTGGTGGTATACGCATCGGTTTCTTTGCTATCTCTTTAGAGGCATATGCTGCCTGAACGGGAAGAGTAGTTTCTGGTGATTCATCATCAGACCTTGGCCACTCAAGTTTCTTTGGCTTCTCAGTGTCTGGCGGCACATATTCAACGTCTCCAGCGGCTCCCTGCTGACGACTCTTACGCAACTGTGGCGTCCACACGCTATCTGGCAGCGTAGCTCGAAGTAAGCATATGGGGGTTAGAGCTCTTTCGTCTACTGATGATCGTGGACATTTTGTAAATGACAAAACACCAGTTGGTATGTCGGCAATGTCACGTACTACAACGTTCATGGGTAACTGGTTTGCATGGAATGGACGGAAAGGAACACTAACAGCCGAAACTTCTGTATCAAAAAGTGGAATAAGATTCCCAGTCAAGTCCACAAATTGAGGTTTGCCATCAACCACCTAACACAATGCACACACAAACAAATGCTGACTGGTATACAAGCCAATACAAGCTACAGAAATACAAAGTTAACATATTACCTACAGGGTGGTCCATATAGTAAACCCCGGTCAAATTATCAATAGTGGAGTTAAATTGTGCTGGAGCCTGCCAATGAGATTAGGCTTTTTTCGGCAAATTAAAGTTTCAAACAAGAACTATAATATTAGTAGTTGGTATTAAATGCGTGACTAATATGTGACATGTCACATGTGTACTATGTTACTGTGCACGAGTCACAAAGCTGCGATATAGTACAACAGGTGTAAATGATGGCAGCACTCCTTCTTGCATAAGTCCGGCTTAGCAAGCTCTGGAGTCAAGTGATAGACCATCCTTTAGATAAATTCAAACAAAAATAGTTGCACGTTCGACAAGCTGCAGTCAGTCTTAAATGCTTCTGCACGTCTGATCTTCTCGACACGGAGTATCTTAGAGCGTTAAGCCACTTCTTCGTGACCTGCACTGGTTGCAAGTACCACAGAGTGTCGAGTACAAACTGTCGGTCCTCGTCTACCGGTGTCTGCATAACCTGGTCCGGAATATCTCTGTAACGAACTTCGACGTGTAGCCGACATCAGTTCAAGACAACAACTGAGATCATCAACGTCTGCACTGATCGTACCGCCAACGCAGCTGTCCACCGTTGGCGACAGAGCGTTTCCTATTGCTGCTTCACGCACATGGAACAAACAGTCTGCCACTTCACGACACTTCAGCATCATCTCTACAGACTTTCAAGAAGAGGCTGAAGCCGTTTTTTTGTTCAGCCGCAGTTTGCCGTCCTATTGTTGTTGTTCCCCACAGCTACAGCTACGACTTTTGTTCTCGGCCTTCGGGCTTAACGCTTTATTCGTTAACTAACTAACTACTCTACGCATGAGAGATCATTTGCAACCCAAGTCCAATGAAATCAAATTATTGTCGACTTACTTCAAAATTATACACAACTACACTCGTTTTTTTCGACTGAATATTCCAACGTCATACTCTTAAGTATGTCGACAACGTCCTGCGCTCAAGTGGAGTATCAAACTCCAGTTGTACGCGATAATCAGAAACGCAACCAAACAGCGTGCGATCACGATTGTATTACGTTTTTCTATATATGACAATGATGAAGACGAGGAACAAAATCGGCGAATCACCCGCACACAAGATCGCACGATGGTGTTTCCAGGAAATAATGACGAAAATCGCTATAATGGTATATGCAAGAATGATGGTGGACCTATAAACCGCGCAACTCGAGCACCACGAGTGAGTGCACAATTACAGTAGGCCTACCTAGGTTAAACTGTGGAAAGCTTATTCAACAGTAATACTGCAACTAAAAAGCAAAATCTTTAACAAAACCAAGGACGCCCTTCTACAATATATAAAAATAAGTATTTTGCCATATCGCAGCTTCCAACACAGTAATTGATGATGTCTCATGTTACGTCGGACATAGAATATTTAAAACCAACTTATAATATTCTAGTGCTTCTTTTACACTCTATAGTTGAAGAAAACATCTAACCTCATTGTATTTTGTAATAATTTGGTAGAGGTTTACTTTTAGACCACTACCCTATATACACATATATTGCATATAACTTACAAGTTAGTGGTAAATAACTGTATTTTATTTAAGCCTGGTGTTATACCCCAGTTTGAAGATATCTTAATCTTAACAGATAGACCTACCGCGATACCGAAAATATGTTACGCAATTTCAATGTTGTTCAGAATTTACCAGCCTCAGACTCCAGCTATCACAAAAATGTGTGTATACTCGTCTGTCTGTGCCGTGACTAAGCTATTTTGTATTGCATGAAATGGGCGCCTGCCTGCTTGTTATTTGTAACTGCATGCTAGAATTAGACAATTAGACATAACAGACAATCAGCAATCGACATAACGTGACCACCTGTTGCTTAACCGGAGTGTCAAACGGAACATTGCACAGTTTTCATTATCGCACTTACGACGTCTAAACGTTTGCCTGCGCGAACGAAATTGCATAACAGTTGCCTGTGTTACTGTGGTGGCGAGACTGAAACTGTAGGACACTTTTTATACACGGGATTGACAGGAAACGGAGCTACTAGAAATATGAAAGATGCCTATTAATCACAGTAAAAAATTGTATTAAATGATGAAAGATTGCGCATTGTTTTACTGCGAGCAGTGGCGTGGCGTCGTAAGTCCAGTGAAAGTGGGCAATTACCACGGGTGTCAAGCCGCTTTCCACGGGTCTGATTGGCAGACTCACGGTGACTGATCAGCTAAATTTTCTCTGGAAACGTTTCATAAAATTGGTTCAATTGTTAGATGTGTCATCTGCCCATCCGTAAATGTTGTACAGGCCCATATGGCCATATACCTCGTTACAGAGACGGCGTACGTCAAAGATGTCACAACATATCAGACAATGCACCCAGGACGCACCAAAACTGCCTTTTTGAGCACAAAAATTGATTTTTTTTTCTGGGTCAGTGCTGTGTGCCCCTCCCAGACCTCTCCCCTTGTGGAGAAGGGGACACCCCTCCCCACAACCTACCACCCTCGACGCCTTCGGTGCCTCGACCTCGGCTCCAGGGGTAACTGCCACGGGTCTTACGGGGTCCTGGCGACGCCCCTGACTGCGAGCGACTTTATTAAGTTCGTTTACGCATCGCAGGCTGCAGCCGTGCCGCGTGCACTCGTTGCCGAGTGACACGAGTTGTAATCTATCGCGATACTCGCGATACTTGCTCCGTCTCACGGCGTTCAATTGTTACTGCTACGATATACCGCGGTATAATCGTGACCTTGGCGATACTCGGTATCATTCATCAGGACAGTATCGACGATAAATATCGTGGGCGTCTCACAACACTACCTCACACTCTGGTAAGGTGTCATGTGTAATGACGGTACCGCATGTGAAAATGTCCAAAACAACTATAGTTACCAACAGCAAACAATAATGGCTGGAGGTGCAGCTACTGCCAGCTAGTAAGACGATTTACAGTCACTAATTTAAGGGATATAGTCGTTTCCCGTATTTTATTGTTTTGTAATTAATAATGTCACAAAAACCAAACCGTACAACCCACCTCAATATCGCCACTGCGTGCAACTTCCACGAAACCATCTTCATCCGAGAAAGTTGGCAAGTCGAAGTCATCTGTCAAACAGAAGATCTTCAGCTGACCGTCCGCCGGACTGGTGCGTCTTCCAAAAACAACGAACTTGGCCATAAAAGGCACTTTGACTGCCTCGTCGTACACATCAGACGCCATTTCTTCAACTGGCTTCAGCTGACTACTATCAGCCGGGCATGTCATCAACATGTACCTGTAAAGTTCCCTCACATTTACAGTACAGAGTACGTTTGAACAGCTCATAAATCACAAAACGAGAACAAATCAAACGCAGACGGGGTCCAGCCATGTGAGCATATAAGAACTTACACTTTTACCATTGTCGGCTAGTCACACTACTACAAGACATTTGCTGCCGAAATTGGCGAAGGCTTCTAGGAACCTTTTACTATACAACAAATAATAACAATAATAATAATAATAATAATGATAATGATAATAATATACCAACATGCCAACATGCTGCTGCCTGGTGACTGTGACAGTGACGTCAGTGCAGTAATTTTTGAAGGCAGAGTGATTGCCCTCTCTAAAGAAGATGGTGAAATTCGCCTGATTTCAGTGAGCTGCACACTAAGACGTTTAGCAGCCAAGTGTGCCAACAACCACGTCATCAAACGGAGAAGCGAGGCTCTTCAACCACAGCAGCTTGATGTGGGAGTTCCAGGTGGAGCAGAAGCAGCAGTTTATGCAGCCCGCAGACTCGTCGGCAACCTGCCAGTGGATCACGTCATCGACAAATTGGACTTTTCAAATGCAATCAACTGCATTAGACGTAATGTGATACTCGATGCTGTTGCAGCCAAAACACCTGAAATCTACCGACTTATCTACTCTGCGTACTCTTGCAAGCCCGTTCTCACTTTCGGTAATTACTAGATACTCTCAAGAGAAGGTGCTCAACAACGGGACCCACTCTGATCTCTAGATCCGTGATTCCGTGAGACCATACAACCTCTCATCCTGAGCTTGCAGTCATCTGTGAAAATTGCTTCATGGATGACCTCACCTTATCCGGCAACTGGGACACAGTCAAGAAAGATGTGGTTATAATAATAATGATAATAATAATAATAATAATCATCATCATCATCATCATATTCGTAAAGCGCCATAAGGTCGTAACTTCAGAGGCGCTGGTACTATCGAACACGCAGCAGCAGAGACAGGTCTTCCCCTCAAACAAACAAAATGTGAAATTATCATACAGGACTTTTCGAAGATCTGCATGAGAAACACATTCAAGGATTTCATTAAAGTTGAGGGGGAAGAAATGACGCTGCTTGGTTCACCTGTCTCGGAAGGCAAGGCACAGGATGCAGCCATCATGCAGAAGACAGATGAGCTTCAGAAGGCGATGAAGCGGCTGGCATTGCTA
>Ga0056116_1000896_pt1 | contig 10896 bp, 7 predicted proteins | sample WorMetOlspDAHAB2_FD_67352 | JGI IMG/M metagenome (GOLD analysis project Ga0056116, IMG submission 67352) | Marine gutless worms symbiont microbial communities from Max Planck institute for Marine Microbiology, Germany - Olavius sp. DAHAB.2 ...
GGCATAGTTATTGAGGTCAGAAAGTAGGTCACGCATAGAATATCTAATACCGACGAATAATATTATAGTGCTTGATTCATACTTTAAGCTTATGAATAAATCTTATCTTATTCACAGGCGTCGATACGATTTAATACGATTTTTTGATCATTTGGCAGTGGCTTACTTTTTTGGGCCACCCTGTATTCCAGGATTGTAGCGACTGTGTAGCCTATATGTTATCTGTTAACTGTGGACATTTGGGCACGAGATTGACGGGCAGCTAGAGGGGAAGGTCACAAATTTTGATCGAGGGGCACATTATATGAACTTATAAAAAGTTGTTGAATATCTGAACCTGAAACAACTGAAACAATGCCTCGCGAATTCACCAGAGGCTTACACGAATACCAGAAAGGCCTTATGGGGTGGATTATAAAACTACAGCATTGTTCATAATGTGATCAGCGAATAATACTCAGCTTAATACTCAGTTGTTCACATGACATGGACAAACGCTAAACATTACACTGTAATTCCACTGTAATCACAGCAGCACCTTCATGTCCATGCTGAATCACAGAATCACAGCTTCATTGTTCAGTTCTTAAATAACAGCAATGTCCACTGCAAAGTTAAAAAGTGAAAACTAGAGTGACAGTTTGTAGACTATAGCTATGGGCAGGTTATAGACGACTTCACCTCGAATAAATACTGAAATGCAACAAATGCATTGAGCTGTAATATCGATAACAACGAAACATTTGAAACCAAAAGAAATAACACAAAGCGTAAAGGTATCATATCTAAAACAGCGAAATGCAAAGTACATTCAGGTCTGCAACTGACTTTGAAACATCTACATTTCCCTCCAAATCGACTGCAATACATCAGGTTGGTTTTGCCGGAACCGATTACGAGTTTTCCGATTTCTGCGCATGTCCAGTGCTGGTCTTTTTGTTTCCGGTGTCGGTGACAACTGCGCACGCGCCGTAGCGGTGTTTGAGTAGGAGCGACATGCGTGAGAACGTGCGTCGACATACATCGCAATGGTACTGCTTGACATCATAGTGCGTCTGCAGGTGCGCTCGTAGGTTGGACCGATCGGCGAATGCTCGCTGGCAATGCGGACACGTGAACGGCTTTTCTCCAGTGTGGGTTCTCACGTGACCTTGAAGCAGCCAAGGTCGTGAGAAAGCCTTTCCGCAGAGTCGACAGCGACACGGCAGAGTGTGCGTTCGGATGTGCATCTTCAGTGCACTGGCTGACGTGTACGTCTTGTCGCACTGAGGACAGCGTTGGTCCTTCGCTGCCGCTGCTGATGCTGTCCGGCCACCGTCGCCACTGAACCCGGGTGCCTGCTGTGGCCGAGCCTGCGCACCAAGCAACGCCCTGCAGTGGAACTCACGGTGCTTCGACAGTCCGCTAAGCGTCGAGTAACTCTTCCGACAGGCGGCGCATCGAAACGGTGCTGGAGACGGCGAAACGACGTGGGTATCATCGAGTTTGACCAGACATGTAAGCGGGAAGCGTGGTTTGTCGACGGGCAACTGCGTCTGATGCACGTCGCAACTGATGCTTCTCAGACTGTCGATGCTTGACGATGCGGTTGATACAGCAGCTGTTGTTAACGAGCTGTTGTCGCCTCGTGTAGAGTTTCTGTTCATCCGTGGATACAAACTGCACACATACAGGGTGGTCCAAAAACTGACACCCTTGGTTTTGTACGGCTTTTTCTACGCCTTAATTTCATCTGACCGATTTTCAAACTTATTTCACTATGGGAATCAGGAGAACATTTGTAGTAATACTGTCGCTAAAGACCCCACCACACCTCAAATGTGTCGCTACACTACCTTGTGAAATGTCAGTGTCTTAATAGCAACAACTGAAAACAAGACAAGTCCTGTAGCAACACGTTTTAAGAAATTAACAACAGGAAACAAGGTGTTTATTGTCTCAGTTATTATCTAAAGTAAGTAATTGACTTATTACGCAGTTAATAGTTCAAATGTTCAATGTATCCACCTTGCTGCCGTATACGACGCACTCTTAAAATGTGTTGTTACAGAAGTCGTCTTTTTCAATTGTATAGCTTTTAAGACACTGACATTTCACAAGGTAGTGTAGCGACACACTTGAGGTGCGGTGGGATCTTTAGTGACAGTATTCTTACAAATGTTCTGCTGATTCTGACAGTAAAATAAGTTTGAAAATCGGTCAATATTGATGAAATTAAGGCGTACAAAACAAAGGGTGTCAGTTTTTTGGACCACCCTGTACATACAGCGTAATATATTACTAATATATTACCATTTCTTTTTGGCGTGGTGTCGGATAATTTTAACACACCTACCGGTATATAATGTAATTATCATACAACCAGAAATAGATTATATACATATTTTGACCATATTAAATTTTAGTATCGAAACTTAAGAAAAAACACTCCTAAAGTTGGTGTGAATGTTAGAATGTAACACATGTGGTGACAATAATAAGGTTATGTGAAGCCTACATGTTTCTAGGATAAAAATTGAGAGTTCAGCGATATCAGTCAATCAACCAATCGATAATTTCGATAGTGCCGTGTTCTAAGTAATCTGATTATACTGAAGATCCACTAAAGTTCTAACAACAGAAAGTTCCCTCGAACAGACGGTCTTTAGTTTATGCCGGAATGAGTCGACGGATTACCTTGAAACGACTTTGTCAGGCAGTCCGTTTCAGATCATAGCAGTGGCGACTGGAAAGTTTCTGTATTTGAAAGTAAATACTAAATAATCAGTAATGCTATAATAGTAATAATAGGCCTACCATTTCAAATTTGTAGTGTTTTCAGATAAAGTCTGGATGATGTAACAAAATATTGCTGATAGTTACTTGGTCATTTTGGATATGTGCACGAAATGATAATTTTGAGCGGCGGAACAAAAGCAGACCAGAATGCATTTTCGTGCCAATTCACGAAGTTACAACGTAATTAAGACAGCAGTTGGTCGAAATTTAAACATTTAACGTCCAATTAGATAAAATAGTGAATTTTTCCCGTATACCGCATATCACAACACTAAATAGTATTGCGTTACAGCACATAAGTTTTTTCATAACACCATGCACCAATGATGACAATTACTGTTATCGCAAAGCGAAGGTCGAAGCATGTCACTATGGCAGTTGTTGTTGTTTTATAGTAAGAAATACGAAAAAGTTATAGCACGGTCGTCTCATGCGAGCATCTTCCGACTGAACCGTGTTGTGACTTGAGTAAATATCATGACCCTTGACAACAGACTGAGAGTTCGTTATTTGCTACAAGCTCTGGCTGATGTGAGCGTTGAAAATTGTTTACGTCGAGTGCATTAAAACGCGCTATTATAGACTTGTATGCGATAAAAATAGGTCATGATAAAAAGCTTCAGAATGGCGAGGAGGTGAAAATATGAGAACAGTAACCGGTTAGTATCGACATCAGCAGTGAGTGGCGGACTGTTGATGAAAGGATTGAACTTGGTGATGCCATGCTCAGTGGTCGCTGGTGACAGTTGCATGCCCTCTAGCGGCACAGATTGGTACCATGGCTCGGTCATTAGAAGTCGTTGATGCAGCAGCGTGTTACTGGATGCAAGAACAGCTGACCACACTTGATAAAGGTACGACTGCAATCTTTGGTTGCGAGACTCTTCACACACAACTTTTATTCACCAAAAACTGGTCGACAACAAAATACGAACATAAATGAACTTACAAATAAACAAGAAAACGAAGACACAATATGACTGTTGCATTATTTACAAACAGTAGAGTTTGTGCAGCTGACCCACACCAACAATCACTGACATAGCACTAATAATTTTAAGACAGATCGTCTTTACGATGGCTAAAATTTAACTCTTCCTTATGTCAATAACGTCTTCATATACTGAACACCAAAAATCTATCGCCGAGTCACGAGAGGCGTTTTGTTGCATCTCCGTGTAAAAAGTGATGTGCATCACTATAATCTTCCTTTTTTCTTCATTATACAAACGAATGGTGTAATCTTAACGTATACGTCAAGACAGAGAAGAGAGGTTATAGCAAGTTCGTTATAACTCAGTGTCAGTAAACACATTGTACACAGTTCATATTACCATAATACAAACATCTGTTTTCCTGTTATTAATAGCTCCTGAAATTGATTGGCAACACGAAGGAATTTCGTGAAAATATCCGTCAAACGGCACTGTTTAATTAAGACGAATTCGAAAGGTTACTTTGTGACTTGGGTCTTTTTCAACGGGCATGTCTCTTACCACAGGGATAACTAAATCTTAGCAAGTATTTATTTTTGCGCATCAGTAATATGTATTCCGAAGCAGAAAAAAATTCCATTGCATATTTTGCGTATACAATGTATTGTTGACATGTTCACAGTGACATTGTTTGTCATTGCTGCCTCTTGTTTTTAATTTGGTTTTTGTTTATAGTTCTCTACATATGGTGATTGAAGATTTTCGTTGACCTCCCGCCTCAATAAGTTTGGATAAGGTTGCAGTTAGCATTACAGACCTATATCCAAACAGGTCATCACACACTCGCAAATTCGACCCCCCTGCCACACCAAAACCGCTTAACCGATCTTCATCAAAATTGGCAGGCGTGATTACATCCTGAATGGCACCCGGCAAGAAAAATTTTGTAATAATCGGATTGGGGTTTCTGCTCCCCAAATACGTGATTTTGACGTGCTTATGGGTGACTAGTTTTCTTCGTTTTGTGAGGTTTTTCAATAAAGCTACAGCCTACACCCTTGAACGAACTTTTTACCCAAAATACGTCAAAAGACGCCGTTCCGGGTAAGGAAGTGCCTTTTGGGGTCACGATGACTATATTTAATATTTAGATCCTTATATATTCCCGAAGAAACGCCATTTTGGGGACCAATTTTGACTGGACTTCAGTTTTTTGTGTCCGAAAACCGCTTTAACATGGTGATGCGCCAGTATAAACTACTTTAATCGTCATCGTAGCCCCATATAAGTTGTATAGTGAACAGATAATTCGGGGTCAAAAAATTGTTACGTGTGATTTTGGGGGACCTCTTATGCACATGTCACGTGATACTGCGCATGTGCAGTGAACTTTGTAGCCTTCACAATGGAATAAACACTATTTTCGCCAATAACATGCCTTAATCTTCATCTTAGTGTCCTCAAAGTGACAAAGTGGATCTGCAACTGTTGTCAGTGACTGCATGAATTTTTTTCACTTATTGCCAGTGAGTCATCAAATAGATATTCGTACGGCCAAATTTTTGGAAAATTTCATGTGTAGCGAAAACTATATTTGCACACTGTTCGAAAATAAAGCTGACAGTTACTTAAAGAAAATCTCTGTTCGTCGTAATACGATGTCGTTACAGTTTTAGAGCTCGTTTGAGCTCGTGTGGAGTGTCACTGTCATTACGTGTTTCTTTTGTGTTTCGTTTTCACAATTGTTATTTCATTTTCGCTTCATGCTATGCTGCCGCTTCTGGTGAATAAAGATGAATATAAAGTGAATAAAGGCATAACACTTATAAAGCGCCACAAGCGGAAGCTGCAGTAGCGCTGTACGTCACAAGCTAGGGCGATCGACGTGCAGCCTAGACTGTAGGCTAAGCCCGCAGACAACCATAAACAACCGTAGACAACCATAGCTAAACAACCATACGCACAGTCTTGGTCTGCCGTTTAATGGTCTCCACCTCCGTAATACATGTAATTACATGGATTACTACTCATTTACCGACCATGAAGGGATGGAAGGCTGAGTTGCCCTCGTTGGTTGACCCATAGCGGACACCTTACCCACGAAGTGGTCACATGTCAACCGTAGATCAGGTGTAATCAGGGAAAGTTCGCCAGTTAAAGACCGACGTTCTAACCACTGAGCCACGCCGCCCACCGTAAATAAGTAAATTGGGGTCAGAGATTTCAACAAAATATGGACCATTCCCCCCCGGTGATAGGTCACGTGACACGGCGCATGCGCAGTGACTGTTTCAGATAACGGTAATGTGATCAAATTCAGTAATCGTAACTCAGTAACCGATAGTCGTAGAATAGTCAAAATTGGTATGTGGGTCGGGCATGAGAAGGTCAGAAGGTCAATGGCCAAGGTCACAAAATCGCTCGACGTTGTAGCACAAAAACATCGAATATATCCTGTAAACGCCACTCGGTAGTGGAAATACATCTGTCTTATATGAAATGGAGGTCGCCGGAGCGAATGGCAGGGTCAGATTTTTGACCGGAAGCTGCTTAATAGCCGTTTCTGCGCATGCACAGTGAAATATGCCCAAAACTCGCTTATAGTGTTGTCAAATGGCCACAATTTTAGTCCCTTTATAAGAAATCGTGGTCGCTGAACACGAAGGTGAGGGCAGTTTTTAGACCGGAAGCAGAATTGATGCTATTGCTGCGCATGCGCACTAAAGAAATCGCCAAACATAGCAAACATGTATTCCGACAGAAGAGTTATTTCTCTGTTACAGAAAATCGGGGTCGCCGAAGCGAATGGCGAGGTCAGATTTTTGACCGGAAGCTCCTAAATAGCCGTTTTTGCGCATGAGCAGTGAAAATATGCCCAAAACTCGCTTATCATGTTGTCATATTGCCGCAATTTTAGCCGCTTCATAGGCAATCGTGGTCGCTGAACACGACGGTGACGGTAGTATTTAAACCAGATATAAAATGAACGCTGCTAGCATGCCGACTCCCACAATTAATACAGTCTGGAAATTGTAATAAAACAGCAAATATAAATGTAAAAAACTTAACAGTTTAAAACAGTGTTTAACGGCGACACGGCCTACATCACACAACTAAAACAGCAAAAACCAAAAAGGTGCAATTACTCAACTCAGAAGCACGTTGACATTATGGCGAGTGGCGACGTGCTGCAAAAGTAATAGCACCTTTTTGATTTTTGCTGCTTTAGTAGTGTGATGTACGCCGTGTAGCCGTTAAAGACTTTTTTTTAAATTGTTACGTTTTTAGATTAATTATGATTATGACTGCTATAAATAAGGGAAGGTAAATTTACAATAGAATGTAGCCAGGTACCGTAAGTTAAAGTGAGTTCTTCCGGAGCGCAGATTGAATTGACTGGCGTCATGCTGCTGTCTTGGCCTTGTTGCTGCTGATGGTGGTGGTGGTGATGATGATGATGACGGTGATGGTAATCGCATGATGCCATGACGTCGTCTTGCGTTGTACGATCTGATGTCTTAACAAGGAATTCACGTGGCATCATCTGTACACCCGCGCCCGACTGAATCACACACCAGATATGCGGCTGAGTAGCAGAAATGATGTTGACTGACGCGACGGTGACGAGTGAAATATGAGCAAGTTCAATGTCCTCCGCCGAACAACCCTCTCCAAGTCCACCGTGTCGCGCTGTCGTTTTGACGATGACGCTGTTAATAGTGGCTGGGTCACGTGTATTGGATGGAGACTCGCCGCGTTTACAGATGACATGATTGACAGCTGCGGTGACCAATCGGCACGCGTCGTCAATTAGCGCGCTACAAGGTGCGTGAGTATTAGCCACGCTTTCATCTCGCCGCCGTCCGCCGCTGCACAGGGCCGGCAGGCGACACGTGTCGTCTCGGATACACGTTACACTTGCTCCGTTGAGCAACGTTGATCGTCCCACTGCAATCACTACAGAGAAGCGTTGGATATATGGCATGCTGCATTTTGTTAAAAATTTTATTCACCAGTTAAAATATTAGAATTGTTGGTCTATCATTATTTAGCTGAGGCTGCCTATCTGTTTAGCATACTTGTTACTGCCTGTAGACCGTAATGTCGACTACGAAAATTAAGTCAACTAATGTAAACTAAACAGTCGGTGTACATGCAGTCAAGTTCTATTTAAGTTTAATTTATTTTTTGTTGATTTCCTTGTACTTACATTGTTGTATGCTGCCGAAGTCGGCGAATAAAGGTTTTCATTATATTTTATATAATTACGCATAATTACGACATATTGTTTGTGTGCCGTTAGACTTTTGTAACGCGGCACGTCATTTCCTCACAAGTTTAGTAAATGATTCTCCTTCAACTCGTGTATTAAATTCCTTACTTTTTGATTGTTCGAACATTTTAAGAAGACTCGAATATGCTTTAATACGCTTGTCATCAGTGAGAAAATGTAAACACATAAACGGCCTCGTAGAAAATCTTCTTTAACTTCAGTTAGGCTTAATCTCTTGCTGAAGAATTAATCAATTTTTTCCGGAAATTGCAGAAATCTGGACTCTTTCGACGGAAACAAAGTCAGCACGTGCCACCGCAGGAATGTCTCAATTTCAAATGCTAGCTGTGGTGTGATTTGTGCAGCGACCGCGTGGCTTTGTGAAGCTAACGATTGAGCGAAAACGCTGTCGCTGCAGCTGCGGCGTGTCGACTTTCGACATGATCACCAATTATTGCCGACTGCTTAATTACTGAGCGAACTCCAAGTTGGCGAGCAACGTCACAGACACCGTGCATCTGTCCGACGCACCTGGTGTCAGTGCTACCATTGCTATACAGTTACTGATAATTGATGCAAGAGTCATCGAGACGCCACGACACCCGTCGGCGATAAACCACACATGAAGTGAAATGCTGGCCACTAGATTCGTTTAGGTGATTTTCGACCGTTTGTGTTCTAATATAAATACATTAACATATATAATAAATAAGCAATTGAAGAGCTCACATTTCAGAAGCTGTTGGATAATTTTATTTCACAGTAAACTGTTCAGAAGTATGCAAGCGGCGAAATACGCCTCCGAAATAACCTATATTGTGTCGGGTGGGGCGCTAAACTCTACTCACTCACTCGCAAGCGGCGGAAACAGTTAAGGTGTAGGCCTATACTTTTTGTTAATGAAACTGCAGGCGAATTTTTGACATGTGCATTTAAAAATAAGCCTGTATGTGTGCATGTAAAAAGTCGATAGATAGTGCAAGTAGGGATGAAAAAGCGTTGATTTTCATAGACTATGTTGAAAGTCGTGGAGATTCGAACCAAATGTCCTACTATCTATTATTGAATGTAAACAGTAACCGTAGTATATGGGTCGATTTTGGTCTGACTTTTGGTAAGCGTTAAAAATTTAATGAACTTCACTGTTGTTGGAAACTATTTTTTCTCTTTGTATTGTATATATTCTTATTTTCTTTGTTATATTTTATTTCTACCCGTCGTAGTGAATATGGATGAATAATAATTTTTAATATTGTACATTTTAACAGTTACGTTGATAAAATCTTGACTCTTGAGTACACACATCAACTGAACACACAGTGTCACATATATAATGTAATGTTATCCTAATTTATTTCGCACTTCATGTTCTCATAGTGCACACTGAGATGAAATGTAGGCCCTATGTAATGCGAGCGACGAGATGGGCAGTGACTGAGTGAGTTGGTTGGTCGGTTGTTTACCCGGCGGTGACCACAGAGGCAGGTGCCGCGTCATGACAGAAGGCCGGTAGCCAAGCGCCATTCAACGCTGTATCATTCAGATGCCCATCAAAGCGTGTAGTCTGCACTGCTGGGCGGCAAGTTTGTCGCCAGCGGCCATTCATTCATTCATTAACCTGGCGCCTAGCACACAACTATAATAATGTCCTGTGGCTCAAACAATTCAACTAAATTGCTGCTGCTGCGAACTGTTGAATTTTTGGGTACAGTTGTAATATATACGCTTGGGGTAGGAGTGGGAGAGCTTCTACACCTCATTCTAACAACTGACATACACGATGAACCAGAAACGTGAATAAAGTTATTTCTGTGTTAAATAAAGGTATACCGATTTTATCAATGTTACAAAAACGACATTAATTCTGCTATCACACATATAGGCCTTGATTCTACTTCAGCCAATGTCTCTAGTTTACATCTATTTTATTAACGTCATAGTTAATCGACAGTAGTAAATGTAAAATTAATAGTAAAAGTAAACGCTTAGTAAAACACGATAACTCAAGCGGTGTCAAAACCACATTACGTTTTGATGTCTACTGTTAATGAAAAGTTTCAAAAAGTCTATTTTTGTGTCACCGTGTAACGGCGAGTTAAAAAACGAGTGTGACAGGACGTTACTGCATGCGCTCGCAACGCATGCTGGCGGGCATCAGATGCAACGACGTGTGTGTGTGTGTGTGTGTTACTATTAATCGGCGAACGACGTCAGATGACAGTGGTGCAGCGGCACAACGCCGCATTCCTTCACGACGCAGATGAGCACGCGTGTACGTATGTGTGTGTCGACATGAGCAAGACGACCGGCACCGAGCGGCATCAGCAGCAGCATCGCTCGCTCGCTCGCTCGGTGTGTCGGGTCTGTCGTCGGTCGACTCGCCTCCGGTGACTTGTCTGTCGTGTCGTCATTGTTCGCAACAATTCCGTTCCGTCAACACGGCGTAACGACGGCGGCGGCGGCGGCGGTGTCGCAAAACAGGTTGACTGAGTGACGTGTGACGATGTGCGCCGCATGTTATTCGTGTGCGCGCCTTTGATGATCGCAAATGGTCCTCACAAATTGATCGCGGCAAAACCATTCACTCCACACACACATATATATACGCACACACTCTGTTGTCACCTGTCACAGGTTCATATATTCACCGATTTTTTAGATACTAATTAACTACCGACAATACTTTTATATACAGACGTATCCAAAACAAAACACAAAACGCATCGACGGCGACACGTCGTCGTCGCCGGTCCGTCATTCGAGTGCACTAAAGCGTGCGCAGAAGAAGCGCCGGCATGCAGCGACCGACCACCATGTCGAAGAGAGGAGACAGGTCCAAGAAGCCCCGTCGCACGTAGCCTATTCAGTGGCCACACAACCGAGACATTTTGCACGAATTTTTAGAACTGC
>Ga0056116_1000897_pt1 | contig 10892 bp, 8 predicted proteins | sample WorMetOlspDAHAB2_FD_67352 | JGI IMG/M metagenome (GOLD analysis project Ga0056116, IMG submission 67352) | Marine gutless worms symbiont microbial communities from Max Planck institute for Marine Microbiology, Germany - Olavius sp. DAHAB.2 ...
AACACAGATATTTATAGTTTCCTTGTTGAAAGGCTGCAGAAAGAGGGTATTAGTAATTTAATGATGCGGATGCTCTACGTCGATTTGCCAATTTTTTGCCGATTTTTGGGTATTAGTAATTTAATGATGCGGATGCCTTACGTTGATTTGCCATTTTAAAGCCGTGAGTTTCATAAGATATGTGTTTGCAATATTCATATTTACGATGAGTTATTCAATTCACAGTTTGAGTTTGTAAGAAAATTTGCTGTCAGCATTGGGGTAATTGTTTCAGTCATTGTCAATGTCAGTCTGTCAATTTACGTTGTGCATCGCTAGCAAACCCCCTAATACGCTATGCATATGCTTATCAGTGCAAAGAAATTTTACAGATTACTTGTTGCAGTGCATCTAGTTTAATGTCACTCCAACTTGTGTTTTCCCCTGTGGTATTTTTGAGAGCACTTTTTAATTGCATTTGCAGCTCCAAAGCAATGAATGGCTAAATTCAGACAATAACAATGATACGCATTATGTGTCCCCCATCCCTCTTGGGACAGCTCATGAGAGAGGCTACCAGATGCATATATATCTACTTTCTTTAATTTTTACCATTCTGATTGCTAATTGCTAATCTGTTTTTTTTTCAATCCATGCATCAGTTTTGTCTCAGAGTATAGTCTGCATATCGCGCAAAACTTCATCTTTCCAAATTTAACTTATGTTGGCCTCTTAGTTTTATGCCTTCCAGTGCTTATAGCAGCTTATGCAGGGTTCATTGTTGGAATATATTATTTGTAGATAGGTTCAAAATATACAGAACTTACTTGCACTGAATACGTCCACTCTCGTTTGATAATTATGAATGTGTTCTGTTAGTGATTTGTTTGCGAATGTTTGTACAGATACCGGACTCCATTGTATGACAGCATTGATGACCTGGAAAGAAAATACTGGAAGAACGTTTCATTCAATCCGCCGATCTATGGTGCAGACATAACCGGCACTTTGTTTGACGTCGATCAGGACGTTTGGAATTTGAACCGTCTCGGTACAATTCTGGATTGTGTGAACGAAGATTATGGCGTTAAGGTAATTTGTCAGTTACACATGGTTAGCAGTTAGCACACACAGTTTTTCAGTTTTAGAAATCTTGGTTGAACTGATTTCGACATTAAGAGACAGTTACACTTTTCTGGAATTTCTGGTGCGGAATTCTAAAGGTTAGGGAAAAGGCACAAAGTCGGGAAAGGTTGGGTAATTTGTGTGGTCAGGATATTTAAAACTGTGCAAGGCTCGTCATACATCTTGCCTGTTCTTTATTGGGAACTGTATTTGTTATTGCATAGCTGATGTTCAGCATTTTGAGTTGACTTCAGTTAGTTGCTGAAACGTGACGGAAATTTTGTAGCAAGCGGATTGTGTTAAATGTGCATTTGTTTGATATGTTTTCTTTCTGCGATTTTGTATGAGTCGGGGATTATTTTGCTCACGGGTAGTCACGGAAGATAGTTTCCGTGTAATATGTGTGATCAGACCGAGAAAGAAGATGTGAATGGACCGGCATCGATCCGATGCAGAAGTTTTGTTGATAAATTATTTTTCTATATGCATTATACACGTAATGCTGATGTGACTTTTATGTGCAAATGTGCCGCTGATAAATCAGTAACACACACATTATCGATAGAAGTAGCCAGTGCTCTGCATCATTAATAAATAATGACTTGACTTGATTGTGTGTATCTGAAAATCTACCTACCTGTTCCGCCAGTGCCTCTGTAGCCGCCTAATGGCATTATGGCGCTTTATAAATTTTGTATTATTATTATTATTATTATTATTATACGTGTTGGAAAAACCTTTGGATGAGATGCAGATAGTTCTGTTTTGTGTTGTAAATGTTGCGCTTTGTGTTTAGGTTGAAGGAGTCAATACTTCGTATTTGTACTTTGGAATGTGGAAGACGACATTTCCGTGGCACACTGAAGACATGGACCTCTACGCCATCAACTATCTGCACCACGGTGCTCCGAAGTTCTGGTATGCCCTGCCTGTCGAGCATGGCCGAAGATTGGAGCGGCTTGTCGCAAGTGAGTGGTGCTTTACACAGGGTATGGTACAGTGACAGCGGAAAAGTAGTATAAATACGTGTGCTCAACCACTAACGAAGCAGACACTGAATCTAATCCTTGCCATAACCCTACTACTAAACAGCATGCAGTAGTAAGCATCCAGCTAAATATAGTTACGTGTCCTATGCTTTCGGGGAAATTTATATTAGATGTTATTGCAATCGTTTCTTACGTTTTTTCCATTCCTCAGCCATTTACACACGGTGTGAAAAGATAGGATAAAGTTGTTGCTGACTAGAACTGTGATTGGTTCTGTTTGATATTGTCCTGAGGCATTGCTGGGCGAAACATATTTGTTGTGTAATGACCCTTGAGGCCATATTCCATCAGGTCTGAACATGGTGGATAAAGAAGGGGCACCTGTCACTTCCGCTTGCCTGATATTTTGTTTAGAAGAAAAGGAGAAGGCGTGAAAGGTGGGCTAGAGCATACTTGTGTGTGCCAGACTTTTATCGATGTGTGGATTGGTTTATGTTGCGAGCTAGTGTAAATTGCAACTTCAATTTTCAAAGAAAGTTTTGGTTGATATTCAGTTGATGTGGACATTTCCACCATCATGTTAAAAAAACATACCCATTCTGTCAGACCTTATGGTTCTGCCTGCACTATCGTGACTGCTTAGGCCATCGTGAGATATTTTTGTTTGGTTAATGGGTCCAAAGCAAAGCTTGTACCCCCATTTGAACTTTGGTTTAGAAACACTGTTACTTTCTCTACTTACTTACTAATTAGTGACGTCAGTTATAACGTTGTTGATTAGCACATCCAGTGTTTTTCAGCACTGTTTATAGATCGGTTGTTATTGCCTCTCTCTGTAGGACGAGCAAGGAAATTGAGTCTTTGGCTCTGTGGTTAGGATGTCGGTTTTTGGCTGGCAGACTTTCCCTGACCTATGCCTCCTCTATGGTAGGCATGTGACCACTTCATGGGTAAAGTGTCCTCTATAGGTCAAATGACCAGGCCAACTCAGCCCTCCATCCCTCCAGGGTCTGTAAATGAATAGTAATCTATGTAAATGCATCGGTTACGGGGTGGAGACCATCAAATGGCAGTCCAGGGCTGCATATGGCTTTTTTTTGCAGGTCAATGTCCGTGGGTGCGGGCTTAGCCTATAGCCTATAGGCTGTACGCCCGCTCTATCTGTGACATAAAAATGCTACTCCCACTGCAGTTGTGGCTTGTGGTTCTATATAAGTGTTACATGCCTTTGCCTTCATTGTGGTAACAGTAATTTTAAAGTTCACAGTGCTAAATGCACCACCGCCACCACCTCTCTTATGATGTTGATAAATGTTAGCACTTTTGCTGTTGCAGACTACTATCCGGAGAACGTCAGACATTGTCCTTGCTTCATCCGTCACAAGTCAACATTGGTGTCACCATCTGTTCTCAGGCAGAATGCTGTGCCGTATGATAAGGTACTGAGGTCACACAGTTTTCTTACTTTTGCCACTTTTTCCGGAAAATCTGGAGACTCGGATAAGTCGGGTCATTCAAAGACAGTTGCGGGGATGAAGCAAAAAGTCGGCGGAAGAGTCCGTAAAAGTCGTACGTTTGTCGCAGAAAATTTGTTTTTCCATCAGTAAGGTTATTTTTGTTTACCTCCGAGGAATTGTAGTTGCAGTTCGTGCGAAGAAGTTTAGTTCACTTCGCTTGCATAAATGCCAAAAATGCAAACGGAAAAGTGTCGCGGAATTTGTTCTCGGGAAAGTGACAACCCTGTGTCGTGGTAATAGGCAACATGTAGTTGAAATCTGAATGCCACCTGGCTTTTTATCATTGTGATAAATTGAAGACACACCAACATAGGCTAGAAAAAGAAAAACCCAGAAGCCACAAAACACAAGGTCTACACGGTTGTCAGCTGTCGGCAACTGAGCTTTCCCTTTTGTTACTGCCCGTGTCTGGAACAAACTACCATGTCGTAACATATCTGCACCATCTCTGGAAGTTTTCTGCAGTCGTCTGAAGACTCATCTTTTCAGCCGTTCCTTTCCCGACTTTCTGTAGTGCCTGTGAAGTGAGTGGCATTATTATTGAGCACTTTAATCACCTGTGTTACTTGCTGCACTCACAAAAACAGCAGAGGAATGGGTTGTTTGCTAGTGAAAACGAATTCATGAGTGTTTGTTCATTGCAGTTTTGTTTAGTTTTATAGACAAGAGTAGGACTGATGAACATGATTGATTTTCACCCTCCACACTAGAGTTTTTGTCCTTCTGTTACTCAGTTAAAGTCAGTTTGTTTGACTTCAGTGGTGCTAAAAGTAGTGGCCCATATGGGGATCGAACCCATGAACTTAACATTATTTGCATGGTGCTTTGAGTAACTGAGTTAATGTCACTGTAATTCGCGGATTTATACAAGTACAGTATCATACAGTATTTGTATGGCGCTGAGTTTGTTTAATAACTGGGAAATAATTCCGTTTTAAGCAGTTACCTAAAACTGTCAGAACTCTGTGTTGGATTATGTAGACGAACCGATAGAGAGACATCTCGTTGATTGTGTGAAGGTTTGCCAGGAGCCCGGTGATTTTATCATCACGTTTCCGTATGGCTATCACTCGGGCTTCAACACCGGCTTCAACATTGCAGAATCGACTAACTTTGCAACGCTTCGCTGGATTGAATATGGCAAACGTGCTGCCCAGGTGAGACTAATTGATACGTAGACAGGTGATGGTCACAGGTCGATGTGTGCCTTTTTTGCCGGAATCTTTATTGCTCTTACTGATACCCAGGATTTTACAATGGAGGATTTACAGGAGGTGCAGTCGGGAATTTTCCAAAATGCGGCCGAGCCAAGGGTTCTGGGGGATGAAAGTCCCTTAGTGGGGTCCAGGGGCAAAGCCTTGGTTGATGGTCTGGAGATAGTCTCCCAGAAGCTGAAGAAAAAATGTAAAATTAGTTCATAATTTTTAACGTTTCTGCTGTAGAAAATTTAGGATTCAGTGAGTACAAGCAGTGCACGGGCAGTAATTTTGTGCAAACACACAATACAAACATATTTCAAAGATTCAGTGGGGGTTTGAACTCCCCTAACCTTCCTCTCTCTGGGTACGCCAGTGCATATGGAACTGTCTTAGCTTAGGGCTGCATAAAGTTTTGTTAGTTTGTGCAGTATCTCCGCATTATTTATTAAAATTACAAAATATGAATTTTGTCAGCTTTAGTTGACGTTTGGTCTAAATGAGTAGACTCAATACACACTGTATGTGGTGAAGGTATAACTGTGCATTGATACGCTTTGTTAGAAATTGTGAAGGTGCAGTCTTGGAAAATATTTTTTGTGAGCCTTGTGTTACTGCAAAACTTGCTCTAAAACTGTATGCCACTTGACACTTTATTTAGAACATGTTATAACATGTAGATAAATACATAAATTAACAAATTCAACAAACAATGCACACACAGCTAGCTCGTAAATAAGGTAATTTAATATTAATTTGAAAGCAATATATTGGACAAAAGCCAGCTTGCTTGCGCGAATCAGCACTATGAGCACGCGAATCATCCCCATTAATTGCACAAATCTTCCTGTAGGTGTACACGAATGATACTTTGCATGAATCGTCTGTTTCCTGACCATAGACACGTCATTGTCTGTTAAAATAGAAAATGGTCATCAAATTACCATTAAACTATTGAACGTTTTTGTTTTGATGCGTTATACTTTGGCTTATCCGTGCCTGTGAACGTGAGCTAATCTGCCAATGTAATAACATTTAATAACCACTGTTGTGACTGCTTGAAATTATTTTTAATGCAGTTAACAGGACTGGTTTTTGCTTCACGTTTGCTTTGTTAGCTGCTCGTATTTTATGTGCTGTTAAGTTCAGAGTGTCATTGACAGCTCGGGAGTATTGCATAGCAGTATTTATTGCATTTTGTTTGCCTCTGTAGCCACCTAACGGCATTATGGCACTATATAAATTTCGTATTATTATTATTATTATTAATAGTATTTGCCACAGTATTACATTTTCTGTATACACAGAGACCAGACTAGGGCTGCATATGGTTATAGGTCAAAGTCCGTGACTAAGGCCTTGGAAAGCAGCCTAGACTGTACACCGGCTCTGTCTGTGAAAGGATCGCCGCTGAGGCCCTGTATGTGGCAATTGTGACACTATATAAGTGAACCCTAACATCGTCCGTCGCTTTACCTACCGTGTGCTATGTATATGCTAGTGTACCTGCCGCCGGAATATGGTGCGCATCAGCATGGACTGCTTCGTCCGCCGCTACCAGCCAGACAAGTACGAGCAGTGGAAAGCCGGTCTGGACTTGGCCCCACATCCCGAAGACGAGTACATCCGAGCGTACGGCGGAAAGGCGCGTGGAAAGTTCATCGGACTTCAAGACTACGACGATCCCGACTACATCATCAGCAGGTGTGTGTAATAACAGTTGTCGCAAACTCATTGTTGCTACTTCTTGGAATAGCTTGTGTTAATAATTTCTTAAGCGGTTGTTCGGTTTTTTAGCCTGCGGACTTTCCGTGACCTGTGCCCAATCTGTGGTTGAGCACTGATCACTTCGTGGGTAAAAGAGAGGGTTGACTTCTGACCACTTTGTGGGTAAATTGTTGACTGTGGTTCTGCCAACTTGGCCTTCCATCCCTTCAGTGTCGTTAGATGAGTGAGGCTTCAAGTGAAAGCCTGGGCAAATCGTTAATACAAATTGCCTCTGTCACCACGCGTTTTAGTTTGGCACCAGCACAGCCTGGGAGGTAAACAGACATACCGTGCGACACACTGGCCCCATGTCCATGGTCTACTTACTTTGGCTGGTGTCTGGCTTAAGGGCCACAGAATCGGAGATCAGTGCTGCACTAGGGGCCGTGTGGCTCGTGAACGACTTTTACCTTTCTTTAAATGGTACGGTGAATATTTTGTTGCAGTGCTGAAGAGAGGGAGAGGCGCATTGCGATGAAGTCGGCTCGAAATCCACTGTCGAAGCGTCTTCCTGCCGCCCGACGTACAAAGTCGGATGTTCAGAAGTCCGACGGCACTGTGACGACCTCTTCGAATGCCAGTGAGAATGCACAGTTTGAGTTGACGTGCAATGAAGACTCACTGGTTGAGGATTCAGATGTAGTTTCCACGGAAGGTGGAGGCACCGAGGAGTCTGCCAATGAAGTCTTCGGCGTTGGTGATATGGAGTTTGTTATGGATGTGCCAGTGATGGAGTTCAGTACGGATGTGCCAGTCATGGAGTTGGATATGGATGTGCCGGTACTCATTTCGAAGGTTGGTCCGTCGTCCGTGGACAAAATGCCGAGCATTGTCCGGGCGGATTTTCAGTCCGAGTTCCTCAAGATGTTGTCGAAAGGGAAACGGAGAAAAACCGATGCGTCGATACAGCTGCTGGAACGACAGAACGTTGATAGCAGTTTGGCGATTAAGTCGGAACAGGCGTACGAATGTCATACAGTCGTGCCGAAAAAGAAGAAATCGCGTCCAAGGCCGTCCAAGTCTGCCGGTTTCCAGTTGCCGGCATCTGCCGTGTGCTGTAAGGTGGACAGTCAGCGGGTGATGAAAAATAGCGCGGAAGATGCCGTGAAAGGCGACATGGCATGTACGGTCAGCAGAAGTGCCGGTTACGGGCAGACTAGTTCATCGAAGCGCATATCTGAAACGCTTTCTCCTGTTGCGTACCTGGATGACGAACTGGTTTCTGCCGACGGTCGAGAATCATTGTCAGTTAATGTTTCCGCGTCGCTTTCGAAACCTCCTTGCAACGTCTCAGTTGCATGCCACGGGGTCGAGGAAGCGGACGTCCGTGTGTCGGCGCAATGTGAACCGAATTCTGGCACCAAGTCTGCGTTTCTGCCGCCGGTTCTGTCGTTGCCGGACCCCATAACAGACGTCGCTGTCGGTCCGCCGGTGCTCGAATTATCGTACAGTGTGTCGAGCAGCTCGGCGGCCATTTCCGATGCCGTTGTTTCCGTCTGTGAGCATAGGCATTTGCTGAAGCCGTCTGCGGCTAGCGTCAGTGGTGGACAGGCTGTCAGTGATGACGACTGTACAGGCTGTGCTCGCGTTGCCGATGCAACTTGCGATACCGCAGTCGATTTGTCGTTTGCCGATTTAGTTTATCGGCCGACCGCGTGCTCATCAACTGTGTCTGTATCGTTGCCGAGCGCGACGATGTCCATATCGACAGCGACCGCTACTGCATTGAGGGCGCACTTGTATCGCAATGGAGACAGTGCTGCAGATCGTAAGCCGGCAGGTTCTTGAGTTTGCCGAGTCCAAGCAAAGTCTTGTCTGACAATCTCGCCAGCTCACTGTAGCCGTCTAGTTTCATCAGTTCATCAGTCTCGCGGGGAATGGGACAATGACAACGGAAAGTAGTAGAAACGGTGCAAATTTAAACTCCTCGGCCGAATTTTTCTAGATCTTCGGACGGCTGACAGAATTTTTTGGCTGATATCCAGATTAGCCCCCGAATTTACGCAGAAAGTGGAAATTCCATCTAATTTACGGCTGACTTTAAAAAACACAGCGTATGTGTAACATTGACTCAAATTATATAAAATTATATAATTTTAGCTTCAATTTGAGGTTTCAGTCCAACTTGTGGCATAACCAACAAGGGAGCTGGACAAATCAAAGTTATATTTTTAAACCTATCTGTAAAAACCATTGTGCAATTTAAGTGTACCGGCCATTTATGGCAATTGCAAAGCAGCAAGTTACGAGTAATTATTCAAATATCCTGGTATTTTTCGGCACATTTTTGGCTGACAAAATGCGGTGGCAAATTCAGCTAGTAAGGTGCATAAACATTGTCTTGTATGAATATCACTGGAGACGTAGGACACGTGGTATATTTGTTGGGTGCTTGCTATTTCGTGCTCAATGGCGTATTTTTAGGAGGGGGCACTGTGCCATGTCCCCTTTGGCGTGATGCGAAAATTGTTTTCACCCTTACTGCTTAAATGATGCAAAGTTTGGTCAGTTGATTCTTGGCAAAATTTTTAAAATTGTTACCAATAAATGTAGGATATAAGGCAAAATTCACTATCGGTGAGCTTACAGCATTCCCCACTCCAAACCCCCTAGTTGGATTTAAGGGGACTACTGCCAAGGAGAAAGGAGGGAATGCGGATTGGCCTCATTTCTCAAATCCTCATATGCCACTGTTTGTGCTGTTTAGTAGAATGGTTAGGAGTAGATTTAGTGTGCTTGGTTGTTGGATCTTGTTGAAGGTTTTCCCTCTACAAAACCAAGTTGAAGAGTCATTTAGTGTAATGGTTTATTGTATGTATTCCCAACACGTAACATTCAGTCAATCACATACTATTTTATCGTGCGTCCAAAAGTTGACCAGAGAGCTGGCCAACTTTGTCTGCCGCACATTGTCAAATTTCTCATTAATTTCACTGTTTTAACTGAAACATACTTATTAAAGGCACGATATAGCCTATTTGCACTGAAACTGCCGTTTAACCCCAATGAATCAATCAATCTTGGTTGGTGGTTATGCGCATATATCTGTGCTTGTTTCTGTTGTCATTGTACGTGAGAGGCAACCAAAAACAGCATTTTTAACTGTTGGGTATTTGTTGTTTCATTGTTGCCATTAAGGCAAGGACTCGTTTGCAAACATTTTACGGGCACACCGGAATTCGCTGAATTAATAATGTTAGCCGAAAGTAGCTGTAGTAGTGTTAAATGTAGTATATGTTGATTGATGCAGTTGGCGGATGATTTTTTTTGCAGTTTTACAGCGGTTTGTTGTTTATGCAATGTTTGCTTGTTTTTAATCGTTTTTTTAAAATCAGGCCTGCTAAATGAAATATGGTCATTTGCGGAAAAATCTGTGAGCCTGCCTATCATCATATTAGGGGTTGACTGAAAATGCCGGACATGAAATTGACGGACCAAATTGCAGGGCGTGAAAATGCAAGACAAGAAATTGCAGGACATGACAATACAGGACATGAATTTGCAAGACAAATATCGTATGAAAATAGATTACTTTACATTAGAGTGTACATTTCTTTTAAATTTTTAATCTTTTGTATGTAATGCGAGTGTGTTTAACGTACAAAAAACTTAACTGCGCCTGCTCATCATAAATTGTAGGCCTACAACAGTGTTCTCTAATCTGTATACACTGTATACGTTTGCAGCTGCTACAAATTTTTATCACTTCGTTGTTAATGTTGCGTATTAATATCGTTGGTGTTGTTACTTGCTCAGATAACTCCACTTGCAGACTTGTCACGTGTATCAGTGGATCTTTTCTTCAGTTCATTTCCTTATCACATTACACATTAACATTGCTGCAACGTCAGCATCACAATACAAGAAAAAAATTTAACAACATGCTATCAATTCTTGTCGACAATGCTGCTGCTACTAAACAGTTAACTTAATATTTAACAGTTGATATTACATCAAATTTTCCACAATACTGGTAAAATTACTGGGACTGGTAGAAACAATAGTAAAGAGATATTTGTCATATCTTGCAATTTCATGTCCTGCATTTTCATGCCCTGCAATTTGGTCCATCATTTTCATGTCCGTCATTTTCGGCGCCCCCCGTCATATTTTGTGCAGATGATACACGTACGTGTTACGCTGAATCTACTACTTCTTGACGTTTCAGCTTGTTTTACATGTATGCAAAACATTAATGTTGTGGTAATTTTTGCGATGCAGTACTGAGTGACGCCGCGAGGCAACAATTTTTCTCCACCACCACCCGGTAGACAATGACCCGCGCCATCCTCGCTTCCTCAAAAGCTGTCCCCATTCGC
>Ga0056116_1000898_pt1 | contig 10885 bp, 11 predicted proteins | sample WorMetOlspDAHAB2_FD_67352 | JGI IMG/M metagenome (GOLD analysis project Ga0056116, IMG submission 67352) | Marine gutless worms symbiont microbial communities from Max Planck institute for Marine Microbiology, Germany - Olavius sp. DAHAB.2 ...
TGGTCAACTTTCGGGCGCACTATAAAATAGTTCGACTTTACTTTTTACTTTTTTTCAACATATGAAGCAGCAATAGCCTGCAGCCTGGGTATTCAAATAGCTGCGTCAGCCAGATAGTTCAGGATTACTTGCAACTGCCAAGCAGATATATGATGAGAACTATCTAAATTGCTGGATGACGACAGAATGGGCAACTGAGTGTTGTGACATGTAGCTTTGATCAATGCAGGCGATGCAACTGGGACACTAAGTAATTACTTTCAGCTGGTTTCCAAAGAGCATTTAACTAAACGACAGAAACACTGTGCTGTCACTGGTGAACAACAAAATCTACCGAGAATTTTGATGCAAATAATAAGATTCCAGAGTTTAAAAGTGATCGCTTGCAAAACACTGCTAATTTTTTCTTCGGGAACACCGTGTACGCATACAGACAAAAAGACTCGGCAACACACTTTTTGGAAGGCGGAATGTCAAAGCCGAGAGACTGGCGCAGAAAGCATTCGGAAGCTCGACTCGACGACAACGGCTTACTGCCGGCAATCAGCTTATGTACAGATTCGTCATATTTATCGGCCGAAATCTCCTGAATGTTGGCCAATTTGACTGCAGTTCCACTTCACACACAAAAGCACATTAACACAAGCACACGTTACGGATAGTCAGAACGTCCGTCTCCCAGTGTACAACCGGCTAATAGAAACTCTCAAAAATGCAAGCAAAGTCAAAAACAGCAGCACGCTGTAGCTGTACCTACGACAAAGAACTGGTGGCATTATTTATAAAATAATCTGGGTTTGTTGTGACACTCAGCAGATTCGTAGATACGACTCGTCATTCTGAGGAAAACCGCCACCAACATCTAAATGATTAGAGCCAAAACTGTACAATCAGATCGAAAATATACAGAAAACATCTGGAACTTTTTGTGTAATACTTCATCACTATTCACCAAAATCAAATCTTATAGCGAAAAATACAACAACTGTTGAATACAAAAAAGATAAGTAGAAACATTTTTCGCATAACTGTTGCACTGTGCATACAAATGCTAATTACAGTTGATGATGACGATGCCAGATGGCTCAGAATGTGAAAATTGCCCAGTGTTGCAGTGATGCAATAAAATTCCGGCAAACTTTGAATTTTAATTCATTTTCAGTTTAAATGCTAAAACAAAAATACTTGTGGACATTACACAGACACAGTGGACTCCATCGATCGACAAATGGAGAAAAACAAGACCGAAGCTGAACTGACTTGGATGTGACACGAGGTCTGTTGAAGTACGCTTTGATGAAGTCCACGTTCTCAGTGAGACCCATGAACTGACGTCGGCTGACGCGGGACACATCAGGCACGATCATTTCATGAATTTTCAACTGACCCTCAAACCATCCAAACCACGACCTGCATCAAAAGCAACCGTCAAAACTTAATGTAGGTATCACTCAGTTTGGCAGCCTTTACCGACAGTTACTAAATAGCAGTTGGAGAATGTGCAAAAACAAGAAGCTGGCAAACTTATTCCTTTACTTAAATACTACAACAAAATTACATACTTAAACGAAAGCTAAATACAAAATTACCACTTCTGCACAGACGTAATGAGAAACGGTTTAAATTCACCAAATATGTGTTGCAAAATCGCTAAAATCTCATTTTAATGACAGGTTGGGATCGCTAAACAGGGCGGTAGCATAGAAAAATATCTGCATATGCAAACAAATGTAGACAAAACAAATACATTTCAGTGACAGAAGCGAAGAGTTTTCCTAGGTAAGCTCACCTCCTCAGACAACACGAAGACATTTTATTTTGCATCTCTGTAGTATAAAACGATTTCTTCAGCATAAAGCCAAGTCCCGGAAACGTAAAACTACGATACACAATGCCCGGAAGTGAGGAAGTACCCTCAAAACCTACAGCAAAATCAAAACATCTCATCCGTACAGTCTGGTCAAATACTAGATATTAAAATGCCAGCTGAAATAGACAGAGAATTGTTAGAGTATACGATTATCGAAAACAGTGAAAATAAACCAAATGCAAACCAAGTGTATCTTCTGTTTGATCACTACATCATAATTACAAGTCAGATGATATTACACGAAGTAGTACAGCTCAAAACCGTAAAACAAACGCCGAATTAAAAAATTGTAACGTTTGTTTTCACTGAAACTTCAACCATTTAAAAATATGCCTATAAGAGCGTCAATAACAATGCAATGCAGAACACCATTCTCATTCCACGCTGTCGCTCCAACCAACGTCTCATCATAGTCGAGAGCTGGAAGACACTGAGACAAATAGTGCAGAAAATCAATCGTCGGAATCACTTCCTCCTCAAGCAATATGACATATTTCTACACAAACACACACACACACACACACACACACACACACACACAACTGCCAGTTGTAATGCACTCCCGAAAACTATATATTGCACTTTGCAAAAACTACCAGTATGTGACATGTACATCTGCCTATAAGAAACATGTCATTCAGCACAAGTTTAAGTTTCAGTGTAATGCAAAGCATCCTCCGCCAGGTGATTAATGGGAAATCCTGGCTTCATTCACACATCGTCTCGAACGCCCAGACCATATGCATCAGACTTCACTTTATACATTTTATATTTGTATTTCTGTGCATATTATTTGTGAAACACAGAGTAAGGTAAAATTCTGGACCACAAATTGGGGACGTGTCTTAATCACTAGTTACAGGCATTAATCTAATCAATTATCCAATTAATATGACAACTCGACAACTTACAGCTTGCGGAAACATTTTCCAAACTTGATCCAACGCCTTTTCTACGAGATCTGCGTAACCACGACAGTCTTGTCATCAGCATTAATTCTAATATTGAGAGAATAGACCACATTTAAACGATTTACTTTACATCAAATCTCACACCCACACCAACATAGTTGTATCCACAAGGTGGGTACGTGATCCAGACCCCCAAAAATTCAGCTAGGGAGTCTGAGTCTGTATCAAGGACCTTTCAAAAATGAGGGTAGAACTACTCGATAAAAGTTGGGAATCGGCAAAAACGGCCACGATAGGACGTGAAAACTGGAGGGAAGAAAAATTTGGAAATGAGAGGAAAGGGAAGGGAAGGAGAAGGGACAAAAATGGAAAGTGGGAAACGGGATAGACCAGCATAGATTTCAGAACATGGATATGCCTGAGCACACCAAGCACCACAGCAATATAGACACAATATTACTCATGATCTTATAATTACTGTTTCATTTTACACATAAACTACAAAAGCATTTGCAAATGACTACGAACTGTGAAATTTTTCACACATTTTTTAAATAAATGGTATCATACTTTTGGGTTCATTTTAATAACGATCTTGATGCCAATTATTGTACCTAACTAACATGACAAAGAATGCTGACGGAATGCAGCAAGCATAATTACAAAAACACAAACACACGAAACTAAGTATGCATTTATGATTACTCACATATATATTTTGTACTGCTCTCAAGCTGCACTTTTCCAAAGCCAAAGAATTCAGCAAGCAAACCAGATTCTTCAAATTTTATATCATACATTACCTAAAAGTTTGACACACAGACTAATTAATTGTATAAAGTAAACCAGTGTTTGAGATACGAATGCAGTTCACCAATGAAACAAAAATGTTAAATTCTTTACCAGCATAACACACTGAGAATGAATTATAAATTTTGACTGCATACAGACATATTATTTATGAAACAACCCCATCAGATTATGGCACTGTATGACACAGCAGCCAGTCTATAGTAACTAAATAACTCTTAACAGTACAGCAAACGTGACAAAATATGAATGATGTACAGAGTGTAACACACACAAGTCACTTACCGTGACCATCTCTGGTACAATGCCGGGAATGGCCAGCAGTGCTTCAAACTGTTGTAAGGCAGCAAGGTGACTCAAACCTGCACACGCATCACTTACAACTCACTCACTGACCCAGAAGATTACTTCAAATAACTATCTCTCACCTATGAGCTTCCAACCACAATTTTAAGTAACCGAAATTAATGTCAAAATATACAAAAAAAATTTACCTCAGCAATGATACCAAACAAACAAAACAAACATGCAAAATCTGTGACAAAAGTAAAGCAGATAGTAATAACGTGTGTGTGATTGTATACATGTATAATGAAAATCATTATTATCCATGTCTTGCCTTGTGTACAACGACATATGCAAACCAAACATGATGAAGGCAGTTTTGCTTTTTACAGTTGCTGGTCAGTTGCATATTGGAAGCATCCAGACACAAAAAAACGCTACTCCAGCTAAGTTTTCCTTGCCTGCTGCATTACTATAAACAGCTAACTGGAGCAAACTTGGGCAATAAATAATATAAACAAAATGGCATCAAGTTTCATTCACCTGGTATAACGACAATAGGAATATCAAAAACTGGATTGCCCTTCATAGCTGCATCGGTCAGCGGTGTTGGTGAAAGCTTTTCATCCAACCGAACACCTAAGCAATGATATGACAACACAACTAACAGGCATGTACAAGTTAAATTTATAACACACACACAGCATTTCCAAATGCATAGTTTTCTAGTTCATAGTACCAGCATGACACTTGATAAAATGCTTTCTATGTTTTTCATAACTAACTGATATCAACCATCAACTAAAGAAATAAGCCACACATTAAGGACAGAGGACAAATCTTCTCCAAGACTGAGTACATTATGTTGCATTTTATTGTATACACATCTTCAAGGGCATAACCATTTTAAATGTCAACATAAGCCAAGAAAACAAAGTTCATCAATCCAAATCCAGACCATTCATAAACTAAAATCCACATACTTTATCTTTTGTCTTAGTAACTATTCCTTCTAAAAACCGCAGCCAAATAAATACGTAACTTTTATTCTTATCCTGCTGACAAGGATAACAAACATGCACTAAAAGCAATATATTCATCTGTAAGCTACAAGTAATATGATGCCTTTGTTATCAGCACAAAATATGACCAGATAACATGCATTCCTGGGCACACTTAAATACCAAGATAATTCGATCAAGTATTTGAAAAAATCGATGCCAGTGTACCATCAATGACAATGACCCACAGTGTTATGACATTTTGAGTGAGTCCACTCAAATAGTCAATTCAGAGAATAGAGTGATCTTCTTTTTTGCATCATAAGAATGGCAACTCACCTCTGCAAAAGTCTTCGTATCCGTCATACTTCCGGCAGAAAACTCGTTTCGGGGAATTTTTCTTTGCATTCACATCTGGCTTCTTTTCGCCTCCAATAACTATCCACCACGTCACATACAGCAAATAACTATTCGACTGTTCTAAAAGAATGTCCAGAATTAATCCAAAAAATAACGTAGTACTTTCACAAAAATACTGTTCTCTTAAGTAACTGACTCAATCGAACCACAGCAGATATGAATAAATTTTTGTGTAAAAAAAGCATGGCACATGATGATATGGATGGATGACTTACACTGTTTAGGAACACAGAATTTCTTATCCACTGGTGCTGGCCACGTGTCTGGTCCGCCAAATTCAATCTAGCATAAACAATTGGTCACAGCATGACTTCTCTAACGACTAGTTATTTGCTTTTCATCAGTAACGTATCTGAATATAACAAGTATGGCACACGATGACATATCCTCGTGCAACAGGCTTTTCTGTACGCTTGCACATTTGACAAACAAAAACAGAATCAACAAAAGGGTTACAATAGCTAATAGCTAATAAATAACGTATTTTTAATAAAAAACACGGTGGTAAGCTTCCAAATCAAACATTCAAGTCAAACACACTGAAAAATACCTCTTCAAAAGGAGAGTAGCCGCTGATCTGCGGTCGTCCAATGAAAGCCCAGGCATCGCGGAACGAAATTTGCTTACTGTACGAACTTCCAACTGTCTCCAATGCTTTCTGCGCCTGTTCTGACAATCTAAACACGCAGAAGTTCACTTCAGGAAGACAAAATCCAAAACATCTAAACATAAATTCGTTGCAATGCAGATGCAATTTCCTGCAACAAGAACAGGCACAAGAAAAGTGGACGAAAATTATCGCGGCCCAGAATACAACAGAGCCGACTATTGTGGGCATGTTTACATAATAATACACCAGGTCAGCTTGAAGAAGAAAACATTCAAACTGTGACTCAGGACACTGTGTACAAATGTGTAAGCCTCTCGCAACCTTCGACATAACTCATAGTAGCATTATCGTCAGTATGTGAGACTGTCTTACTGTGTCTGCATGTCATCATGACTCACGGCAATCACGAGCTGGTTGGCAGTCAAAGACTGCAGTAACTTTGTGAAAGCTGCACTCTCTACGTCAAACATATCATCACAGCATAATCACACAAATGCAGCAGTTACCCAGCAGAAGCAAAATTATGCAATTCATCGTACAACTGCAAATGACTGCATAAGCTACAAGTCAGAATGAAAACGTTGGCATGACTGATAAAACATGCAGCCTGGTCATGATTTCTTGTTCCGTTGACTGCAGAGGCAAGTGGCCGACATCATCATGCAATTACAAGCTTCATGCGCCAAGATTCTCAGCAAAAGTTGGCGCTATATAAACAATTTACTTACTCAACACAAGATCACGTTTGTTAGAATCAACTTGATTAACTATACCAGTTAGCAAGTGGTAGAAGAAAATAGCTCGTAATCACTCTAGCTGGTAATCAAAAATATCTTTAAATTTTGATTATTTTTCAAAACCATGTAAACCGAAAAAAGAAGGTACTGGGGTAAAAACATACCATCTGATGATTGGTAAGTGTCGTAACGTATTGCTTTAACAACCAGCATCGTATCAACATTTACAACTGCAACGTTGACGCCTCTGCCGGGATTGTTGACACCCCTGTCAAAAATGCTGACACAACACAGCAGAAATGAATAGCAAATATGTAAACGAATGAAAACTATGTGTGCACAATACTCAAAAAAGCCGCGTGATATGTGCACAATGGCTCCACTCCAAAACCGCTCTCACATTTCTATTAGTTATGATCTACATGCATTAATGGGGTGCAGAGCTGCTCAAATGGTGATGAGACTTGGTGTGGGCCAAAGTAGGTTTTGTGTGCGTGCTTACGACACCTTGCATTCTTGACATCAGTTGTCATACAGTGGATGCAATTTCTTAATAATAATCAGAACATAAGTCGACTCTTTAGGCCGGCACAGTCTTGTATGCAAGCGAGCTCCAGGCAGAACAGTAAGGCACCACCATCTCAATGATGTCATAGCAAGATCTCTTGCCTCAGATGCCGTCTCGGTTTCTAAGGAACCATCGGGCCTTAGCCATTCCGACGGAAAATGCCCAGATGGGTTGACACTGATTCCGTGGCACGCAGGCAGGTCTCTCATATGGGATGTCACGGTGTCTTGCACCACTGCCGACTCGTACCTGGAAGCTTCATCTTGCGAGGCAGGCGCTGTAGGCGAGTTGGCATCGAACAAGGTGGTCAAGTATGCTGGACCCTCATCACAGGGTGAATTTGTCCTGATTGCAGTGAAGTCCCACAGCCCAATCAACAGGGATGCTCTTCAGTTCTTGGGCGAGTTGGGTAAGCGATTGGTGGAGACGACCAGGGATGTTCGAGCATCTTTGTTTTTTTTCAACGGATTTCCGTTGTGGTGCAATGATTTAATTCTGTTTTGCTGCACGACGGTTTTATTGATGATGACCGGCCAGAGTAGGGTGCACTACCAAACAAATCTTTGTAAACTTTTGTAATTTTTGAACCACCAGGGGTTCACCCCTGGTCAAAAAAAAATAAAAATCGGAATCGTAGTCGAAGTCGTGGTCGTCATCATCATCATAAAAGTAACAGACATATGGCCAATAATTTTTTCAACCTGTAGAGTACTAATAAGTTACTACGTGCATGTGCATGGCGCGCCAACGGCATTTCATCATAAGATGTCAGTCAGAGTCAGATGCGTGCAGCCTAGTGGGCTGTAGCAGCTGCCATCCAAATCCAATCATTATGGATGCTGGCAGAGGTCCACATCGCAACAGGAAAAAATAAGTATTACAGTGGGCTTAATGCTAGTTTCTGTGACCGTGATATAAGCAGCGTATAAGCATGTGATTAAAATAAAGATGTCATTCATCACTCATTACGACAGACTGCACTCACTAGTTTCCGTTGACGCACAGTCGAGGCCCATCGACGTTTTCTTTGCCGCTGAACAAATGAACAGGGAACTCATCTTGCATGCAAATCTTTGACACACCGCAGTTGGAAGACGATGATCCGACCGGCACAGCATCAGCAATTTTTCCACCACCATCGGCAGCATTTGATGCGCGAGGATCGACTATCAAACTCGCAGGTTTCAACTCTCCCACTGAATCAAGCAAAAATCACACGGAAAAAATCACAAAGGGAAAATTACTGTTTACATGGGTGTAAAAAGTAACAGTGAAGTTGCCATGGTCTATAGGACCATAAGAGGACAGGTGCACATCTCTGTGTCTTAGGCCTTTGAGCTCACAGGTGATATAAACAACACTCTGGTGTAACGATAGACCTATAGTCACTTTCCTAGCTTCGGAGCATCATCACCCCTCCACTATTACCAAGTTATACAGCGAGTGTGACCGGTGGCTGGGATTCATCATCATCGGCAGCATAAACATTTGCCTAAATTATGTTAACTATTGCAAGGACCACAGGTGTCCAGACAGTAGTGATGAATGGTAATAGTAACCATTGAGTCAAATGATAATAATAATAATAATACTAATAATAATATGAAATTTGTAAAGTGGCATTTAGGCTGGTACAGAGGCGCTGGCAGAACAACAGTAATAATAATACGAAATTTATAAAGCGCCATAATGCCGCTAGGCGGCTACAGACGCGCTGGCGGAACAGGTAGGTAAAGTAGTTAACAGAAAGCAGTAGAAAACAGATGAGTTTTAAGTCTGGATTTGAAAGTAGAGAGAGAGTCGCAGTTTAACACAGCAGGAGGCAGTGAGTTCCTAGCCAGAGGTGCAGCAGTGCTGAACGAACGATTGTCTGGCAAATGATGTCCGTCGAAGTGGCACGAACAGCAGTGGTACGGACGACGATCGAGTGTTGCGTGCGCTGGTGCGCAACGAGATGTGCTGGGTCAGATACTGCGGAGATGACGTCTGCTGTGTCTTGAACGTCAGCATGTCGAACTTGTAGTTGATAGTGTCTTGGTGGGAACGGTTGAACGAGCAATCTCCAATTGCTGCAGAAAACTCACTTTGGTTTGCATATGCAACATAACACATCACTCATGATACATTTGCTTTGCTCGAGTTCACAAGTATACTTGACTTACACGGAAAGCCGACGCAGCCTTTAATCACCGCAACATCAGGATATTCTTTCGTAGCAGCACGCACCACATGCTGTGCACATGCACACACCCAACACACTATTTCTGAATTTAACAAAAAACGAAACTAAATACGACCAGTACTGACTGACGTTAGCATCGACACAAAACCACACAAACACTCATTCAAATTACATTCGACTTTTTTCCACGATGACTAGGATGAGCCAGCAACAAAATAAAATTGTGAGTTTTCATGAAGCGGGAGCTTTGATGACAGCATCAGGGGCGGATCCACGAATTTGCGAAAGGGGGGGGGGCGGTCCCTCCTGTTCCCTTTCTCTCCCCTTCCCTTTCCGCTCTCCCTCCCCTAGAAGTAGGGCCCCCTTAAACCAGCTAGAGGGTCTGGGGGAGCGCTGTAAGCTCCTCCAGTGGGGTCAAAATTTAGCATTTTCTAACATGACCATGAGTGACGGCGTCGAGTCCATCGCCCAAAGGGGGAGCGGGAGCCGGCTCGGCCACCCTCTAAATCCGCCACTGACCATTGACGATGTTGTGCCAGTGACGACGTCAATCAAAAAAGCCTAATATTGTCTACGTGTTGTTACATGCCACATGTCAGTCCAACAGTTTCAAATTGCAGAAACAGCAACACCTTGCCTGTCTACAGCAGTAGCATTTTCAGATCATTTTTGTGTATCACACACGTTAACATGAGACCGAGGCAGTTTCACGGCCACATACAAAACACACAAACCTGTTCGATGACATTGCCTGGAGCTGCAAGACCACGCTGGCCAAACAGAACGAAACTGTCCCTAAACTGCAGCTTGTGCACCAAGTCAGAACCAAATGCATGTATCCACTTCTTCCCCATATCTGACAAACTGACACAATAGCAACAACATACGCAACAATAATACCAACAACGATAACAATCATATATCAAAGCCCAAGTCTTTGTGCACAACGTTTTTTATGACGACCGGCTAGGATAGGGTACACTACCAAATGTTAATATTTCACTCACTTTTACCTGCTTACCATCATTGGTTTTCCCTGGTGAAAAAAAATAATGGTACTAATGAGCACAATGTCGACAGTCTGTCATTGGCATAGACTGGAACTGTTGAACTTGGTTGATACAGCTACAGCATATCAAAACTCACTTCATAACCAAACAAAAAAAACAACAACTTTGTCGTGTAGTCGGTGACACAAATTCCTAGACACATTAACTTCATCTTATCTGATCTGACCTCAGCATCAACAGATAACCAGTCAAATATCCCCTCATAGCTTTAGATTCAATGCAGGCAAACTAAATGTTGCCAATACAAGAAAGACGCTCATCTTCTGTAACAGAGGCCAAGAGTTCCTTTTTTCTAATGACAACCGACCGTATTTTAGATTTAGCAATTAGTAAGACGGAGATTGTCACCAGTGTTGAATAGTTAGCCCCACTTGGTAAAAGTGATCACACAGTAATAATAGTTAACACTAATTTACAAGAA
>Ga0056116_1000899_pt1 | contig 10881 bp, 6 predicted proteins | sample WorMetOlspDAHAB2_FD_67352 | JGI IMG/M metagenome (GOLD analysis project Ga0056116, IMG submission 67352) | Marine gutless worms symbiont microbial communities from Max Planck institute for Marine Microbiology, Germany - Olavius sp. DAHAB.2 ...
GTATAGGTTGCGTTTCCGATGAAGCAATGATTTCAGTCGCAACAGTGGTGGTGGTGTGTTGTGCGAAAAAAGACGTCATGTAAAAACGAAGCAGAGACAGCAGTGCTGTTTCAGTTCAACGAACAAACTGGAATATGAAATAATTCTCTTATAAAAGTAGCAGGAATAATATTCTCTGTTGTAATTATCAGCTCAATCCATTCAACCACATGTGCACACATCCAATTTTAATTGATTTTTTATTTTTTAATGTTGCCAATTACAGTATATCAAATTGACCAAGTACTAAGTTTATATCAGCAAATACAATTGGGTGGCATTGAACGTTGCCATGTTATGGAGGAATGCATGCACTTAATGTGAACAATGAGTTAAATATGCCAAAGTAATTTGCAGACCGTGTATTTCAATAATATTGGCGAATAATTCCACGCACAACAGTTGTGAAGCATGCTCACGTAAAAGACGTTACACTGCTGCAACAAAATATAGCCTGTCTTCAACGTGGCGGCGGTAACTATCGTAAACAGAATAGCATTGATTTCACCCCATGAATAGGAAATTTTAATATTTAGCAGTCACTACACAATGAGATGGCTTGACGTACGTAATTGAACTGAGCATAAAACACGCACGCCACCATGTTGGAGGTATAAGTAGTTGGAATTAGGAAGTTAGATGACAGTGTGGAAATCTGAAGTTTTTTGTGCCAACGTTTTTCGGTTGATGTAAGTAAGTAAGTAATTAACAAAAGGGATTAAAGCGTCCGATAATGACACAAGTCACTTCATAGGCACTACAGAAAGTCGGGAAAGAAACGGCTGAAAAGATGAATTTTCAGACGACTGCAGAAAACTCGTAGAGGGGACGGTGCAGACATGATGTCGCGTTGCAGTTCGTTCCAGACACGAGCAATAGCGATCGGAAAAGTTCGGTCAATGACAAATTTTGTCCTATAATTTAACAACATAGTATGCTCGGTGTGTCGGTGACAACTACTTTAAACGGAATGACGTCACTGTCACCCGCTGTAATCAAAGTTACATATTTATAGCGTTTAACCTAACAGGAGGAGAGTCGAAAAATACAATAGATCGTCGTGTGTGGGCCACATGTGTGTGTGTGCAGTACAAACGCGTGACTGAACGCACGAACGAACGAAGAAGAAGCCGTGTAAGCGATGAAGCCAGCCAGCAGCTGCTCAGCGGCTGCAGTCAGCCTCTGCAACCCGGTTTTAATTACGGACATTTCTTGTCAGTAGCAATGAGCGTCAAAGCAAGCAGCGTGTGCCGCCGCTGTGGCGACAGCGGATATTGTTCTAGCGTCGACATCCAACTGTCCATCTAATCAAAACGACGACCACGCCCCGGTGTGACCGACCGAGCGAGGCAAATGACCGACGCTCGCACACTGCATCGCGAATAAATAGTCCACTTTGACTGCAAACGTAACAGTTGCCGACCACCACCCTTGATCGCTACGTTTGCAGTTTGTATTTCTCACGTATAGTTTCAGCACATTTTCGGAATTATATTTACCAGGTAAAGCCCAAATTCCAGTTGTCTCGATACGACACGCTATCTAGCCAATGCATTTTGGTCCAGGAAGATATGTTGTGCACAACAAGTCTTGTCGTGTCGTGTCGAGACAAGTAGAATTTGGGCCTAAATGATAACTTTATTTCACCCTTATAATATGGTAGCATACAATAGGGCTACGCAGAAGATTTTAAGGAAACGACTCCCAAGCTTAAATCAATTGACCTTAATAAATGACAGAAAAAATATACAACGATAATAATACTCAGCAGGAAGAAAATACAATCTAAAATCATTTTCTGTAGTGGACTTATTGTTACGTAATTCTTCGTATTCTTTAAAAAATTATTTTCCGTGCTATTTATTTGTGTGTTTCATGTGTGATTCTCTTATTTTCTCTTGCATTTCGTGCTAATATCCATCCCTGCATTAGCTATGGAACCCATAGTGCATAAGCCCATTATCAGATAAGTCTTTAACGTCCTGTCGCAAAGCACTAGAATTAGTAGTACGCTTTTCGCACAGTATACGTGTATTGGTTTGTTGTTTGAGTTAAATCCTCTATTGACTTTCTGCAAATATTATCTGCAAGTGGTAAATGATTATAACTTAAGTTATTCGCTGTGCAAGTATTTAGACTAATCTCCGATATAGGATAGTGGCGTACAGCATGTAGTTATTTACGAAAATCAAGCGTTATAAATGTGCTATGTCAATAATCCTTGTGACTGACAGTTCTGACTATATAGCAATCATTCTATCGTATTGACTCCTGGGGAGGGCAATCCCTTTGAAATGATCATCACCATAGTGTTCATCAGATCGCGTAATCTACAGGCCTATGCAAATTTTGAAGCGTATTTTTTTCTGCGCGACTTCACAGCGACCATATTGAGTGATCGCAGACGCATTTATGCAGTCTTATCGATTAAAATATGTGACGTTGGACTGACTAGCACTCAGCCAAACAGTGGAGTGAGTATAGTCATTACTTCCTTTCATCGGATCCACAACCGGCTCTGCTGGCCAAGGTGCCCGCCACTCATGAGGCAACGGGAAATACAATACAATACAATGATAAGACTTGTATAGCGCCATGATAAGAAATGCAGAGGCGCTCAAAATGTCCCCTGCGAAACTCAAACGATAGGCCTATACGACCCAGAACGCTGTCGCTCGGTTGGTGATAGGCACTCGTCGATGCGGCCTCGTCTCACCAATGCACTGGCTTCCAGTGCGGCAGCGCGTCGAGTTCAAGGTCACCACCCTGGTCCACCAGACGATGTCTGGACACACTCCCAGCTACCTGGCTGACGATGCTGCCTCGTCGCCAACGCTCGCCCAAGAAGACTGCGCTCAGCTGACACTCGTACGCTTCTCGTCAGTCGGACGCGCACCAACTTCGGCGACAGAGTCTTCAGTGCAGCTGGACCTCGAGTCTGCAACTATATGCCGACGGACCTCATACAGCAGGACTTGTTATACAGCCGTTTCAGACAGTCGCCGAAGACACATTTGTATTTGCTCAGTGGAACCAAAGCAGTGTGATTCCCTCACCCTCATGCTGCGTGTTAAAACTCATTTTGCTCAGGCCTATTTATACCGTCAGTGGCAGCATGCAGTAAAGTAGTACCAACATTATTATTCTAAACAGCGACGTGCTACAGGACAACTGTATTTTTTTGTTGTGAACTAACTGCGCCATACACCATCGACTGCCATTCGGTATCAGTATTATGAAATCAACGCAATGGTCTGCAATTGTTCAAATCAAGTCAATTCTCCCTTAAAAACTGTGCGCAAATTGAAATGAAACCGAAACAAAACACTTTCGAAACAGTTTTGAAACTGTTTTGTTTCAGTCTCATTTCTATTTTCGGACTGTTTAAGAAGCTGCTAACCAGTGTCGATTTTAGGATTTCAGACAGGGGAAGGGATAGTCCCATTCCACTCCCTCCCATCTTCAATAATCCTCTCCCTTCCCCTCAGTTACCCCCCTCTGACCCAGTTCCCCTTATTACGCCCCTTATATTCAGTTAGGGAGTCTGGGGCTGTATGCTTCCCCTGTAGGGTCTGGGGCGGAGCACCAACCGAAATCGAATTTGACGCATGTTACTTCAAAACCTGACATCTGGTGGCAATAATTTTAGGCCTACGATATTACTGAGAATCAACTTACCAAATTTTGCGTTGTTTAAACACTAAAGGTAAAAGTTTTTTTTGCCTTTTTGGCATTACACAGTGCCCCCCATCTTAAGTAAGCCACGGCCGACTACGATCGTATAGTTTGGTGTTTTGGTGATTGTATAGACGTTAGCATGGCAGGTCGCACTTGTTCAATCATCTGGGCACTGTTGGTGGTCTGGTGCCTTGCACTGCTGATTGGCTGGTGTCAGGCTCGTCTACATCACACCTGTTCGGCCGACAGTCGAGATCAAAGGCCTCGAGGCGTTTGTGGTCCCAGCCTCTCCAATCTGCTAAGGATGCTCTGCAAAACTGGTTACAATAAACGAGGCACTCCGCCCGCAGGTAATACCAACAGTAGTATTTTCTGTTAAATAAAGTTTTGTTCTCGCTAGTAAAAGTAACGTAGGTTAAAAAAGCAAATTCTGAGGACAAAAGTTGGAATGGCTATAGAGGTCCGGTTCTTCGTCATAAAAGACGAAACTGTTATATGAAAATGGTACAGAACCCCTATAACAAAAAAGGTTTTTGCTATAATGTTAATTTGCTGCTAAGTCTACAATATTTGCACACATAAAACACCAGGGTTAACTGCATGGCGTAAGGTAACTGGACGATTCGCATGGTGCAGTTTAAAACATTTACTGCGAATTTTTTGGGTTATATTTCACGTATTTGGTCAGAAGTTCCCTCACGACCGATTGGCACAAATTTACGCGTTTGTCTCGCGGACATAAACAGTTGTGCAAACTTTTATCGTAATCGTTTGGATTCTGTGAGGGGTCGAATTTTGACCCTTCCCATTGGACTGAAACGTCGCCGTTAACACAAAGCCTGTGATCTCAAGACTGAACTGTTCTACTGTCTTGTGCTCACAATTAGACGCCGCTTTTTTCTTTCTTTATTGTTTTTATGTTATTTTATTTCGATTATTTTGTTTATCTTCTAAATATTTTCTTACACAATTTTATTGTTACGTTCTCCCGTCAATCTATTGTACAAATTTATCTCGATTGATTGATTGATTGACTGACTGATTGATTGATAACCGATCTGTTAATTATCGTTCCATTATCAGATGAGCATAATATATCCAGTTTTAAACCAAAGTTAAACGCCGTTGGTGTGTGTCACCTTTGTATACGTGCGGTAACAGCGACGTAAATCTGCCTACAATAGTTTCCGCCGCCATTTTGGGGGTATACTCTGTTGCAGCACTGTACATACAGAGTGACCCAAAAAATTGGCACACTTTTTTGTACGTCTTATAAATTCATCAAATATCGACCAAATTTAAAACTTTTTCACTATTAGAATCAAGAGAAAATTTGTAATAATACTATCACTAAAGATCTCACCGTACCTCCAGAATGTCGCTACAGTGTCTTGTGAAATATCAATGTCTTAAAAGCAACAACTGAAAACGTGACGACTAATGTAACGACATATATTAAGAATGCGTCGTCCAGCAGCAAGGCGGACACATTGAACATTCTGTGTAAAAACTGCAGGATGTTACAGTTACTTTAGACAATAACTAAGACAATAAACACGTTGTTTCCTGTTGTTAATTTCTTAAAATGTGTTACCACAAAAGTCTTGTTTTCATTTTTTGCTTTAAGACATTTACATTTCACAAGGTAGTGTGGCGACACATTTGAGATGTGGTGGGATCTTTAGTATTAATATATATTTTCTCCTGATTCTGACAGTGAAAAAAGTTTGAAAATAAGGCGTACGAAAAGTGTGCCAAATTTTTGGGCCACCCTGCATAACGTCGTAAAGTTATGCGGACGCCTGCAAACTGCTGTGTGCTACTGTTAACTGTGGTATGAGAATGTTCAGATTTCAGCATGTGTTTTAACTCGCTGCCCGTTCCAATACCTCCAACATGGCGGCGTGGTTTTGTACTCAGTTCAGCGAGGTCACTGCACCTCTACATGTACTGGTTGTTATGGTGTCAGCGTCTGCAGCGTTACTCTACACACTGGCTGGAGCGCGACTCGCCGACGTGATTACGTCACCGGACGAGCGTATCCCGGAAGCGGAAATGGAAATAGAGCGCCGAAGCAGCACTGCAGACTCAGGTGGCGACGACGATGACAGCAACAGCGTCGATTCTTTGTCATCTGTGTTTGTTCCACGACGAGTGGCACTGTCCTTGTTGCGTTCCAGACGACATGCGGCACGATATGGGGTTGCCTCTCGGAGCGGACTGCACTGCGAGTGTTGCGTACATCGGTGCTCATATAATGAGCTGATGGGTTACTGCCGAAGTGACAGTGAAGTTCAGTTCTAGAACTGATGAGACAGTGCGTTCAGCAGGCGGCCGGCGTGTGATAGTTGATAAACGCACAGACATATTTGCTAACTTCTATTCGTTTAATCTGTTTTGCATCCACACTCCACCACACACGTACGAGTTTTAAACTATTAAGAGAACATGTCAACAAACCCTTAGGACTACAAGGTATATAACAGCAGAATGTCTGCAACAACAGGTTGTAAGTGTTAAGTTGAGATCGTTCTAGATTTTTAAAAACGTTTTATTTTATCAAGCTCAAGATTTGCTGATTATACTGGTCAGTAGTGCACGAGCGAACATACTTCCAACGTCGCAGCAACAGTTTATAGGGGTCTGCTAGTTGAAAGGCATGTCGAGTCGATCGTATCAGATGCCGGTCGGAACATCAAGTTGTTGCCAGGGCCGCGTTAAGCTCCGGATAGACCCCGGGTGCTGGGCCCAAAATTTCCGACTCAGCAGGACTGGTGAACTAACGTCACGAGTGTAGCAATATTTTACGATGCAGCCGTTTACTGTTTCTCAAAGCAAAGCAAAGCGAAAGGCTGATATAACAAAGGGCGAAGGCGGAAGCCTCTATACTCTTGCTATAACTGTCAAGCGCTAGAAAATGTGGGTCGTAGCGCCGCCGCACCGACAGCACCTCTCTGAATACAGCAACCACAATTCATGTCTTTAACTCAGACAGTAATCGTGACTAAGTACCTATATATTTGCGGAGTTATTAGTAGTTTTCCTGGATGGCTGCACTGACACATTCGGCACAGTTACGTTTTGTACGACAAAAAAAGTCCGGGTAGGGCACCAACTCTCTAACGGACTCTCTAACCGAGCCAACCCTTGAGTTTACGAGCCGTTAGTTTTATTGCCAGCGTTGACGTGGGCCTGGGAATTTCCATGGGATTCCCATGGATACTGATATGGGGATTCTGTCGGGATTCCGACAGGTTTTTCCATGGATATTGAGATTGAAATAGAATCCCGGCCTCCAGGGGCGGACTGGGTCGCCTGGCTGCCTGGCACTTACCATGTGGGCCAGTTGGCCCGCCGGTCAAGTGGGCCGCCACGTCAAATGTTGAAGGAGGGAGTGGGACAGAGGAGGGGACCCAGTGGCCCTCAGCTAGAAAGGGAGGGTTTTCCAGTTTCCTCGGATAAATTATTTGCAGGCCACGAGTTCCTAGTTACGCCACTGCTCATGGGGCCGGTCTGCATAATTAGCCAGAAAATTGAAGAGCCAGTCTGCTCCTGTCCACGTCAACCCTGTATTGTTCAGAACTAGGCTCTGTCGGTTTCCTATTCCCATTAAAGGGTCAAGAGTTGTACTGCTTTAAACTCATCGTCCGCTGACTGACTACAACTGCGAAACAATATCCAACACGCATGCATGTCTAGCGTAACTCGCAACCAGTAACCGATACAGATTGTGAACAGCATCAAAGGCCTCAACATTTTCAACATTAACTCAGTCATAAGTTACACAATTAAAGTGACTAAATAAAATAACTTAATAACTATCTTTATAATGATTATGAATAATGAATCGACAATTTGGAATAACTTGCCATCTCTGCAAAAGAACAAACAATGATAAGACTTCGATTTAGCGCATTAATTGATACTTAATTAATTACTTGCTAATTAGTTAATTTATTGCTAATTATGTAATTGATTGCTAGTCAATTAATTAATCGTTACGCAGTTAATTGCTTGCTAAATAAGTAACAGCGGGAAAAAGCAGCAGAGTTATAGGCGCACATGGTCAAAGAGAGAGGATCCACGTGAAAGTAAAACCCATGCGATACATGTGGAAAAACTCGACTGTTTTTCACAGTATAATTTTCAAGAAAGTCAGAGTATTTGTACAGTACACAGCACAGAACGGCATTGTGCAGAACAGTGATTTTTCAGCGCATTCTTAACACGCGAAACAGTTTCAGATTCCTGTCTATTGGTTTGATTCAAGTGCAAGTTTGCAACAAGTCGAATTATAAACGAAGTCATCCAAAACTCTTTGCACTGAGACTCAATGCGACAAGTCTTATGCCGACGGCGTTTGTTTGAATGACTGTCCACAACGAGAACACAGGTTTGAGCAGCTATATGCGCTGCGCTCAAACTTCCAACGAACTAATTTTTACTCCTAATGCTGTGGCATATTATTGTTAGTGGGCCTAAATGTACCACTAACCCATTTATTCCTCCGATATGTGGCTTAGTTATGGCTCGCTATAATTAAAACATTATGATTACACGTGCTTCAGACGATACCGGTACGTATGCAGTATGTATACTGTTAGTTTCCTCCATGTGCGCTATTTTGCGCCATTTTCTTTCCATTTTATGGATTTTAAACGGATTGCACGTGTGGCCAACAATAAAGACGTAGCCTATTCACACCACCTGACGTAGGTGTAGGTTGTTTACGATTTTAGTTATCACAGTTTTCCGAAGAAAATTCGGCTAAAACAAGTGTTTGTCTTCAATTAGAATCATAAAATATCGTCATAGGCGTCATCATCGAAACAAAAACAGACAGTAACAGACAACAGCTTTTGGTGGTTTTTCATTACGTTTAAACATGTGTGTCATAATTATCTATGGTGATGTGGCAAGAGTGCCATAGTTCCGCGGGAGGTCGCAGCCACCCGTATTCTCGCCGGCGGCGACCGTCTGACACTCTGGGCAACTGTTCAGAGCGCTGGGCCGCGTCACAACCATCAACGATCGTGTTCTACTGGCGCCTACATCTCGCACGCACGTGTCGCGCGTGTCGCACGTGTCGCGCGCGACACATTTTCCGTGCGCTGCGACCGTCGCTTTTGCCACGCCGCACTGAGGTCGCGCGTCGCCCACGTGAACGCCAAACCGACTTCGGCCCCTCGACGGCACAGTCTTACGCCCGTCCTGCTCAGCGCACTTGCAACTACCAGCCGGCAACACAGTCACCAGCTCCGGCGTGGCGGTGTGCGTGACGGCTGGGACCCCGCCCGACCCCAGGCCGCGGGGGTTCGCTGCTGCAGCGGCTCGGATGCGGACGGAAGCGTAGATGCCGCGGTGCAGGAGAGCAGCACTGCCGTACAGTGGAGGATCTTCGGTCATAGAAGACGTGAGCGGCGCTTCGTCGCTCGACACAGCAGCTGGTGGCGGTGGAGGCGCCAGCTGGCAGGTCGTCGATGAGGGACTTTCTGCGGGTTGGTGAAGACGCCGCTCCGGGGTTGAGCGACAACGGTATGAACGCTCGTAACTACAACAGTCGCAGCATATATGCAAAGCAAAGCACTTAATGAGAATGGATATCTTTGTATTTGACGCATAATACACAACCAACCAAGACTGATTCAGAGAACGGCAGGACAAGTACAGTAAAAAATAAACTGCTTATGTGATATAGTTTTCCAGCTACGTCAATAAAAACGAATTAGATCAATCAACCAATTACGAATTTTTAGAGTGGCCTAAGTATTTAAAACACTGCTATAGACAGTGGGTAAACACAAAATGTCAGATGAGTCGAGTGTCAGGAAATGACTCCGTAAAGAGGAACGTCTCGAGTCGAGTGCGGAAGGTCGCCAGAGACGGCGCCGACGTAACCTCCGGTGGCAGGCAGTTCTATGCCTGAGGGCCAGCATCCGAAAATGCTCGGCTGCCAACAGTGGAACGGTGAACCGGAGGCTGAACGAAGCAGTCGCTGCAGGAAGAGCGAAGTCCTCGGAGACTTGGAAGGTCTTTAACATAGGTGAACTGGCCAAGGTACGACGGTGCACAACTGTGAGACCGTGATATTATATAATACAGATATTATGTTATACTGTTAAATAATTGAGATTATTTTTAGATGTTTGCATTTACTGCCTTTTAATCTGCATTTTCTAATAGCGACGAACACAGACAATAACGAAGCTAAGTCTAATTATAATTAAGTAGAAATTTCTAACAAAAATAACTGTCGCATCAAGCTGTGCAGCTTGTTACTAATAAAAGCAACTAGTGTTGCGGTGAGGCTATGCCACAGGAAGGTAACCGAAAGCAAGGTAGAAAAAGGGGACGCTGAAAATGCAGGAGTGGAAAATGCGTAGAAATCCATCAGAAGAGATACCATAAGCTAAAGTGAATCGGTCTCGGGCAGGTTGTGAACGATGCTCATGAACAGCGTTAGGGTTAGGGATTTCATAATTATAGTATCATCAATTAATTCGGTTTCTTATAAACTGACTCTGTGCTTATGATATGTACGCATATATTGAACTTTTTGTTAGTATATGTCGGACGTTCGTTCAAAATGGCACGTTTAATTGCAATGCTTTTGGTTCGATTGAAAGTTGTGTTAGATAGTATCAAATATATGTAACTATACGGTGAAACTAAAAATCTGCGTTTAGGTATCCTTTAAACCCGGTACATTTTATGTTCACTACTACCTTGCATCACGTCACGAATGCCGTATCTAGCAAGCTATCACTATAAAAAAGAAAGGCCGCCACTATTTAAAAATGCAATAAAAATCACCCTGTATTCACTCAGAAGTCTAAAGACATTTTAATAGAAGTAACTTAGGCCGTATCGCTGTATAATATTGGTTCGGCTTTCCATACGGCTAGTCTACTCCTGCATTTTCCACCCCTACTACCTATACTCCCGCATTTTCCACTCCCGCATTTTCAGTCGCCTCAGAGGAAGCTTTCATGTACCGCGTTATATTACATGCAAGAAGCGTCACCTGCGGGCTTATTGTTAGACCCTTCAGCAGAATCTGCGCATTATATTCGATCACGGCTCCATCCAGTAATACATACAGCTTAATTTCGCTAAAATTCTGACACTGTTTACGTCTATTCATTCACACGCGTGGTAATAAAT
>Ga0056116_1000904_pt1 | contig 10868 bp, 9 predicted proteins | sample WorMetOlspDAHAB2_FD_67352 | JGI IMG/M metagenome (GOLD analysis project Ga0056116, IMG submission 67352) | Marine gutless worms symbiont microbial communities from Max Planck institute for Marine Microbiology, Germany - Olavius sp. DAHAB.2 ...
CTAATAAGTGTTTTATCGATTGTCCCGCAGAAGATATGGCAGAGACTATCAGTTTTTAGCCCAAAGTACAAGATTATGGAAGAGTGGAGTTTATCGGGGCGGGATAATTGATAAAACAAAGATGTACGAAGCCGCTTCTCGGAGAAAGTGGCATGATAATTTCAAATGGGTAAAGTAACAAGCGGCTTTGAGAGCTTTAGTTTGCCAGTCAGCAGATATTTGCCGAAGTAAAAGGTCGGTATTAGGAAAAATTATCGGGTTCATTTGGCTCAAAGCGCATTTGCAGCTGGGTGAATACAATATATTAAGACATTTTGCCATCATCAGGGCGCAGCTCACCGGTAGTATTCGAAGACGACGATCGGAACAGGTTGTTAAATTACGACACGAGCCAGGCTATCGGGTGCCCGTGCCCGGTATTTTGGTATCTCAGTATAAAATTGCATTTTACCCTGGTTGCAGCAAGGACATATCGTGATATCAATGCCGGTAATCTTTTGCATCATTTCTTCTAACGGGCGGATATCCTCTTGCGCCGATTCAGCCAATCCCATTAACAGGCGTATGGCTTTGAGGTTTTTGGCCCGGTTTCGATTGGCCAAAAAGCCGTAGTGACGGATTCTGACAAACCCTTTGGGCAGACTGTGAAGCAGGAACCGACGAATAAACTCCCCGGCACTGATGGTGATCAACTCAGTGCGGTTTTTCTTTCGGTTTTTGGCAGTAAAGGTCACCATGCCGTCTTTAAGCGCTTTGATACGAGAATTTGCAATCGCCACCCGATGTGTATAGCGTGCTAAATAATCAAGCACATAATCGGGGCGTTTGACCGGGTCGCGTACACTGACCACCCATTTTTTGGTAAACAGCGCGTTTTTGAGTTTTTTATAGGAATTATCAGCAAACTTAAGATTGCCACTTTTGCAGGCTTGACTCATACGCTCGATGAATTTGCCGCGGAAGACCAATGATAATGCATCCTGGTTAAAAAGATAATCGTTTTGACATGCAATCCATCTTTGGTGATCCTTTGAGACAGCCCCGCCGGCGATAATGCAGTGCAGATGAAAATGGTCAAGTAGCTTCTGATCCCAGGTGTGTAAAATGGCCAAAAATCCGGGAGTGCCGTTAAACTCATTTTGGCCAAATTGCAGCAGGGTTTTGGATGAGACTGCAAACAGGATATCAAACATCACCTTTTTGTTGTTTAAAATGACGGTATTGAGCTCATGCGGCAGGGTAAAGACGACATGAAAGTAGCTGACCGGTAAAATTTCCTGTTTTCTTTTCTCCAACCACTGCTCCCGCGGTATGTGCTGACATCTGGGACAATGGCGATTTCTGCAGGAGTGATAGGTAAGGCGCAACGCCGCGCAATTGTCGCAGCGTTCGATACGACCACCCAGATGAGCCGTTTTGCAGTTTAAAAGGTCGGAGACAATTTTTTGGTGCTCCGGCCATAAGGGGTATGCTTTTTGATAGTCGCTGATATGATTGCGCAGAATATCGGCCAACTGAAGATTTGGTTCTTTAGATTTGATGATCTGGCTCATCGGTACTGTCCTCCTGATTTGCACGGTTAGGGTCAAACAGGTCCAAAGGACTTGGAACATTTGCAAGGGTTTGACGGCTGACGTGCAAATAGATCATGGTGGTGGACAGTCGGCTATGGCCCATGAGCACCTGTATTTTTCGGATATCGTAGCCGGCTTCAAGTAGGTGAGTTGCAAAGCAATGGCGCATGGTATGGATGCCGGCGCCATTTTTAACGCCGGCTTTTTTGCGGGCCTTTTCATAAATGCTGCGCACGGATCCGTAACACAGCGGCTGTTGTTTTTTTTGTTTAACGGAAGAGGGAAACAAATAGGTTTGGGGCCGATATGTTTTGTAATAATGGCGCAGCTCTGGCAGCAGTCTTTTGGCCAACAGGGTGTAGCGATCTTTGCCCCCCTTTCCCTTAACTTTGATCAGCATCCTTTTGCTGTCGATGTTTTCGGGCTTTAATGCAATCACCTCGTTGGCACGCAGACCGGCCGAATATGTAGTCATGAGAATCAGGTGGTGTTTGAGGTTATCGGGTGCGTTGATAATGTTCCAGATGTCCTCTTGGGGTAAGACGATGGGGAGGTTTTGTACTTTTCTGGCAAGCGAATAGTCAATGCTGATTTTGTGTTCGGTTACGTGTTTGTAGAAAAAACGCAGGCCGCTCAAAGCGCTGGCACAGCTATTAGGAGCATTGCCCCTGTCATTTTTTAAATGCAACAGGTAATCTTCGACCATCTGTTTGGTGAGCTGATCGGGGAATTGACGGTAGTGCTTGGCAAGCCCGGTGACGGCAGCCAGGTAACGTCGCTGAGTGTTGGCGGAAAGATTTTCAAGTTCCATGGCCCTGATCATTTTTTGACGAAGTTCGGTCATGACATACCTCCTTGATTTGGGGTTAAAACAACGTGGAGGTATTTTATAAGATCAGGGTAAAAAAAAAGAACAATTTGGTGGGTAGCCGTATTGACTAAAACGTAGAATTAACGAAAGCTACCGCGAAGCGGTTTCGTGCACCTGGCATTATATGAAAAATAAAATTAATTCATGTATGTTATGGCTATCTTAATAAAACCAGGGCACTCTACGCTGTGGATAGATAGATACTATCGCCACCGGCGACCGGAGAACCGTGGATGATGATATCACAAGTGTTTAAGGACACTGATATTTACAACTTTGTTGGAGATACATGGAACCACGCATACAGATTGGGTCTTGAGTTACCAGACTCCGGGGATCAGCCGGAAACCAACCCGATTTGCGTATTCTTCGTATCCGGAAAGCTCATAACGAAGCGTGCGATCCTCAAGTGCGGTACGGATCACAAGCAATAACACGGTGATTGATACCGGCATGACTGCCCATGCCGATGACAGAAGGAGTGGCGTTGAGATTAAACAGCCTACAAAACCGACATAGCCGGGATGCCGCACATATGCATAGGGTCCTGTGTCGATAACACGATGCTCATTTTCGGCTTGGATGCGCACCATCTTTTCGAAGAACGGGTTCACGACCATAGACCAAATGACCAAGGTCCATCCGGCGAAGAAAATCACAAAACCCAACAACCAAGCTGCTCCCGGAGAACTCGATACCCCTTCTCGTTTCTCAATATTTACAACTACGAAGATTGCTATCACTGCGAGTGTGAACAGCGAAATCCAAACCTTATCCCAGGTCTTCGTCCCCTTGCCCAGTCGCATGCGTCGTTCGATAAGCTTGGGATTCCACAGCCCCAGGCATATCAGATTGGTTATCCAAGCCGCAGCGAAAATGCTAACGTATATCCAACCGAGTGTCCAGCCTAACCTGTGGGCGTACATTAGAACATATACTGCGAAGACGATTGCAAACACCATGATGGACAGGAAGAAAAAGATCCTCAGCATCTTTGCCTTAGAGAAGCGGCTCTTCTCGTTGTCTGCCATATCAGGTGCCTCCTCCTACTTTCTATCCTCGTTGCTTGAAAAGTATAGATGAAAACTTGTTAACTTATGCCAGATAGATTGAGAGTATCTTTTTCGGACAAGGCTTGTGATATATAGTGTTTTCAGGTCCGATTTGAGATGCTCGGAGCCTTGTGCTTTCTTGTATATGCAATAGTGGCAGTAACAAATGCAGGGTCCAATTGCCCTGCCTCTACCAGCCTAGCAAATTCATACCCTCTTTGTAGGTTTTAGATTTCTTTTTTGGTTGATATTAGGGCAGTTATCACCAGACCTATGCCTAATCCTGCCAACAGAGATCCAACAAATGCTAAAGGAGATTCCTGTAGAAAAAAAAATCCAACACCAATGCCGATAAGTAGGCCTCCACCAATTGCCCATGTGCTTTTATCATTTTTTTTATCTGTCATGCAATTCTCCATAATATCTTAAAATTTCATCCATTGAACTTTCTTTATCAAACACAGAGGATTATAGTTTTAGCAGAGATTGTAAGTTGCGCAATTTTTCAGATATATTGCCATAAGTGAATACCGAAACAATAACCAGGCCTTTCGTTTAAAAAAACAAGGACACGTTTCGACCTGAACGTGCCCTTTTTAGTCATATTCACTGAGTTTTTATGCCAGACTATTTCCGTTTATCATGTACCACAATCCGAGTAGCTAATTCGCACGCACTCAAAATCTGCTGTTGAAAGAGTAGTAAGGTATGCCCGATCAGTGTATGTGCCTGATCATCTCTACGATTACACCCAATCCGTGACGTACGATCCATTCGTCAGATTTAACTGACAGTTTGTTCGACCACGTCTTTCAAATTATTCACTAACGACATTGAAGGGATAACCATTACTTCACGATTGCTTATTTGGGTCACGTATCGGGGTTTGTCCTGGTGTGCAATGTAGGCTTTCCTGAGTTCTGCACTCAAGTGTTGGAGGCTGTCCGCCGAAAGCCCCTTCTCATCTACCAGAGATTTGAAGTTGATGATTTTGTCGCCATCCTCGATCCATGCGATCCCAAACTTCTTCGGAGGTTTCCCGAGGAAGATGTAAACAGAATCTTCAGCCGGTACGACTTCAAGTGGATCTTTGGTCTCGGTGGCCAGTTTTTCAAGTGGGAGACGCACAGATTCTAACTGTTTGGCAGCCGGAGTTGATGAATCAAGTGAGGGGTAATCGTGTTTGCCGCCAAAAAACTTTCCCAAGATACCCATAGTTCCTCCTTTATAGTTACGGCGAGCCACGGAAATCGAGGACAGTGAACAGAAGCAGTCGCGGTATTTTAGGGGACGGCATGGCGTCGCCTGGTTTTCCCCTATATGGCCGGACTATTTTTTCGATCTATATCATCTATATGGATCCATGTCAACTTTGGTTCATTTTACGGGGAAATTCCATAGATTGATATAGGGTCAGCTTGAAAGTCAAAATCAGGCTTTTATCAGACTCTTGTGATAAACCGATCTAATTCCAAATAATCAAGATTCGCCATGCCGTTAGTCCCCAATTGGATGAAACAATTTAAGGAATAGTTGAGCATTTATCGTGCAAGACGGGAATCAAATCGGTATTTAACTGGCGTCCCGATGGAAATTTTTTCGAAATCCGGATGAGTAGGGTTAAGCAGATAATTATACTCCTCAGGTACAACCACACTGGGGAATTTAAGCACGGGGGACTTTCGATTTTTAATCCAGCGATCGCCGATAACCCTGGTGGTTGGAGAAACCGGGGTACTGGTCCAATCGCCTGGAAGCTTATTCAAAGGAAAATCAGTGATCAGATCAGGTGGGATATGAACAGGAATTCTGTAAAATTCCTCTAAAAGCTTGGGTCCGGGAAGGTTCACCAACATCTCAATGGATGCCAATGCAATACTGCCAGCCGTATAGACAATTGTAGTACCTTTGCTGTTCCACCGACCGCCGCGACCCCTTGCACCTTCGCCGGAAAAACTGTCATTTTTGTATCGAGCACCGACAATTCGCCAGGCTGTAATCATCAGGTAAATACTCCGTGTTCGATACGACCTAAAAGGTCATCAACTTCCTGGGCTCCGAGCTCAGTTTCGGCAAATTCAAGCGGTGGCACATCTCCCAGTGCCCAGGCGGGTTCCTTTAACCACTTGCGGCCCATCTTCTTGTCTCCAAACACCTCTATGGCACGGTCATACAGTCGTGCAACGCGGAAGATCCGTTCGGATTCTTCAAAGGTCATACGGCCGGTATTTTTACGTCGCGCCAAAGTGCTGATTGCTATGTTGAGCGTCTTGGCAAGTGCCTTCTCGGATATATCCAGGTTTTTACGAAGCCGGTCAAAAGCATTTACGGATAATCCTTCTTTAATCCTGGCGATTAACTTGGCACTGCTTTGTGGCTGAAGCCCAATAGAGGCGCCATGCATTATAATCGTACCTCCTTCTATTTCCATTTGGTAATATTATAATTACCAAATGACACCATGTAAAGCAAGTTAATTTACAATAAAATTTACCTCGGCTGTCTCCCTGAATTGGCGCAATTCGGCTGACCAAATACGAGCGCGGACCGAATGGTTTCCCTTTTGTAAGGTCCACGAATATTCTCCGGTTAATGCTGAAGCCACCAGTTCCTTATCAACATACCATTCTACCGGTACGCCGTTCGGCAGGTTCGCAATTTTAAAGATAAATGCCTGCTGATTTTTGGGTAATCGTGGATCCATGGCCAGCTGCATACCCTGGGTGGGATATTGGAGATATATGGTTTTTCCATCCTTCGGGGGCAAGACTTTTGAATTGTGCTCGGTTCCGGGTACAAACCACTCGCTGAGACTGGCGCAGTGCCCATCGGCCGCCAAACCGCTGTCCCGGCAAATATCAGCTTTGACCAGTCTTGGGCTTAAATAGAGTGGACGGGTGACCTGATGCCGATTGAGTTCCGCAAAAACGGAGCGCAGGACCAGCGCCGGTCCATTGGATCCGGTGATGCCGTCGGTGGTCCGGTTATCCAGATTGCCGAACCAGATACCCACCGTAAAACGGTGGTTGAATCCGATAGCCCAGGCATCCCGGTAGTCACTGGAGGTTCCGGTCTTAACCGCTGTTTGAACCGGAAAGCGCAACAGGCTGCCGTTGCCGAATTCCAGTCGACGGGCTTGCGGGTCCGACAGGATGTCGGCGATCAGGGATCCGGTTTCAGCTGAAAAAACACGGCGGGTTTCCGGCGACCGGGATTCTTCCATCACCAAATATTTCAGTGGGCGGTAGATTCCCCGGCGCGCCAGAATTGTGTAGGACCCCACCAACTCGAGCAGGGTGATCTCGCCGTTGCCCAGGGCCAGGCCATCGCCGTAGAAATCCGGGTGCTGCTGCAAGTTCCGAATCTCCATCGCACGCAGGCAATCTAAAAAATTTTCGACTCCCACAAACTTGATGGCCTGCACCGCGGGGATGTTCAGGGAATTGCCGAGTGCCTCCCGCACTCTTAACGGCCCGTAGTGCGTGCGGCTGTAATTGTGATATAAATGCAGTCCGCGTCCGACAGGTTCGGACAGTGGATAATCATCCACCATGGTGGCGGCGGTCCATCCTTTTTCCAGTGCCAGGGCATACAACAGCGGCTTCAGGGTGGAACCCGGCTGGCGCGGGGTTGTGACCGCATCGATCCAACTGGCCGGCACATCATCCAGGTAGACGCCGCTGTTAACCCAGGCCAGGACTTCGCTGCGCTGATGATCCACGATTAAGGCCGCCCCGTTTTGCACGCCACGGTCTTTTAAATCTTTGATACGGTGATCCAGGATGGTTTGAACGATATGCTGCAGCCCGGCGTCAAGAGTGGTGCGCAGCCGGCCCTGGCCGGATACACCGAAAGGCCCCCGCAGTTGATTGAGATACTGGACAAGGTGGCCGGCCCTTACGGGAGGTGCGGCTTCTTTGATCTGCAGACCGGCAGCGCTGACGGTTGCAGCCTGCCTGTTATCGATGATCCCATGTTTGAGCAGGCGCTCGGCAAGCTGCTGAATCGATCGCTCCAGTCCGACCGGATTTTTTCGCACATTTAATCGCGACGGCGCCCGGACCATCACCACCAGGGCCAGTAGTTCTGCGGTGCTCAGGGTGTCCGGGTCGCGGTCAAAAAAAGAATGGGCGGCCTGCATCACGCCCCGGCGATTACCGGCGAAAGGAATCTGATTGAGATAAAACTCCAGGATTTCACCTTTGGAAAAAGATTTTTCAAGACCCACAGCCTCCAGCCCTTCAAGCCATCGTGACCAGACCGTGCGCGGCCGCGGATGCCACATCCGGATCACCTGTTCACTGATGGTGCTGGCCCCCCGCACGGCACGTAGCGCACCGAGATTTTGCAACAGTGCATGCAGCCGCGCCGACCAGTCGACTCCGCCATGCCGGAAAAATCGCTGATCCTCGGACACCACAAAAGCCTGCCGCAGAATACAGGGGATATCGTGCAACGGCAGATAATCATGAATATTCCAGCGATTCTGATAGGTGACCGTCAGCGGTACATAATGGCGATCAACAACCTGCACCTTTTGCAGCCCGAAGTTCTCCAGGCCAAGCGAATCCGGTAGCGGCAGAAGGTCGGCAGTAGTTTTCCATATGAACGCCCCGGCCGTGATGGTTGTAATCAGCAGGATTGCTGAAATGGTTCTGTTGCGGGTAAATAGTCTCATAGTAGCTTAATGGGCGCATTTAACCGTTTTTGGTTATTAAAAAATGGGTTTATCCCCGGTTATATATCTCGGATTTATTTTGAGTTTCGTGCGCATATGGATCACTATAAGTTGATAATTCATACCTGAGCCTTGTATATAAATTATTGAGAAGTTGGGAGCTATAACCCGGATGGCAATTCCAGCACTTAATATCGTGGTTACAAGCCGCTCCCACCAATCATTTTTCACATAAATTTCGATATTCTCTTTTCCTTAATTCCGCATTCCGAATTCCGAATTCTCATCGTCTCACCGTCAACTCCCCCGGCACCCCCTGCCCAAAAACATCCGGATCATACATCTCCCCGGCCTGCACCGGCAGCACGACAAACTCTCCCGGAGCGATGGCCTGGGCCGTGTAAGACAGGTGATAGTTCCCGGCGGGCAGGTATTCGGAGTAAAAGCGTGCAGCATTATGGCGCAATTCACGGTGGTAAAAGCTCCAGCGGGAAACGCCGTAGGACGACCAGTCGCTGTAGCGAAACCACCAGGAGCCGCCGGCGGCTTTAAAATTGCCCTTGTCGGCATCTACCGCAGAAGCAGTTGATAGGTCACGGTTAACCGGCTCCAGACCGCCGGGTACGGGATCGTCGACAACCACAAAATTTCTGGCCGTCGGCAGGGACACGAACAGATCCACCCGCACCAGGTCGCCGCGCTTCAGTTGCACGTTACCGGTCAACAATTCCCAGCTGGCGTTGCGCTCCAGACTGTACTCGCGATGGATTTCGATGCCTGCGTTAATGGGCTCAGTCTTCAGGTGTTGGAGCGCATATGATAGACGGGCACTGTAGTAAAGACGGCCCTGCCCTTGCCGGTTTACTTTTAGGGTCGCTTCCCGACCTGGATCGACAGCATCAATAGGTCTGTGAAACTCGACGGGCTCATCGCGCAGATCGGTAAATTCCGCCCGCCCCATCACTTCTGCGCCAAACAGGACGTCCAGCTTCATGTTGGGTGCTTCACTTTCATACACACGGCTATAGTCAATCAGGGAATTCATGCAAAACATGTTTTCCTGGGTGTTTTCCCAATGATCGCGATTTTTGCGGCTCTGGGTAATATAACGCACTATTTTAAAGGGAATGTCACCCACCAGTTGCCGCCCTGCATCCGTCCGTCCGTAGGCCGTCAATGCAGTTAAAATGGCGCCGTTTGTTCGCAGCGCGGATGACAGGATGCGAGAGTAGCTGTCATCAATGACTTCACTGAAGACAAATTTACCACCGGATTGATTGGCGTGTGCCAGGAGCAGATTTGCGACTTCAGCCTGCAACGCATCCGTTCCGGCTACCCCTAACGCCGCGAGCAAAAAATGGGCCTTACCGAACAGGCTCATCTGCGGCACATGCGGCCGATACCGCTTCAAATCAGATAAATTTACTTTGCCATGATCGACCAGTGCCGCCAGGGCCACGGCCCGCACGGTGGATGCCATGCCTTTGGTATAGAACCCCGGCATTACATTGCGGCGCATCAGTTTGAGTAAATATTCATGCAGCTTTTTTTCAATGGCTGTGGGTATTTCATAGCCGCTCTTACGCAGCCAGTTAAAGGCCAGTGCCGTATAGGCACTGAGGTACGGACTGACATAGCTGTCCTGCGGTATGTAATACGTCATTCCTCCGTTGGGAGCCTGGTAGGCAGCGGCCTGTTCCAGCATGGATTGCGGCAGGAGGTCACTGCCCTGCCACGTAAATTCGTCAGCCATATACGATTTAAGGTTACTGTAATGGGAGGCCATTACGCCCCGGGTCAGGACCTGCTCCCAGCAGATATATGAATAATCGCGCATATACCGGAACGCGCCTTCCAGATTGCCGATTACTGATGGCGCCATTTGCAGACTCACCCGGCCGATATCAGTTCGAATGCCGGTCGGAAAAAGGATCCGTTCGGCAACCGTTTGCGCCACGGTTGAACTGTAGTTTGCAGCTGTTTCCAGACGAACCCGCTTGTGCACTTGAACCGAGTGAAGGATCCCGTCCCGATCCAGTTCGTCGCCCCCGCGGGCGGTAAATTTTATCAGCCCGTCGGTCGTGGATTTCACCGGCAACCAGACCGTAGCCCGCTTATAGGGCTCAACTGCCACAGTGTGCTTGGCTTCGCGGGTCTTTTGCCCGGCATCGATTACCAGTTTGCCTTCGGCTGACAGAGTCACGGTCAGCAGCCTTTTTTGATCGGTACGGTTCATAATGCTGAAGCCGGCCTCGAAACTGTCGCCTTCGGTGACCTGGTTGGGCATCACCGGCCGAAGTTCGGTGGGTCGATTAACTTTAAAATTGCCGTCTCCCAGTCCCATCCGGTCGCCGGGTGTCACTGCCATGGCCAGAATCCGCCAGCCGGTCAAATTATCCGGCACTTCGAACTCAAGGGTCGCACGGCCGGCAGCATCTGCTTTAATTGAGGGATTCCAGTAACTGACAAATTTAAAAACCGATCGCAGGCTGACATCCAAACCACCGCCCCCGCCGGTGGAAGCCCCCTTTTTTTCGAACTTCTGGCGCCCCACCAGACGCATGAGCAAACTGTAGAGTTTGTCTGATAACCCGAACGGTTTTTAAGCCGAATTTCGGCTGAACAGAAATTAATTAATGAATTAATCATTAATTGTGTGCAGGAGTAAAAGAAAAAGATCACAGTAGATAAAA
>Ga0056116_1000905_pt1 | contig 10864 bp, 9 predicted proteins | sample WorMetOlspDAHAB2_FD_67352 | JGI IMG/M metagenome (GOLD analysis project Ga0056116, IMG submission 67352) | Marine gutless worms symbiont microbial communities from Max Planck institute for Marine Microbiology, Germany - Olavius sp. DAHAB.2 ...
CTGTATATAAGCCGCAGGTGTACTTCGTGGATGTTGTCAAGTGCGTTAACGAGATATGCTCACAGAGATGACGCATTTAGCGCTATTGTGTCGAGTGGGGCGTTAAACTCTACTCACTCACTCGCTGCCCACTGCTTGGAATGCGCGTCGCCGAAGTGAACCTGCGCACCTGAATAGCGTAAGAAATTTGATACCACCGACTGACCGACCGACCAACCGCCCGCGTACCCTGGGCCGACCATCGCGGGCGGGCGTCACGCCCAGGATATACGGGTGTTGCATCGAGAAGCGGACTGAAGTACAGCGCCGGTGAAGAGCCATTTCGACGAATTTCATAATCAGTGGTTAACGCACTGACACAGGTGCCAAATTGCTGATTTATTTAACAGTCGAAACATCACTAGCCTAACCACTAACTGCCAGAAATTGCATTTTGCTAGTTCAGTGTTGAGGTTTTACGAACTTGAAATATTTGTCACACAACCGACTATCAACCTGGCGCAGGATATTGCGAGTTTGCTGGCCCACACCAGAGCTCTAACCGCTATGCTACACCACCGCTAATGTCAGTAATATACAGTTAAATGCGGACTTGTTAGCATGTCTGATACTGCTGCGAAGTTGACGAGTGATATTGTTTCTGAATGGCGTAGAGTATAGATAAGCCGCATCCCAACTTCAGGTCACCAAATTCAGGTTAAAATCGTGCGGCTTATATTCGAGATTTTATGGTAATTATGTTCGGAATGGTTACCGACAACAAATACAAAAAATATTACGACAGATGGACTGCAAGTCATCAAAACATATAACAAAAGCATATTTAACTATCGGTACTGAAGTAAGTAAAAAAGTAAAGTATATCTAAACTGCAGTTAAAAATCGGTCACACTGAACTGTGGAATGTCCCACAGCCAACATGAAAACAAATTCAGTGACAGTCTAAATAAGATGTACGACGAGTCCAACTTGTTCTACTTGAGAAGTGTTCACCAGAAGATAAAGGAGGAGAATGGGAGAAGGAACGGAAAGGGAGTGACGAAAGATAGAACTGGGAAACGTTGCTCCCTTGCCTGTAGTTAATAGCACTTTCCACAGAAAATAGGCTATAATATGGTGCCTTTGAACAGTATGCTGCAGCAAAATTAATTGAAATAAATCAGAATGTTACAAATTTTACATGTCGGAAATATGCAAAATGAAACTATTGCAATAAATAACTCTTCAATCCAGTATTTGTAGGGTAGTCACAAGTGAGTAGGGTTTAATGTCCCACCAGACACACAGCAGAGACGATTTTACAGGCTACACAGCCTAACCAACAGTATCAAAGCACTGAAGGACTGAATGGTCTGTTAAGAGAAGGATCAATCTCATGAAAATTGGCTCTGAAAAAAACCAGGGGAAAGGAAGTAGTACAAATTTTAAAAATATATTGTGCCATAAACACAAAATGGAAAAACCCGTTGACATAAAAGATACTATGATATTATCAAGTTATTATGATACATTATGATATTATTAAGATATTATCAAGTTATCCAGTAGTTTCAAAAATTTCCTACACTGGACATGTTACACTAACTTAAATTCGTAACTAAAAATATGGAAAAAGCAAGAAAAGCCGAGAAAACTGAGAAGGGGATTCGGCAGGTCATACAACAACTGCGTTGTAGCCCGATCCATCTGGCGGCGAGTTCAACACGACTCTATGTTCATGCGATGGCTGCTCTATGGTGTTCTGCGGGGCCAAGACTGACGCAGTGTATTCCGCAATCCAGTCCTACATCACAAATTCACGAACAACAAACACAAGTTGGCCACACTGAAAATCAGCTGCTCAAGATATTGCGATGTCACTATATTTTTAAATCAAAATTTTTTTTAAATCTTTTTTTTCACAACATTTCACTAACTGTTTGCGCATTTGAAATATATTGCATATTACAATTAGCATATACTGCAATTTTGCTATAATTTTAATCGACATTTCATCTAATTTTCACAATATTTCGTTTTTTTTTGCATTTTCGAAATACATACTACACATATACTTATCACATCTTATCACGTCAAACAACCTGTAACTATGTCGATCAACTACTGAAACGACAGAACTAAGCTTTCGCGGCATGGCACATATAACTAAGCCACTTTTTTGATAAAAATTTACAGTCACTGCAGATTGATGCTAATATACTAAAAAAGGTAAAGTGCCACAGTCCATAGGACAATAGGCGTCGATGCTCATTTCCCTGTCTTCGGCCTTTGAAAAATGAAAAATCGAAACGTAGGAAGTATGCCAGAAGGTTAACTAGATAAATGACTATACTGTCTGCAGCACGTGAACAAGAACTATAGGTGTGGTAAATTTGCCATAGTCCATGCATCGGTGCTCATCTACCCATAGGCCTCTGTTCCTGCAGGTGGTATGAACCACAAAGTCTGCGACGCATGGCCAGTGCGACGCCAGACCTACGGTTACCTTCCTAGCCTTGGAGCATCACTAGTATCACACTATACTGCTTGGTGACAAAGGCAAATGTGTGTGAACAACTTGCCTAAGGTCGCACTCAACAGTGCATCAGCTGGGACTAAACCCGCAATCTCCAATCGCAAGTCAAACACTCGAAGTCCTTGTCGCCGAACCAAACACGTATAAAGTAATAAAATGCGTTGATGACATCGGTAATACTAGCCGAGAAATTTTGAGGTTACTGATCAAATTTTACTCCGGGCCAAATATTCCCAGAAATGGGGAAAAATTAGGCATGAGTAACCTGGACTTCCCTGCGGTACATCTTCTGACTGAAATCGTCTTTACTCAGCAGCTTTTTGCCACAGAACACAATACCATCATTCTCAGCATCACTCCTCTACAACCATAAATAACAATACAATATGATTAATGATTAATAACAATAATACACTGTAACAATAACAATGATAAATCAGAACAATAATAATAGTTTAGCCCTCGGGATGTATCCACCAAGGGCAAAAAATTAATAATGAAAAAACTTATTTGTAAAGTGCCATATAGTCCTAACTTCCAAGGTGGTGGCAAAAGTGGGTCGAGGTCAGATGTGTACGCTACAGTCAAATGCCAAGTTAGTTTTCAGTCACAATTTGAAGGTTCTCAGAGAGTCGCTGCTGGTGACGCATGAAGGCAGTGAGCTCCTGACAGAGATTATCACCTATCAAAAACATACATTACCGACAACCTCAATGACTTTAAGGGGTGAGAGCCAAACTTTATCCTTGATATAGCATGCAAATGCACTGCCTAAAGCAATAACTGACTATTTACCACTTACCACTTGGGGTAGTTCGAGCCCAGAAATTCTTGAGGGTACGCCCCAGCGGCAGTAGTCCACAAACCCATTTTATTAATTTATACATTTAACTCTGAATATTTTATGTTTACTGATATTGGGACAAAAATGAATCGAGGGGTGGGCACTGGGCAGGATATATCCTCAATGCAGAATCGCCCATTTACGATCATGTGTATTCTAACATGAATTCTCATAAAAAAGACAAAAACTGCGACATTCAGTTACAGACCTGACTAACTATGTAGTGTCCAAACAATGGCAGACCACCAACACACATTTGAAGCTCTTCGGGCAATAAACATACACTGACCCTCATGAATGAGTTATCTGAAAACGACAATGAATATGCAACTTACTATTATTATACAAAGGAACTTATTTCTGAACAGACTCCCGGCCACAGTTAATGATTTCAGAACCCAGTCATCCTCTAAGACTTCGTTGGATCAGATTGACACGTGTGACATAATTTTTAACTATTTTTCTAGTTTGTGTTGTATTAAGCTGATGACACACAAACGAAAAAATCGACCAACAACAGCCGATTTTTCTCGACTAATTTTGTCGGCCGATAAAAATCGGCTGATTTCATGACATGCGCACAACTTTTTTGGTGAGTTTTTTGGCTGAGGCCTAAACAGGGCCGATTCAGACGACGAAGTAGCTGCAGCTTTCTTAGACCCGGTTGCATGAATTAACGTCACTTAAATTTTAAGATCACTGCACGTCACGCACTACGACATATTAGGCCTAAACGTCATTTTGTATGCGTTTTCGAATGAAATAGAGAAAACATAAACCTCCCGCCATTCGAGTCGTAAACGCAATCTTAAGATTTCCAAGTTCAGCAGAATTCTCCTGCTCTCTGTGCCACTTTCTAATTTTGTTCATTACAGTAATCGGACGACGAAATGCCACATAGAGAGGGCGACTGTTCATAGCAATTAATTTCATAACACAACGTCAGTTCACTCAGCAAATTATAACCATTATGATTACGACTGTCATTCTGTTTACATGTTGTTGCTATGGTAAATGCTGTTAACCAATCAGGCAGCAGCTTTCCACCGATGTCCGCCGACAAAGCTCGTACATGTTGAAAGTCGTCTGACAAAAGTCGGCTGACCAAAAAAGGCGGCCGATTTCATGTCAGACGACAGATTTTTGTCGGCCAATATTGTCGAAGATAAAATATCGGCCGTTGTCAGCTGATTTTTCTCGTTCATGTGTCATAGGCTTTAGATTTTGTTGTAGTAGTCTTCTGCAACTGTTACCATTTTAGGCCTATTGGGCAAACGTTAGAGCCAGCTTATATAAAAAGTTGGCCTTGCCGTCCTGCTCTCATTTACTGCTCTCGTGCTCTTGTTTTTTTTGTGTTTGAGCAAAAAAAATAAATGATTAAAAAGCTCTAGGTAAATTCCTTCTGGAGCCAAATGGCCCATGCATCAAATATATGGATAAAAACATGTCACTAAAGCACAGTAACACATTATGAAGGAACGGAATACAATGAAACTAAGAACATACCATCCATGTCTTGGCCCTTCATCGCCATACGATACTGAATGCGAAACACAAACGCTTCAAGGATGAATGCAACAATCACTTGCATCACGATCTACAAACGACATACACAGAAACTGCACACGTTTATTTATTTTTTTATTACTTATTCATTGTAGCCATCATATACGCAGTACATACAGAAGCTACACGTAAAAAATTAAATCGGAAATAAAGAGACAGAAAACACAAATGCAAGTTTACATATCGAACGACGAAAAATTTGACAGCATCACAACAATCATGGATGAAAAGTTACACAAACAAGTTGTGTTAGCGTAACTGTTATAAACAACAATAACAAGTATCTATTAGTATGTCAAGTACACTTCTGGGAAAGATGGTCTATAAGCACGCTGGAATAACAAACTAACTGTATTCTTATCATTCTATTAAAATCAAGAAAACAGGGTCACAAACTGAGATTATGTGTGTTGACTACTATAATCAACAGGAACTCACTAATATTCATTTATCATCCAGCTATTCCGTTAAAAGTGTTCAGAGTTACATGTGGACTGGGCACTTATATGGCTGGCAAATACTCTAGATGGGATAAAGCCCACATTCTACTTGGTTCGACAAGAGTTGTCGTGTCATGTCGAGACATACGTATGTACGTAACGTGTTGAGTTTGTTCCAACATGGCGGACAAAGAAGCAATGTACACATTTAGTATTCTGTGCTCTGGGCGCACACGCCTGGAATATGAAAAAGCGAAAACACCCAGTGTGGGTACGAGACTATACGACAGACAGTCTTCGACACACTTCAACACATTGGACGTGTCATGCGACACGTTGGACATGACATGACTTGTTGTGCGCAAAATGCATCAGCTAGATAACGTTCTGTTGAGCCAAATGGAATTCGCAACAGACAAGCTGTTTAACTGTTTAACAATTTTAAAAAAATATTAGTTTCGGCGGGCTTACCATTATGATTAAGTAAAAAGTCATGAAGTACACTCTGCTCCATTCTGAGACTACACTCGCATAGCCTTCCTGAATGTGTACAAAACACCGACAAAATATAAACATAACACCAATGAATATATTCAAACAAAACAAGTGCAAGAAAAATATACCTGCACTTAATCCACTGCTATTAGTTTGCAATTACAAATCTTTACAACAAAATGCCAGATAATACCTAAGGCATATAATCTTTACAGGTCTGTGAAGCCAAGTGCAAGGACATTTCTTTACACTTAAACAGAGTTACAACAACCAACACAGTAAAATCCTGGTAATTGAAATATAATATATTTTACACAATCATAAGCCCAACTGCTGAATAGCTGCAGCATTATGTCAGCAACCGAAGCCAAAACAGGACAAAGAACGGACGTCATTTGCACATAAAAGATACTCATAGCCATATTGCAACCAGTAGTGGAGTACAAAATGCAAAATGAAAATGATCCGCCAATTCTTGTAGGCTCCCTCACAGCCCACAACATCGAGGGTGGGCGCTCACAACATCGAGGGTGGGCGCTCATCTCTTGTTCCTTGGCCACTGAGCCAGAAGAGAGCATATTCCAGGCAGTAGCACTCAATCACGTTGGTGGTAGGCCACACCTCACACGGCGTTTCTGCCATTTGCATCCGCAACCAAAGCACCTGACTGCATAGTTGCTACTTATTTACCAACCCTGGAAAGACGGAAGGCTGAGTTGGCCTAGTTGGCTGACTGATAAAGGATACCTTACCCACAAGTGGTCACACAACCGACTACCAGTGTGGTGCAGAATAGGGAAAGTTCACCGGCCGAGACCAGTGTTCTAACCACCGTGCGAGTTATATTAAAAGCAAAATTACAAATAGCTACGTATAAAGGTAAGAAATCAAAAAAATAAAACTGACCATGATAATCCACCAGTTATTCACAACCGTCAGTTCAAACAGCGTCACTGCAATAAAAAACGACAAAAAGAACATTTCATAATTGTTAATCCTTAAAAGTTTTTTTCTTAACCTCGGTAGATACGTTACCAATGGAACTGAAAAATTTAGATATACAAAATTGTCAACAGTGATCAGTCCGTGCAGTCAGGGGCTGGCAGGCTGTCATGTAACAAGACAGCATTGTAGCGTGCACTAATCATGGGAAACAACCAACAGTAAGTTATGCTCTACATGAACAATTACAGTATTTTCGCAAACTATTATTATTAATTACTAACTAATTGATAAAACAGTATTTAAGTGTTCCTTCAAAACCTAAGGTTCAAACAGAAGCAGAAGAAAAAGATTTAAGCATACAATGTGTGATCCATTGTGAGGGAGCTCATCCACTTTGACCTTTCAGCCAGTAAGGGTGAGATCCAATTAAGCTGGCATTCAGTAAGCCAGTACGGTAACAGGGCCCACTGCGACGCAGAAGTTGGCATTTCTTCCCCAGCGGCAGTCAAAACCATTGCACTCACTGCACCGACCCACGGAGGGATGGCCAGGCTGAATGGGCCTGGAAAATACCGGAATGGAAGACCCGCCTAAAGTGGTAATTAATCCCAGTACTAACAGGGCTCGACGTACATTAAATTTGTTGATTTAACCAACGCTGTTAGCACAATTCAAAACCAGCCACCACATGTTCGAAACCAGCAGTTCATTTTACCTCCACTAGCAAGAATGTCATCGAACGTGTTCAGATAGTAAAAGCCATCCAAGTTGCTCACATTATCAGACATGTAGTATTGCTCCACACTCGTGCCACTAAAACAAACCACATAAAATGTCAACCAAGTGCAGTGTACAGATCTAAAATGTCCTTAACTTGGCCCTTTTAGCCTATACACAGTATAAACCACAATATCTGTGACATATGAGTGACCATGCAACGCCAGATCTACCTTTCCGACCACACAGTATACAGATAACCCTTAGCTGGTATAAAGTTATACTGCTTGGTGACAAAGGCACATGGGTGGAGTGGCTTTCTGTATGCCGTACTCGATCTCGAGTCCGATGCTGCACTATCAAGGCAGCAGAGTCAAGGGCGGAGGCCAAGAAAAATTTGATTTCTACACAACAAATAGCTTGAAGATGATGATGGTAAAAAAACAGATTGAAAATTCTGTTACCTAGTCACAGTAACTTTTGTTACTAAGTTCATATGATTTGACAAAAGTTATCAAGAAATAATGAAAAACTGGCCGCTAAATGGTGCGACTTCATTTTATTGAACTAACGCAAACAGCTGACAGCCTTTTCAGACTGCCGAGACTGTGTTATGGATATGATGCCATTCTTGTTGGCAAAATTGCAACATCAAAGCAGTGGGCGTGAAAGAAAAAATGGAAAAAGAATCGAATGAAATTAAAAATAAGGAAAATAATAATAATAATCACGACGAACTTGCAGCAGTTTTTGAGCTGGTAGTGTGCGAACAATTCCATTCCGATGATCGCAAATGAGTAATAGAGTAACAACATGGCAATAACCAGACTGCACAGCATAGAAACACCACATAGAGAGATTACGGGATTTAAAAATGTCATAAAACTATGCTCAACAAACGTTTGGAGTAAGGATTATTAATTACATTGTCGTGACAAACTGTAATAATGGTCACCAGGTGCAGACTGTGATGTATAATTATTAGAAAGAGAATGCCAGAAAAAATTTAAAACGACACATTAAAAAATGGTAAAACTTAGACAGTTTGAAACAACTCTCACTGTCATATGGGCAGAAAATATTCATCTAATAATAATATTGAAAAAACACCCAAAAAAAATCACAGCACAAAAATTAACCAAAACAGTCGTTAAAACAATGAATAAACAGTTATCACGACCTTAAGCACCACCTAAGCTCTCACTATTTTTAGCTTTACGTTTCCAACTTGTCACAGACATGATATCAGTTTTTTTTGAAGCAACATATATACAATCAGCAAACAGGTCTCCAAGAGGAGCAATTCGTTCTGCACTGGAACATAATTCGGGCAACAGATGCAGTTTGTGCTTACCTGACCATTCTAGAGAAGAGAATGAACAAAGTGCCAAAGACATCGCGAAACCTTCTCTTAAGCTTGAACAATCTGCGGAAATGTTACACGAAGAACTTGTGACACAAAAAAAACTCGCTAACAACATCATCATCATCATCATCATCATAATCATAATTGGCTATCTACAGCAATGATGTACCAGTCTCAACATTTTCTACAGTCAAAAAACAGATAAAGTGAATTAACACTGTAAACCGTTTTGTATTTTTTTCTGCTGATATACACATATACAATAATACAGTAACTTCATGGCCCGTTCTGGCCAACTTTTAACAGCTGAGAGCAAAACAAAAAATTTCTTTTTCTGTGACACATGACCAATGCAATGCGAGACCTACAGTTGAGTTCCTAACAGCAGTACATAGCTACCCTTTGGCCGGTACCAAATTATGCAGCTTAGTGATAGAGGCAAGTGAGTAAGCGGCTTGCCTAGGGCCATGCTCGACAGACAGTAGGTGAGACTCAAACTCGTGACCCTAACTACTATGCTACTGAGCCATACTAGTCTTTGGACCTCGAGGCTCGAGGTCGTCTTCGCTCAACGTCATCGTCATCAATGATCGTCCGTCGTTCACATTTGTCGACTGTCGTCAACCGAGATTTCCCGGTCGCTGCTGTGCGTGTCTGGAACGAACTACCACGTCACGTCACGTCTGCGTCGTCCCTGCCAGTTTCCCACAGTCGTCTCACGATTCACCTTTGCAGCCGTTCCTTTCCCGACTTTATGTAGTGCCTCTGAAGTAACTCGTGTACTTATCAGACACTAATCGGTATCGTTACTAACTTACAGACCAAAGTTTACATTACAAATATCATAGGTAAGTCCACAAAAAAACAACAGGGGATATGCTTACCGCAGTACTCGAAGTGGTCGTACGAGGGCGATAATATGGAAATCGCTGCTGATAAGCTGAAGCGTAAGGCCAACTAACGAAACCATAGCCACGGAGAAGTCAAATCTGCACCACACAGGAAAAATTCATATCAAGATCATCAGAACATGCTGCTGATGCTGTTAAGTACCATATAGGGAAAAAGGGCGACTTCCATCCCTCCTGGATCGGTAAATGAGTAGTAATCAATATAAATACACGTATTACGGGGGTGGAGACCATTAAACAGCAGACTATGGCCACATAAGGCTGCAGGCCAAAGTCCGTGAACACGGGCCTAGGCTGCAGCCATGCCAGCCAAGGCTGTACGTCGGCTCTGTCTGTGACGCATGTCTGTGAACGCGGGCCTAGGCTGCAGCCATGCCAGCCAAGGCTGTACGTCGGCTCTGTCTGTGACGCATAGCGCTGCTGCAGCATGTGGTTTGAGTAACTAAATAAAAAAATGTCGATTTGTACAGGCGCGATTCTGAGAAACGGTGACACCTATAATGTGCTAGTCCGACAGAGATGTTTTTGTGGCGCTACATAAGTGCTAAGCTTTTGCTTTTTAGTATGCTCAATAAAGGGGAGTGACTAACAGACGCGACTTTGTTCTCGGCCTAGCAGCCTTCGGGCTTAACGCCTTATTCGTTAACTAACTAACTAACTCCCATGCACCACAAGCTTAGACACTGACTAGGCCCAGTGGTCAACCGTGACTATGCAACGACATATGCGTGTGTTCTGGCACAACGCAGAGGTGTGAGTGTGTGCGGTGAACAGTCTTTGTCCAGTTTATTTTCGACAGCTAGTTACTCAGCACCGCCGTCAACAACAACAGCCATCCCTCCACACCGAGTCAGACAGAGATGACCAGTGAAGTCGCGTTCCTACCGACACAGTAGTCGACAGCATATATTGCTGCTGCACTGAAATGCCGTCGGAGTTCACAGTTCACAGAAGACAATGTGGAGTCCTCTTTCCTGCGTGGAATTAAATCCCACTTCAAAACATGAAAGAAAATACCGAAAAACTGTCTTACGTAAAAATAAACCTGTATGAAATAAAAATTCT
>Ga0056116_1000906_pt1 | contig 10861 bp, 8 predicted proteins | sample WorMetOlspDAHAB2_FD_67352 | JGI IMG/M metagenome (GOLD analysis project Ga0056116, IMG submission 67352) | Marine gutless worms symbiont microbial communities from Max Planck institute for Marine Microbiology, Germany - Olavius sp. DAHAB.2 ...
GGAATTCTGAGTGATGTAGGGAGCTGGTTCCAAAGATGAGGTGAAGCATGTCGGAAGGATCGATGAGTGACTTTGAGTGATGATGATGGTTTGATGAGAGTGACATAAGGTGAAGAGCGTTAACTGTTGAGTCTCATGTGTTTGGTCTCTGTTTGGCTGACCTCGTGCCCAACTTGGGTTATTATTATTATTATTATTACAAATGAAAAGATTAAAGTGATGCTGTCGCAAAAACGCTGCAGGGGCACTTTACAAGATTATACGAAGGGAGAAATTAGTAAATGTCAGTCAAAACTATGGACGAAGTTGCTATTCACGAAAGTTGGTCGTATGTACTGTATGATTAGCGATGCCGTCAGAACATTACAGTTTACATTTCAATTCATGTTAATTAACAGTGTTTTTGGTTATAGCATGCATTGAGCTAAAACTTTATTGTAGGCTTAATGCGCTTGAATAAATACACAGTAAACAAGAAAAGAACCAGAGATACACAAGTTACTGTATGGGCGTATGATGCAATGCAGCATTTATCTCTGCGTGTATGCAGCACACCTTACCGTTTGGTTTTGTGTGTGTGGTGACATCAAGAATGACATACAAACTACACACTTGATCTCTGCTGATTTTATGTGTATTATCAAGATATCAATGTGATAAAATGTCCCTTTTTGAGACTTGAGTTGTAACTTAGGTTTTAGCAGTAATGCAAGGCAGACCAAAAGTGTTACGCACTATATTGTGTCAAACTCCATCTAACAGACTTGTCTAAGATTTATTAAGCAGACAAACTTTTATACAGTGGCATTTTGGCATATGTATTCGTATAAAAACACCAGTGCCATGTTCAGTACTGTCAGACTGTCAGTAATAATTTGTACTGGTTTTTCAAAGTGTATGTCCTACAGGTATAGTTCTTACAGTATTGTATGGTAGGTAATGCTTTGTTTTCATTGCAAATGGTCTTTGCAAAATATGAAGATGTTATAGTTTTACGTTGGTTTTACGTTTACTGCTTTATATAGCGCCGCTTTGCTTGTGTGACTGGTGCAGCTTGAAAATGGCAGAACACACAAGTGACAGTGAGACAACTGAAGCAAAGGTTGAAGTGCAGCTGGACATGGTGGTCGACGTGGATGTGGCAGCGCAGTACATAGCTGTCATTTCCGGTTTCCGTGTGAACCAAGATGTGGTAGAAATTAGCAACGTGGATGAAAGCGAGGGATGCAATGCAATTGTCACATGTCAGAGCGCCACTCAAGCCAAACAGCTTGCGTCAGCCGTCAACTCAACAACGCAAGACACCGGAGTCAGGGCAAAGTTACGTGGAACGCTTGAACCGTCAGCAAAAGTCGAGAACATCTGGGAGGAACTGCGCAAGAAGGCTGGAGTGCAGATAGAATGTCATCGGAGGAAGATGGAAGATGTGCAGTTGCAGATAGAGCAGATTGCGGGACATGCGAAAAAGAAAAAAAGAGTGGAACTGAACGAGTTCATGCGACAGCAGTCGCTTAAGAGACCTCTTCAGGAGAAATTGCATGAGCTTGAACTGCAGCAGGATGAATTCTGCGGCTTCATGGACAGTCTGCAGGCACGCCTCGAATTATGTACACTGCAGGGAAAGAGCACCGATGATCACCTGACAAAATATTGCAGTGAGTTTGAGTTGGAGCTTCGGAGGTTTGATCAGACGCTTCCAGTGTATGCCAGGAGAACTGATATACTGAATGCCATCAGTAGCAACCAGGTGTGTGTCATTCTCGGAGAGACAGGATCGGGAAAAAGTACACAGATCATACAGTACATTCACGCTGCTGGTTTCCATGAACTTGGAGCTGTTGTGTGTACGCAGCCGCGAAAAGTAGCCGCTCTCAGCTTAGCAAGGCGAGTTTCCGAAGAGATGCGGAACGAACGTGGGTTGGTAGGATTCCGGGTTGGTGCCCAGTGCATTCGCAGCAAACATGTGGCCAAGTTGCTTTATGTAACGGACCACATCCTACTCAACGAGTGTCTGAAAGATCCACTGTTATCAAAGTATTCAGTGATACTTGTTGACGAGGCTCACGAGAGAAGCATCTATTCTGATCTGTTGCTCGGGTTCATAAAGCTGGCTTTGCCTCGCAGAAGCGACCTCCGTGTTGTTATCATGTCAGCGACCATAAATGCCGACTTGTTTGTCTCGTATTTTTCGGACATAATGCGATCTGGATGGAAGCCTCCTGTTCTGCAGATCTCAGGTCGAGCTTTTCCAGTCGCTGTCCACTATGAGGATTCCTCGGACAGCGACTACACGACTGTCGCTTGTCTGAAAGCGTTGGAGATTCATCGCGAGCAAGGACTGCCTGGCGACATTTTGGTTTTCTTGACATCACCGATTGAAACAGAAAAGGCTTGCAAGAAATTGCTGTCGTGTTGTGACCGAGATGCATTGCCACTCGAGGTTGTGGAGCTTCATGGGAGACTGCAGGTTGAAGAGCAGCAGAAAGTGTTCACAGCTACTCCAGCCGGAATGCGCAAGGTTGTGTTTGCCACAAACAGTGCCGAGACCTCCGTCACGATTCCTGGGATAAAGTACGTGGTTGACTCGGGACGAGTGAAAGAGTTGAGCTATGACGCCAAGAGAAACATCAGTTCGTTGAGTGTTCAGTGGGTGTCACAAAGCTCGGCTGAGCAGAGAAAGGGGCGTGCCGGCAGAACTAGCTGCGGAGTCTGCTATCGCCTGTATTCACACGATGACTTCGAGCAGATGCGTCAACAGTCAGTGCCCGAGATACTGCGCATTCATCTTGGACAGGCGATACTCAAGTTGATGATGCTGGGAATTTCCAAGCCAATGGACTTTGACTTTGTTGAAGCACCTTCGCGAGATGCAGTCGAAAATGCGCTGTCTGTGCTGCAGGATCTTGGTGCTTGCGACCAACGTGGAATCACCGACACTGGGAAGCAACTGGCAAGACTGTCTCTGGAACCACGACTCGGTAAAGTAGTGCTGATCGGAATTGAGCGAGGCATAGCTCTGGAATCGGCGCTTATGGCGGCCGTGTCCTCGGTTGGCGGGAGCGTTTTCTTTCGAGGCGGTTCGGATGAACAGAAGAAGTTAGCTGACAGGAAGAAGACAAGGTTTTGTGATGAGTGGGGAGACATCATCACGCTGGTCAACGTTTACAAAGAGTGGAGCACACTTGGTGAGAGAAGTCGTAACCGATGGTGCGTCGATAACAGCATCAACGCCAAATCAATGAGGACGGCACGAGACGTTCTTGCAGAAATTCGCCAAACGTTTAAAACGGAACTTGGCGTCAGCATATCATCCGAATTTGCAGAGACCTACGATACCAACGATAAAATGGCGCGCGTAATATTCGACTGCTATTTTTCAAATCTATGTCGATTTTCTGGACATGAAAGAGAAGGCTTCGTGTTAGCCGCGTTACCCAGTCATTCGATGCATATTCACCCGTCTTCAGCACTGACGTACATTGAAGAGCTGCCAAAATGGATCGTCTATGAACAGATGCTTACTACAAGCAGAACATTTTTGTTGAACGCGACGTATGTCCGAGAAGAATGGGTTTTAGATGATGTAGCAAGCGGAAAGCTGAAGCTGTCGATGCCGGATATTTCTTCGTTCATTGTGGAGCCAACTGAGACTTGGCACATCGGCTATCAGTGTGTGCGAAGCTTGCTTTTCAACAAAGCTGAGCCAAAGAAGGAACTGGAGTCACAGGTGGCGAATTTTTCTCACAGCTCCAAATGCTTGATTGACATTGTGTCATTGGATGGCAACGCTGGTGGTCTGTTAACTCTGTACGCCACTCCTTCCTCTCAGACTATGGCAACGACTCTTTTGCAGTCTTATGTTGAGAATGTGCGTCAGTCTGCGTCGGACGAATGCGTTGAAGACCAGCTGCTGTCCAACTGCGGCATTCGCCTTGTTCTGGAGAGAGGCGGTCAAATCAGAACAGTGCTGATGCCTGATGAATTCCGAATGGTGAAAGTCATTGCGCATGCTGGTCCAGCTGTTGAGTTGCGCGAATGCATAGTGCGGACGCAGTTGGAACCGTTCGGTGATATCGAGAAGATTCGACGGGAAGCGCGGTCGACTGATGCTTGGGGAATCGTCACGTTCAAACTACCCAGCCACGCAGAGCTCGCGCTCAGCTGTAGACATTCATTTTCGCAGTTTAAGTTGGAGGCTTGTCGTTACGCAGTTGGCAGTAAATGCAGTTCGGCGACCGTCGTGTACACTGTCAAAGTGGTGGCAGCGCGTCGGCCTGTGCGCGGTTATGGATATGCGCAGTTTGAACGCACGGAAGATGTGACGAGAGTTGCATCTCGCATAACGAAGTTCGTTGTTCGTAAGGAATGTGGCGACGTTGTTCAAAATGACAACATCGAGGTGCAGATTGACAAGAAGAACAACACTCAGATCTATCTGAGGTTCGTTCCAACATGGGCCAACGAAGCGCTGGTAAAGGCGGACTTTCAGAGGGCCGTTGAAGCACTTCATGTCCGAATTTTGAACGTAATTCTTCCGCGTGATAATATCCAACCGAACAACCATGAACTGTTCAACCGTTTTCAGAGAACTGTAGTGGACGGTCTTCGCTCTGCTGATATCGAAGAGGATGACTACCAGATGACTGCTGTTACACCAAATGAAAAGAGCTTCAACTTTGTCGCTTATCTGAAATTTCACGATTCGCTTACTGCAAGAAAGGCTTGCGGTCTTTTGGAGATGGTGCATTTCAACAGAACTTACATGGATGCTACTCTGTTGCTAAAATTCGAGTTCTGTTTGCCTTCAGCAATCAACAGATATTGTGGTGAACAACTGCAGAAGAAAAGCGCCAGTTTGCAGCAAGAGTCGAGAGGTCCAGTTAGAATCAACTCGAAGCAGTGGCAAAATGGTTGCGTGTTGACAAGCGTGGAGACATGTTTTGTGGAGGACCTCGTTCTGGCGAGGGAAGAGTTGGCACCGTTACTGGGAGGGCGACAGGTGACGTTGAGCATGAAGGAAATGTCGTTTGCGAAGTCATCGTCGGGCGCTCAGCAACTGTCGATGATGGAGCATAAATTGGGCGTGAAGACGCGTGTCGATGATCGTCAGAGTTCAGTGTTCATCCACGCTACAAACAGACAGTTGGCCGATGAAGCTGAACGTGAGCTAACGCAGCTACTCAGTGCTAAGGATGCTGATGTTTGCGATGAGATTTCGCTTCGATCCACCGATTATCCAAGAGGACTGATGAAGGCGCTGGTGATACAGTATGGATTGAATCTGGAACAGCTAAAGCAGAAAACTGGTGTGGACTTGTTGGAGCTGATACTTCGCCAGCACAAGATCCGAGTACAAGGAAGTAACGACGCTTATGACAAGTTGATTCGGTTGATTAACGAGAAGGCGAGCACAGTGATGACAGAGCGATGTCTATTGACTTCATCTTGTCCATCCACTGACCAACGTCGTCGTGACTGTCCAGTTTGCCTCAGCGCCATCGAACGCAACTCCGTGTTCGTCCTCGAGTCCTGCAGCCATGTTTTCTGTCGCGATTGTGCTGTCGGCCTTGTCGAAAACGCCATCCGAAACAACGAGCTTCCAATTCGCTGCTGCGCTGAAGACTGTCACGAGTCCGTGGTGATACAAGACTTACGCAACCTGCTTGGAGGCAGACTGACCCGCCTCTATGACACAGCGATTAGGGTGTTCTTGCTGGCGAACGGCGACACATACAGCTGCTGCATTACTACCGACTGTAAGATGATCTATCGTCGCTCAGAACCAGACTCCAACAGCAACGATTCCATGTGCAGTGAATGCGGCATTTCGCTGTGTACTGCGTGCAATACGGTCTCGCACCCCGGTCTACGATGCAGTATGCTTCGTAGTGAAAAAGACCGCGCAGCAACGGCCAAATGGATTGCAGCCAACCCTGACGACAGATGTGAATGTCCTCGCTGCCATGTTGGGATTGAGAAGGACGGTGGATGTATGCACATGGAATGCACCGCTTGTCATGCTCATTTCTGCTGGCATTGTCGCAACAATCGCCAGCTGGTGTTTACCACCAGTCGCGCTTGCTATGATCATCTTGTCCAGGTTCACGGAAAGGTCTTCTAGCTGTGCGATTCAAGTGCTGCCTGATGACATCGCTCTCCTCCCGCGCCCGTAGGAAACGAGAAGTCGCGGCCGGGGCGTCTCGGCGGGAACCCCGATAACCTCACTCATACAACCACGCAACCAAAACAATACAACTTGTCATTCCGATATGTTATTGTTCAGTTGTTAGCTTGCTTTTCCGTTATTTAGGGTAAAGGTATTAAATTCTGGCCACTGTGCCTGAATTCTGGCCGGCGGTTACCCTATTTTGGCCGGGTGGCCAAAATAGGGTAACTGTTGGCCAGAAATAGATTACCACACCTTGCTATGTATTTCAGTAGACGCCTTGCACATATTTGATGACAAATGTATACAACTAGCCAAGGTGCTCTTCACCTACTGTCCATAGTAGTCAGTACTACACTAACTCTGATGTAGTATACGTCTACCACACAATAGTTTAGTCGATATAGACCTAGTTGTAAAATACTTCTAAGACACGAGTTTTATAGGCCTGTAGGTGACAGCTGTTGTTTAAATGCTTGACTAATGACTTAGACCAGGGATGTTATCAAGACCATGCAGTCCAGGACGAAGACGTCAAAAGTGGACAAGCTTATGAACAGTCTCGAGAACAAGACAAGGTCTCGAGATCGACATTCCGGAGTTAGATGGCACATCACAACTCCTTCTGTTCCTAGATGTATTAACTAAGAAAACAAAGTTCTCAAACAAGGACATTTTAAGCCTTGTAATAGACACATGTAATAGTTGCACGTCAAGACTGCAGTTATGGTATCACACCCAAGTCAAATGTTAAATTCATCACACATGATTACTAGAAATCATGACAATACTAGTCAACTCGAGATCACAAACAATACTGTACATTACAATAGCCTACTTCAACAGTATTCTCACATGAGATGTAAATAAAAAGTCGAAAGGAAATCAAAAAGCAATAAAATCCATGCACCAGTCTGTCACAAAAATTGCACTAAAATGGTATTGCATATAAGTGTAATGTTAACTCATTATGTTCTAACATTTTCACTAGAAATATAGACACTGCACATCAACTCGAGAGCATCTAATGTTAAACTCTTCACATAAAATAGAAATCATGATATGGGAAGTCAACTCATTACAAAATAATACTGCACTTCAACAGAATCATCGCACATCTATTCATCACACGAGATGCAAATAAAATTGTGTGGGCCTTTCTCGTCCAAATCTTCGCATGCATTGTGGTAGGCTACCAGGCCTCACACTCATGGCACTGAATCCAACTCTGGTGTGCACTAGCGCAGTACTTTATGGAACTAGTAGCACATGGAGTCAAATCTTCAGTCACCGTTTTTTGTTTTGAAATTCCAACTTTTCCTTTTTTCTCTCTCTCCAAAGATTGCATATTCTTTTGTGTCCTCTTTCTTCTTGGCTGTCTGTTTTCTTGAAATTCCTGCTGCTGGTTTCTGGACTAATTCTGCTTCTTCAGGCAACCCATTCGCTCAGTGCTACTAGCTTCAGCTTCAGTCTTATCTTGACTTTTTGACTGTCCACTTTTTCTTTGCAGCTTCTCTTGCTGTTGTTTGATCGAGCTTCTTGCTTTGCTTTCTTGCTTTCTTCTCGAAATGCCTTTTCCTGAACCTCAATCAACTTTGCCTCCCGAGCTTCATTTGAAGTAAGCAGAAAGAATTTCTGCTTATGAGCCACTAGTGTTCTTCTTCCTGATAAACGGAGGTGGGTAAGACAGAATATCTGAATCTGGGTCACCCGGATAAGATGTATTCTGTAAAGATAAATTGATCTGATGACAGTTTGAAGATGCAGCTGGCTGCACTGAGCATACTGATTCAGGAAACAAATTGCTTTCCGAAACTGACAAGATGCCTGCATGATTCTCAATCTCCGAGTCTGTTTCATCCACATCATTTACATATATTCCTAAGTCAGTCACTGAGACAACTGCATCAGTCTCTGACAAACCAATCTCACACTGTTGTTTTAAGGTTTTCCACGCCATGAAAGCCTCATCCATAGTCAGGTCATACTGCTTGCTTAGACAATATATGTAACACTCCAACTGTTCTGGTAATAATGCAGACTCACACAGGTCTAATGCAATTTCAGATGGAGTTAGTGTAGTTGGTCTAACAGTTGTAACTATCTGTGAATCATCAAGATAGTCCGACAAATGAAAGCTGTCAGACAAAGCTGCCTGGGCAATCACTTCGTAGTCCTCCTCTGATAAGCCACTGGACGCTTGGAAAGGAGCAGCAGTCGGTAGTGACGTCACATTGACGGGAGTAGAATTATGCACACTTGACAGTGATGGTGCAGATGATGACAACGATGTCACCAATTCTGGTTCACTCAATCCAGACTGCTTGCTGGTTTTCTGCATTTGGTTCATCGGAACATCCTGTGTTTGTGCTGCTGTAGAGCGTGCTTCTTGTGGAACAGCATCAGGATTATACGGTTATATTCCACATGCGCGGAAACCAGATATGATGTTGGCACTGGTTACTGCATCAGTCCAAGCTTTGTTCAAGAGGCCACAAAATGTGGCTCGTGAAACAAGAGTGCCTGGAAAGGTACTCATCAGGTCATCACAAGCCTTTCGATAGGCAGTTGTGAATGGCCCAAAAACACTGCAGTCACATGGCTGCAGCCAATTTGACGTGTGTGCTGGAAGTTCCGCGATATGGATCTGATTGGCTGCAGCAGCATCTAGCAACTCGAGAAAGTTGTGTGAATCATGGCAATCCACGATTAAGACCTGAGGTCTCTCAGTTCCTATGCTTGGGAGGAATGACTTTGTGAACCAAAGCAAGGCAATGCCAGGGAGTATAAAAGTAAGGAGGTTGCACAGAGCCCAATTTTTGTAATAGTACATTCTTTACTGGAACTCTCATTTTGCACACAACCATTTCCGACCCATAGCGGATGGTTGTGGTCACTATGGTTTTTGACATTGGTAATTTCTATGTGAAGAGAAGAGAATGCAAGGTAGGGAAGGGGAGGAGTAGGGGCCTACTTCTAAAGGATTGGATACGAAGGGGAAAGAAACGGGAATGGAGAGGAGGGAGGAAAGGGAGAAGAATGGGAGGGGAGCAGCCTGCCATAACAATAAAAAGTCGTTCCCACGCCCCTGGCCAGTAAGCATCAATGAGGCAGCCCGATTAAAATGTTACAGACGTCATGGCTCCTTATGGGATTCGCCATAAGGCAGACGCAGTCAAGCTGCAAATTCCAAAGCCAAGAGCAAAGCTATCAGTGCCAGTTAAGGTCAGGTGGCCAATGCCAACCACATCCTCCGAGGCTATTGCTTCCAAGACCAAGGTAACGTTTCATAACATGCCTAGAAGCAAAGCATGTAAAAGGTTATATTGCTATGTTATAAAATAAACATGTATTTACCTGAAACTGCATTAGACTAACATCTTTATGACTATGCATTATGAGTTGAAAGGCAGGCATGAAGTCTGTTTCAACGCAAAAATAGGGCTGACGGGCCAAGTCAACATGCACTCGACTTCCCGCATCTGGTGCTTCTGAAACCGAAAAAAAGCCACCCACGGCTTCCCTCTTAACATAGGCATTTGAAAAGTTGTACGCCGCACACCACGAAGGACGACACAGATGGAAGTAATAAATTAAACAACAAAATCACAATCATTAGCATAGAGCACACTGCAGTGCATCACTCCAACCGTCACGTGGCGCCAGCGTCGAGTGTGTTCAAAACGAGACTTCTTATGAAACCACTAATTACATTGTTTTTTTTGCCTTTGTGCAACCTCCCTACTTATAAACTCCCTGGCAATGCCCTGCTTGGTCCACCCGCTGTCAGACCATCTCCAAGTTGTTCCATCTGGAGCATCTTGTGTCTGTAAACTATTTAGTGCTCTTCTGGTCTTCCCCTTGACAATTACACGAGGGGGAAGCGCACCTCCACCAGCATTCACTGCCCTGGTCACCGTTATCATCTCTCTGTTGCCATTTGTGCGGCTGTGCAAATATTTGGTGCCTTTTGCAGCTATGATTTTTTGTGGCTTATGGTCGAGCTGTAGACCTGTCTCATCCATGTTCCATATGCACTTTGGTTTCGCACAGAGTCTGTGCTCATCCAGAACAGCTTTCAGCTCATGAAAGTACTTCTCCACCTTAGTCTTCTCCATGCACTGATGTCGTACAGCAGCCGTGCCTTCTGGCTGACGAAGCCTCACTCGTTCGTGTCTTCGCTTGAGTCCTCCCCACCATCGCACAGAGGGTGTTCCATTCTTAAAATTAACCTTATGCTCGCTAATCTTCCAGCATAACCCAGCTGCTGTCTTCGCCCAAAGCCTATGCCCATCGATGCTCGGTTACAGCCATAGTCGACTAATTTTTCCTCTTGTTCGAAAGAAAATGAAGTCGGGTGGCCTGCTGGTTTGGCACCAAGTTCTGTTTTGCCAGATAAACGCACTTGGAGCGTGCACCTTGGCACATTGAATGCATTGCAAGCAGCTCTCTGCGACATCTGCTTGCTCCGAACGGCTTGTATGGCTGAGGTCATAGCAGACTGGTTCCAAATGCAGTGCTGACCACATTTTGATCTGGTTTTACCCATGATCCTGAAGTCACATAAGTACACACAGTCGGTTTTTACTCCCCATAGGCCTACAAAGAATTAATATAGCATTTCTAGCGCGATACCAAATTCTGGCCACCCTGTCACGCAAATCTGGCCATGGCCAGAAATAAGTCACAAGGGTG
>Ga0056116_1000907_pt1 | contig 10852 bp, 7 predicted proteins | sample WorMetOlspDAHAB2_FD_67352 | JGI IMG/M metagenome (GOLD analysis project Ga0056116, IMG submission 67352) | Marine gutless worms symbiont microbial communities from Max Planck institute for Marine Microbiology, Germany - Olavius sp. DAHAB.2 ...
TCAAACGCAATGAAATGACGGAATGGAAATGATGGAAACGGAAAGAAAGCCAAATAACACGACGGCGATTTATGTGCAAAATATTCGTACACGATCGGTCAACATTTTACGTTGCTTCCGACGAAAGTTGCAGGCGCCATTTTACAGCGTGTCTCAAAAAATATCACTAATTTAATCTTGAACAACTTTAAACAAACTTGAACCGATGTCAATAAGTTTTGCACATAGTATTAGTAGGATGTTTGCGTATTGGACATTTTCCCTCTCGCCCTTGGCCCCAGATAAGTTCCCCCGCAGAGTGTTCCCTAGTAAGTTTTTAGTTTTTTTAAACTTTCAAAAACGTGATTTGTTACGTTTTTAAACAGCACCCCGGAACAGTCGTTAGCAGAAGTTTAGACGTCAGTCTTAAAACCAAGAGGCGAGAGGTGAAATGTCCAGTACACGAAATTTATTTTTATTTTTATTTTATTTCAATCTTCTGGCACGGAAACGCATTGAATTTCGCAGCTGACACAGGTTGGGTACGGACCAGCCACGGGCTCCAAAATGGCGACGTATTGTTTATGTCAGATGCGAAAACTATTCGTTTTCTCGTCGTAGGTTCCGCTTATAACATTTAATCATAATTATTTATTTAGTTTTCGCCTTTGCTACAGTGTCCAATAGTTTGTTAAAATGTTATAGACGTGCTGCCGTCTAGTCGCCGATTCGTTCCCAACAAAATCCGGCGAAAGCTCCGACAGTACGTAATCCACGTTTTCTGCGATAATCATTAATCAGTTGAAAAATTAAAATGTAACTGACTGAATGAACAGAAACCGAAACAAGAAAACACTTTAAACACAAAATCGACTACAACAACAGCATAATGGTTGACTGAATGCTTTTTATCTTCCTCTTCGAACAACTATCCGCCATTTTGGAAACCATGATCTCTCAAGCCGTAACCAATCGGTGTCTCAACCTGGGTCATCAGCGAAATTCAATGCAGCCGGTGTTCGACCAACCTCGGAACCACAAAAGTGGGGAAAAGCGGTATTATATAAAGCAGGCCCCGTCGTACCTCGCTGACAAATTTTACCAGCAGTGCTCTGACGTCGTGGTCCGTTAGCGTCTTTAGTGACTGACTAGATCGGCCTTACGACACGCTTGGCTGAGGTCATACGTTTGAAACTAAAGAACTCCCTCCATCCATCTCCTCCTCTTCGTGACTTTGTCCCTCGCTCCCTTCTGTCGCATCCATCCCTACTCTTCAGCGGAGTAAGTCGTTTGACCTACTTCAACATATGACGTGGCGGCCAACCTGGCCGGCGGACCAACCGGCCCACCCGGCAAGTGCCAGGCAGCCAGACGCCCCTGTAAATGAGTAAGAATTGGCTCTTACGTTTAGCTGGTGACCCCGGTCACTGTCGACCGTCTGTAGCGGCAAGGCGGTGCGCACGATCGGCGTTCGTATCTGGACGCCGTTGCGGGTGGCCACGTTGACGAAGGCGTATTCGAGCAGCGCGCAGAACACGAACACGAGGCAGACGATCATCCACACGTCGATCGCCTTGATGTAGGAGACGCGCGGAAGCGTCTGGTTGATGCCGGAGCTCTGCGTCGCCGTCGTGAGCACGCTGAGCAGGCCGATGGAGACGCGTGCCGGCGACGACTCGACGTTGATCCAGAAGGACACCCACGACAGGATGACGATCAGAATCGACGGCACGAAGACCTGAATCAGAAAGAAGCCGATCTCGCGGCGCAAGATGAAGCGAATCTCCTGGCATGGAAACGCACCTGTGCGCAACGCAACAAATCAAGAGATTTTTAAAGATAATGTGACTGGTGGGGACATCGGACTAAAGGGGACGGCAGTGGGGTCACAAAAGGTACTAAGGGTTCAGACTCCCTGCCAGTTAGTTTGCAATATGTATACACTGTTGAACAACAAATGTTTATTTTACAAGCCTCAGATCTAACAGTTTGTATGGTAAACATGCCCTGCAACAGATGCATTTACACACGGTGGGGCGACTGAAAGCGCAAGACCTGACATCGCGAGACTGGACAACGCGGCACCAGATAAAACAGTGGTGTTAGAGCATGGTTGAATCGAACATGCTGAATGATAAACGAATTAAATCCTGTTTGTCACGATTCGACAGCGGCACTTACAGTCGCCTGCAGTTTCTGCGTGCAGTCAGCCATTCTGTCGGCGCTCATACGGAGTCCCTACAGCCGCAGGACGACAACAGCAGCAGCAGCAGCGAGGACGAAGACGAGGACAGTCAGGCACCCGTGCCAGCAGCGACAACTTCAGGGGCGTCGGAATCGGCAACGGCAACCGCGGCAACAACCTCGGACGACTGTTGCGAAGTGTGCCTCGAGGCGCCACATGATGGCTTCGCACTGATGCTGGGCAGTGACTGGTGCCGTGCGGACATGCGCGGTTCTGTGAAGCGATGTCCACCCCTGCAGTATGGTGCCGCGTTGTCAGATCTCACGATTTCAGCGCCCCCTTCCGGACATTTAGCGCGAACATACGCTATCTCCCGTCTGGGCCCACGTGCGGGCGATTTGAATTGTGGTCGCCGTCATGTCCACTGTCCACTGTCGGCGACCGAGCGTTTCCCGTCGCCGCGGCACGAACATGGAACAGTTTGCCAGATGAAGTGACGTCATCAAATTCCCTGCAAACCTTCAAAACCAAACTAAAATCTCTTTTATTTTTGGCGTCGTTTCCATAGTTTCTACATTGCTATAGTGTTAGTAACTGTAAACTTAAGTAAAGTGTATGAAGCGCTATGACATTTTCACCTTAAATTTAATGTCATGTTATGGCGGATATACGGGCTGGTGTGGAAGCGAAAACAGCTTTAGAGGATTTGTCGGCGAAATCATTTCTCCGTAAGGGTTAAGGTAGGGTCAGGGTTAGGGTTATGGTTATGGTAAGGGTTAGGATTTGGGTTAGGTTTGGCGTTCTGGTTAGGTTTAGGGTTAGCCGGAGTTATGACGTCTGTTGAAAACGAACAATAGCGGTTTTTTGACGCGTATAGTCCAAATTCCACTTGGCTCCTCACGTCGACACTTTCGACGTGTATTTTTGACTTTCGACCATGTATTTTGGCTGTATCGAGCTTGTCGAGCAGCGCGGCTCGACTCGCTCGACGCACTCGACACGCTCGTCTCGACTTACTCGACAAAGTCGAACGTGTCGAGTCATGTCGAGACGAGCCAAGTGGAATTAGGGCCTGCGTCAACTAACCGGTCCAGCTAGCAAGTGCCAGGCAGCCAGGCGGTCCAGTCCGCCCCTGGTTCAAGAATCTGTCAAAAAATCTACCTACAAACGTCGAAGCGTATGCGTAGCGCACGAACCTGCAGTGTAGTTCATGGAACAGTCGTAGAGCAGACTGTCGATGTGTTTGAACTGAGGAAACTGAACGTCGGCGTCGATCTCGACCGGATTGTCGATCCAGCCGAAGTAAACCGTGTCCATCGTGTAGCCGACTACACGTCGAACGCACAGTTATACATTCCATTTTCGTTTTATTCCATTTATTTGGCCACGAAAACGCACGAGAATAGTAACCTGAGAACAGCGAGCAAAACACGGTTGGGATCAACAAGGCAGTATTCGCACCTATAGTTGTCTATACACCGCATTTGCCACATTTTTAAAAGAAACAAAAATCCCCACAGAAAAGATTTCGTTATAAGTCATAACGAAGTTATTTGCCTTTTAGCTGTGTGTCGTAACTTAAGTTGAAGTTATAACTTAAGTTATAGTCGACTTCGTTAGCGGACTATACAGTGAAAGCACATTCATCCATCTATCTGTATTTGTCGAGAAAGCACTAACAGACAATGTGGCAATCACATACAGCCGACAGGACAGTGAGACTCATACTAACAAGGCAGTATCTGCACTTACAACCTAGTTGTCTATATACCGTATTTGCCATATTTTTAAAAGAAAAAAATCCCCACAGAGAAAACTTCGTTGTAAAAGTTTAACATAGCCTAACAAAGCAATCATATGTATTGTATGTATGAATACGTGTTCACGAGTATTCATATGTAGTATTAGTATACTCATGTGTATTTTTGGAGAGTTCTGGTGCTTAATTCTGTCTTGTTTACGGTTTTAGCTTTTTCTGGCGACTTTATTATTTTTTACACATTATTTTTTACTCGGTATACTATGTGTACGATGTCTATGATAAACTAGTATGAAATAAGAGACGATAAGAGTTGCTTACAGCTTTCGATTTTGATTGGACATATCTGGACATCAAGTGGATATTTCTGCAGTTTCATCGGACAAGACAGAACTGCCGAGATTCTACAAACGCACCCGTCGACAAGTACATTTTAACACGTTGAACATCGACTGCTCACAATATTGTGATTACGATGTTGATAAGAATAGTAATAATATTAAAATAATACGAAATCTATAGGCCTAAAGCGCCGTAATGTCGTTAGGCGGCTAGAGGCGACATTTATAGTGCTATTATCTACGGGCTATCTGCAAAGCCATATGCGAGAGTGCACCCCGGTCATCTGAGTGTCAGGAGAGTTTAAAGGGGATTATTGTATACGCTCCCGCTCCACTCCCATCCCCCCCCAAAAAAAACCCATGAGTTTTATCAGTTATTCCTGCAACACGACACCGACCGCGACTTTGCACTGAATGCCATCCTTCTGTATCTCCCGCGTTAACCGCGTTATATCCTAGACAAAAAAACTAAAATGACGACAGAGACTATCTTGTGAGGATGCTGTACAGAAACATTTCCTAACTGCATGAATGCATATAGGACTGTGTGAGTAACCTTTATCTAATGCCGTAATTATGCATGACGCTGTGTACTTCGAACGTCGAACTTTTTCCGATAAAAACTTTCACACATTTTATTTTAATTTTATTTTTTATTGCATTTTATTTTATGATTAGTGTGTATTACAGCTTCATGTATTGTACATGGCAGCGCAGCGCCTGCAGACAGCTATTATTAAAGAAATATGATGATGATGATGATGACCTACATTTTATAGGGCCTACCCTGTGAAGCTAAATTTCTGGTTACGCCTATGCCAGTGTGTCAAATTCCTACCGGCCACGGGGTCGAACCGATTAAGGCTAGGTTTAGGTGCCAGCAAATCATATTACTAATGCCACCAACGTTCACAGTTTACGGAGGACAACATCGAGGACAACATCGAACTTTCATCCTTCATGCCGGGAAAAGTAACAGTATTATATAGTTTTCGACATGAAGGCCAATCTGTGGTGGCCGATATTAACTCCACGCACGCAACCGGGCCATCCAAAAAATCTGGCAAGGAAGCGTCTTATGGCGTCTGTGCTCGTTTAATGACACCTGTCTCATTACGTTATGTCACGTCACATGTTCTTTGAAGAAGGTCCGGCTGCACGAAAAATCACCGCCAGATGTCGCTTGTTCTGTGGCTGCAGTGATCGTATAAGGACCATATCGGACAGAGAAGTTTTCCGACTTTCGAAAGCCACTTGCGAACGAAATCTTTCCCTTGTGGCACGGGATTGAGTGATGTCCGGTTTTCTGTCACGTCTAGCATGATGTCTTCTTTCGTACGACGATGCTATACTGGCTCATCTTGTTTTTAACGAGCACCAAGCTTGTAAAAGAGCGATCAATAATAGCAATAATAAAATAATTAATTATTATTGCTCAATATTATATACTGACATTGTGGGGGGATACAACAGATATGCACTACGCATGGGGTGACAATGATGCCATTCTAATCCATGTTCGCTGACGTCGCCATCTTCAGATCACATGTGTGCTGTTATAGATGTGCTATATAGACCGCGTAATAATAACAATAATGATAATAAAATAATAATAATAATAATAAAATAAACACGATATTCATAAGGCGCCATAACACGCTCGGAGTCACTAAAAGGGTGTCGCACGTAAAGCCGTTGCACGCTCTTTAAAAGCGTTAAGTTTTTTTCATTCGTAATCAATCAATAAGCATATAATCGATCAGTCACATACGCTTGCACGCACACATATTTGTTTCACGGACAATTTCCCCGATAATCGATGACCAGAAACAATCTGGGCTTTAATGGACGACCGTAATGTCAGCGGTGTCATCATTGCAGTACGGCAGTGAAGCCAACCGGAACCTGTCTGTCGTGCGTATATGTGGCCGTATTTATGGGTCGGGCTGTTGGTGTGCAGTTCTGCGGGAAGTGTGCAGTTCGAAATACATTTGAACATCTGTAAATTTGAGCTGTTGCAATGTCGATCGTGTGACAATCGGAGCACTATAGCTTTCGGCGGAATGAGTTGAGTCATTTCCGTTCGAGCTTTGGCTCTGGCGTAACAAACTTAAATGAGCCCCCTTCGAGTTTTTTGCTCCCTCCCCATTACTGCGGGGTAGGCCGTCTCTTTAACGGCCATTGTAAACAAAATGCAATGCGAGACGAGGGGGTTAATTACGTCGCTGGTTATTCACTACTGAGTAGGAGATGACCAAGACTCTCAGGGTGCTTCCATTTTCCAAAACGTAAACTACACTCTAACTTCTAAAGGCACGATAGAGCCTTATTGTGCTGAAAGTGCCGTTAAACTTCAATCAGTCAATTCGGCTGACTGAAAACGGAAGGTTTTGTTCGTGCAGTTCTGCAAATTCCTTTAGAAATACCCCGATAGTCATGGCGCCGGAGAGAAAAATGATACAAAATGATATGAACAATTGAGCATCGTGCAGAGGAGACTGAGAGAAAACGAAACCAAAACATTTTACTTTTTCCTTGTCTGCACCAGTGATTACACTTTGTGTGGTTCCATCCATTCATTGTTTCCAGTATTCCATATCATGCAATATGTGCGTTCAGCAATATACGCAGTGACTTCACTACGCCGCCATGTTTTAGGTACACTTCTAATGTGAGTTAGATGAGGAAATATAAAAATTCTTATGCCAACGTGGTAACTCGCAGATCGTGCATTTCAACTGGCGCATAATTCCGCGTACAACGATATGCAAGCGTGCGTACGCTTACGACATTACACAGCTGCAACACACTATACCTACAAGATGGCGGCGGTAACTGTTGTATAGGCAGAAGTACGTCATTATCACCCCATGTATATTAAAAGACTACATGCATGCTTACTTAGGCCACTTTCCCCTTATGAAGTTCAGGCTGCGGTTCTCTGCGGTTCTACATATACTTTTTTCGCGGCAGAATGCTGCGATTGTCTTGCGGAAAGCGATCAGAACGGTTCCTTCGCCGTCTTCGCGGTGCAGCTGCGGTTTTCTGCGTCTTTTTGCCGTTGCAGAACTGCCAAAAACCACGGCTTGAATCGCGGGAAAAGTGGGAAAGTGTGGCATTACTAACACGAGCAGCAGAGAATCTTCTTAAACATGGAGCGCGCTTCACTTACTTGCTGACGTACCACACGCTACCGTCGTTGGTGACTCTCATCAGCCGGTTGTCGACGGTAACCTCGTGAAACTGCGCTCGCTTCTCGTTCCGGAAAAACGTGTCCGGGATCCAGATGTTCTTCTGCGCGTCCACTCCGAGGCGGATCTTGGACAGTTTCGGGTTCGGAGGGTCGTAGCGAAGTCGCGGGTCTCGCCACGCCTGCCGGAAGTAGATGTTCACCTGGTAATCCTACACAGCAACAAGAACAAGAACAGCACTGCTATAAAATATAAGAAAATCAAAATCATCGTCATTTCAGTCAGTACAGCCCGCGGAGAGACAGACAGTGGTCGTTTCGTTAAAAGGAACAATGGGAACGCTGACGAGACAAGCGGAAATTGTTGTCCAAGCGCCGGGGGGGGGGCGCTTGTGCAGTCCGGGGTATAACTCCCAAAAAAATTTTCGAGACTGTATATGTAAAATCCTGCAATCCGGTGCATCTTTGGCGTTCTTAAGCACTTTAATAATGGGAACAGTTTTTCCACGCGTTCCCCCTCGAAATGACCCCAGGCATATACATGGGAGAAATCCATGAAAATAATTAGAAGTCTGTACATGTACATGAAAAACAATTAGTTTCCATTGACTAATAACTACTGCTATTATAAATTTGCAATGTAGACTGAATCTGCTTTTACGCAGTGTATATCGACAACCGGTAAACTATAAGCTCTAACACACACACACCAATAGTCCCTTGTTTACGTGTATACTCTTACACGAGCACTTACACTCTGCTCCAAAAAAATCTGCCTTTGACTTTTGGTGAAATATGAGTCAAATCTAAACCGATTATCCGAACTTACCACTATAGAACAACCAAATTTGCTACAACGATATGCGATATTTTCCGTCACGCATCAGCCATGATGCTTCTCTCGGCGGCGATCGGTGGACGTTGTTGCCGTGCGTGTTTGTCCGTGCGTCCGTGCGTCCGTCCGTCCGTCCGTCCGTCCGTCTCTTATATGGAGTTTGACACATACAGACCACGAATAGCAGTTAAAACATGAAGAATAAATTCCAATTTTCTTCCGATTTTTTCGTTGCTGTTAGTGAGCTCACCATTGTCTGTTCGCTGATGGAGTAGAAACTGTTGACGTATATTCCCAGCTTGACTTCAGTCGGTTTGTCTGCAAAACAAGAAGCATAATTGCAATATGCAGCGTTTATTTTTTTTATTAGACAAACTCAAAGTCCTATCGCCGACGCTATCCGTGCATGCATCTTCGTTTCACTGGTTCTGAGACGGCATTTTAACTACTCGGCCAGGAAAAGACGTGCACCTTATTCAAGACCCAATCCAATCCAATACATCAACTTATGGATGCAATCCACTCCAATCCAATCCATTAATATCTGGTATTAAATCGAACTCGTAAACCATGTGCCACTAACTATGTGCCAGCCAAATTCTGACTAATCGTCGTAAAACCGAGATATTTTGAAAGAAACAGCACCAACTGCGCTGCAACGATTACTCACGTGGTCACGGTAATCCAACCCAATCCAATCCAATATAGTCCATGGATGGATCCAATCCATGTCCAACTCTGCCTTATTCTACATCAGTACAGCTTCCGGGCCAACACGCGGCTGTACTGAATGAAGGAAGCTATACGGGGAGCTTTATACATGGGTGACATTGACGTCATACCCTCTAAAATAGTTACCGCGGCCATGTTGGAGGTACAGTGTGTTGCAGCAGTGTAACGCCGTAAATGTATACGCTTGACTGCATGTTGTTGTGCGTGAAATTATGCACCAGTCGAAATACACGGTGTGCGAATCAATATGGCATAGAGAATTTTCGGATGTCGGCATCAAGTATGCCTCCAACATGGCGGCGTGGTTTTATGCTTACTTCACACAGGTAAACTGTTAAACAAGTCAATCTCACACAGTTTCTTAGAATTCAAGTTTGTAATTAAGCCTAGTTTGTTTTTATATGTAATTTTTTTTGTTCATTGTATTGCTGTTTCACTTTACGGTCCGTTGCAGCGGGCAGCTGTGAGAGCATGTTATGTGCCTGGTCGTCCTGTTCATTTGTCTTTTGACTGTGTAATCCTACTTGGTTTTGAACGCAAAATAAATAGAGATGGAGATATGCGTAGCAGAAATCTCATTATTGGGGCTGGAAATCGTGACGTTTAAGTGTAAAGTCCGACGTTCTACTGTTAGGCTGAAGACACACGAGGTCGAAACACGAAAACGAAAACCGGCGCCGATTTTAGAGTCGAAAAGCGGAACCGACTTTCGGAATGTGTGTCATGCAAAAACGACTCCGATTTCCGACTCCGGAAATCGAGTGTTATACAAATGACATCAATGACGTCACTGCACCTAATTCGTTGCAGTAAGTCGTACAACGCACACACTTTGTCAAAAGATATACAATATTAAAAAAACAGTAAGAACAACGAGTAACAGAAAAACCGATTGAAACAAACTGCTGACAATGTCAACCTATACACAATCATCAAAACTAGAAGGTAACGCAAAAATCGACTGAGTGGACACTCTCGTGGAGAAACACAGCGACTTAGAACGTCACAGTCACTGAAGAGCTGCCCGTTTCGTGACAAATTATCACAAATAATCTATATTTAGAGTCACAATTTCCCCCTTTTGCGTGCAGTCTTTTTCGTCGTCGGTGGGTGAATAATTAGCATCGCGAAGTGTCCGCCAGCGGCAGGTGTTTTCCAGTGGGCCGAAGGAGCTGTCTACTTCGCCCATTCAGTCCGAAGTCGGACAAATAGAGACAAAGTTCTTCGGCGGATGTCGGTGTCACGCAGACCGTACGAGTCCACCCGCGCAGTGGCGGACACAGCTGCGTGCGGCTTGCTTCGCTGAGAAATTATCAGTGTTTTTTGTAAGAAGTACCAAAGTCACAAGGCCAAGGCCAAGTACATGACCTTTAAGGCCAAGTCCAAGGCCATATACTTCATTTCTGCGCTTAAACACAGGGCCAAGGCCAAGCACAAGTCCAGGCACTAACATCACTGGATATGATGATGGGGTGGGTGGAAGGCAAAAATGTCTCACAGAGGCAGTGGCGTAGCCAGGCTTGGAAGTCTTAAGCCACCCCCTCTCCCCAACTGAATCTAGCCGCCTAGTGATTAAAGTATAATTGTTGGGGGCCCAGAAACTATGAAAAAATATGGGCCTTACCATGCGGCCCTTATCGGACTGTCTAGACACCATAATGGACCGCTTCATTGGCGTTCGGCCTATATCCCCAGCGGCCGTTTTTCGTCGTCGGTCACGTCACGGCCGTTATATGATGACCACCATCACCACAGTACGGCGGAACGCGCGTTCTCCCAACAATTACGGCTCTGTGGGGCTCAGGAACGCTTGCAATCAATTTGTTGGGAC
>Ga0056116_1000908_pt1 | contig 10848 bp, 6 predicted proteins | sample WorMetOlspDAHAB2_FD_67352 | JGI IMG/M metagenome (GOLD analysis project Ga0056116, IMG submission 67352) | Marine gutless worms symbiont microbial communities from Max Planck institute for Marine Microbiology, Germany - Olavius sp. DAHAB.2 ...
GAACTGTAAGACAGAAACTCTACACAGTGACCGACAGTGCAGTTAAAAATAAAAAATAAAAGGTTTTTTTATATTTTTAGCAAATGTTATCAGATGGTCATGAAACTTTCATATAGTACTCATCTGTCACCAGCATGAGTAAGAATGATGTGGCATTATATTGTTAATCTTGAGTTACATTAAATTATTTGTTTGGGCAGAAGACAGGAAAAGGCTAAAATTTGCAACAATGTTCTCACAAATGTAGTTGCTGACTAAAGTGCGTTAGGAGAAAGAAAAATCAAATCATAAGTTTGAATGTGCAATAATTATGCTCTTGTCAGACCACAATTTTGTGCTGTTTTGCCTTCTGATGTATAACAGCAGTGTCTGAGCAATGCCACACTTGAAAACTCGCTGATAGTAATTCGACTTTCCTGCAAGAGAAATCTCTGTTCCAACAACACGTGTGGCCGCTGGGCTGTTGCCATTGCTGGTCTTGTCCACCAGTAACAGTCTCCCAGACCCTGTACGCAACCCGAACGCCGCCAAAGCGCCGGCTAAAGACATTTTTGTTTGCACGGGACTAGCGCACCTAGCACATTAGGGGTTTACCGATGATGCACTATACAAATTGACACATTGACATCAACATTGGTGAATTAAAGTGCTTGAGTTGTAGAATTTACTTGCTGGCATGAAACATGCACTGCTGCAGGTGTTCTGGTCGAAGATTGGAAACAGTCGATGAGAAATTTCATGCGTATGTTATGTTGCTTTTACGTCGTTGGAATTCTTTCTTCGTCGCTAATTTTTAATTAGTTCTTTGTGTGTGTCTAAGCTAAAATATAGTATAATTTGTCACGCAGAGTGTAAATCATTTTGTAACGTTTTTTTAACTGGTTAGCTGCGTGGCTTAGTGGTTAGGACGTCGGTCTTTAGATGGCGGACTTTCCCTGATCTACGCCTGATCTATAGTTGACATGTGACCACTTCGTTGGTAAAGTGTCCAGTATGGGTCAATCAACCAGGCCAACTCAGCCTTCCATCCCTTCAGGGTTGGTAAAAGTGTAGTAATCTATGTAATTTCATGGATTACGGGGGTGGAGACCATTACATGACAGACCAGTGCTGCGTATTGCTGTTCGTCTTCAAAGACCTTTTCAGTGTTTCTTTTTTACCGCATATAACTATAAATATAATGTGGCGATAAAATTAACAGAATGGCGTTTGATGTGACTTAGTCACTTTTGTGGAACCTGTAAATGGCACGAAAAGAAGAAAAAACTGTTTTATTAAAATTGTGTGTTTTGCTGCAACAAAAGAGTTGTTGACGTATGTGCAGATCAAGTAAGCGACGACGTGATGATCGTTTGTCAGCTCAGTGCAAACGTCACAAAAGAAGATCTGCACAAGATGTTTCCAGATGCACTCGATATTGTCCTGCCAAGAAACAGAATCGCGTCGCAGGAAACGGAAAAATTCAACGCAAGAGGGTATTGATGAATTGTGCTCACTGCATAGCACTTCACCATATGCCCTCATTCTTACCAGATGTCGGCACTGTATAAAGCGTTCACTTACGTACTAACTTATTTACTTACTTATTACCACACTGTTGTTGAATACTAGAAATATTATAGTATGTCTTTGTACTTTTCATGTCACAAGAAAGGAGGACGATGGTGATTAGACTGTGATTTTGAAAGTGTCCAACGAAAGTACAGGCTAATAGGAATTTTGAGGGTGTTGATTAATAGAGATACGTATTTAGCTCATCATGATGCATTTGGTGGAAAAGAAAAATTAAGGAGATTGAAAATGACGGAGATGTCCACCCATGTCTCTGTCTTATAAATAAAACACGACAAAGTTACTTTTTTTCCACCAGTGTCCAGGTCTGTAGTCGGGATTAGTAGAACGAGGAGTCACTTTAAAAATCCCTCCTTCTCTTTCCCTTCCATATCTCCTCTCCTCCATCCAGTCCCACTCTTCCTGCCTTCCTCTTGCTCATTTCCTTTTCCATTGTCTCTACTTCCCATTTTACTCACCTCCCAAAATGAAGGCAGGTGCCTGCATTGGGAAAATTGGACAACCAATAACTTCTCCACGAACAAGGAGGCAAGTGCCTTCTCGTGTCGCATCTTCAGCGCTAGAGTGAGGTCAAAGGAGCAATAGAACTGTTCAGTTTCAAAAGCCTTCAGCAACTTTTCGCCCATTGCTTTTTCAGAACTCTGGATAGTAGCACCAGAGAACCTGCGTAGTAACGAGTGATGTCTCTATCTCGAAGTGCTCTCTTAGTGGTTGAAGAAACGACGAAGTCAAGGGTGTGTTGCGAGGACTGTTTTGAGTAGAAAATTATGTCCAGCCACCTAGACTTTTTCCAAATATTGATTAACCTGAAACTAACTTACGAGAAAAATTGGAGAGAAAACAATGAAATGTGTATTTTGGTACTTCTGATGTTGTTTGTATAAGTAAGTAATTAAGTAATTCATTGCTCATGAATAAAACATCAGTCAGCAGTAGAAATTGGCATTAAAGCTTGGTAAGAGGATTCTATCAGTCGCCAATGGAATTAATACAAACGCACAGAAAAAAATCATGCAAATGCGAAATAAAAACCAGAAACTGAGTCAGATCTGTCTTTGCAATAGACTGCTTGAAGATTGCTTTTATGCTTGGAAAATTTACTTCTTCAGATGGCAAGGCATTCCAGACATCAACAACTCTGTCAGCGATAATATGGACTGAACTGAATGGTTAACGTTATATAATCGTTTATAATAATAATAGGGATGTTTGAGCATCATCGTTTTTTTTGTTTCGACGGACTTCCGTTGTGGTGCAACAATTTAATTCTGTTTTGCTGCACGATGGTTTTATTGATGACGACCGGCTAGAGTAGGGTGCACTGCCAAACAAATCTTTGTCAACTTTTGTAATTTTTGAGCCACCAGGGGTTTTCCCTGGTAAAATAGTAATAATAATAATAATAAAACAACAATTTATAAGGTGCTGTAACATAGTCTGAGTCACTTCAAGGGCGCCGTACAATGTTCATTGCAAACCAGTTACTCAGTGAAGTAAGAACATGAGAAAAGATGCGTCTTGAGCATGTTTTTTATAGAGCCTGATGCATGGTGAATACGTGATTGCTTGCGGCAGGTACGCTTTCTTGACTTTTGGCAGCCGATCACGTATGCTGGACGCATTCAATCGATATTCGTTGCGTCGACTGGTTGCCGATGGTCAAGTTCTGCACCTCATTAAATATGAGCCACCAACACCTATTCCTGTCGGTATGTCATCTTCGTCGTTGCTGTTGGCTGCCAGGGATGGCCGATCACACGGCCCTTACAAGCTGAGGTCCTTGACATGGATTACTACTCATATACCGACCCTGGATGGATGGAAGGCTGAGTTGGCCTGGTCGGTTGACCCATAGCGGACACCTTACCCACGAAGTGGTCACATGTCAGGCATAGATCAGTGAAAGTCTGCCAGCCAAAGACTGACGTCCTAACCACTGAGCCTGGCTGCCATGTTGGACGTATAGTTAGTGCGAGTTGAAATCCAGAAAAGTGCAAATTTTTGTGTGAAGTCACAGGGCAACTAGGCCATGACCCCGCGCAGCCGCCCTAAATAAGTTTTAAAAAATTGGCTCATAACGATAGCATCACTGGAATAGGAATAAGCCGGCAAAATGGCATGTTACCCTACAACTGGTACACAGTAGGAAACGGGATTTCACGCCTGATAATAAGATTCAAATGACGTTAGCTGGATGCAGTTTTGAGTCGACATTTATAACTTTACTATAAAAGATCATGTCAGCTCGAGCGTGGCTCGGACTAAGCATTTGATCTGCAGCGTAATTTCAATACCACTGTCTGAATAGCTTGCTGTATTAACTTTTTGTACATTTATTGGTTAAGGTAGATTTTCGTGTGTTTATTTTTCTGCACTTGCTGCTTTATGCGTAATAAAAGGATGATGATGATTATTACTATTATTATTATTAGTTGGATTGTTTGTGTAAATCGTGGTTGTTCATTGGAGAGCCTTTTAACAAGAATGTCATTAGTTGTTTACGGAGTTGGGATTATTGGTCAGTTCTAAATGTGCCGAGTGACAGGTTACCTAAGACTGAAACGGCGATACCGCATTATGTGCATTATACGAGATTTAAAGACTGCCAAGGCATATATTCAATCGTCTGATAAAGCACAGCTGCAAAGACTCCAAACTGTAAGTATTTTTGACAGCTCTTGCTTCATGGGTCAGGTATTAATCCAACGCTGTACTATGTGCATGCAAACTATCTCGGTCTGTCCGTCATTATTGGTTGGCGACGTGGTTTAGAATCAGAGGTTAGGACGTCGGTCTTTGACCTGCGCCAAATCTATGGTCGACAGACCTTATGGGTAAACTGTCCGTATGGGTCAGCCAACTCAGCCTTCCATCCTTCCGGGGTCGGTAAACGAGTAGTAATCCATGTATTTACATGGATTACGGGGGTGGAGACCATAAAAACGGCTGTGTGGCTGCAGGCCAAAGACCATGTTTACGGGCTTGGGCTGCGGCCTAGGCTGAACGCGGCCCTGTCTATGACGCACAGCTCCGATTTGTCACTGTTTTTATAATTGATTGTTGCTTTCTAACTTAGCAACTATAAATGTGTATACTGTATTTGTTGAGAGACCGTGTGCTTATTTGTTTATGAGTACACGTATATATGTATTTATGTGTGCTGCTTGTTTATTTTTCTCTGTATCTTTCTGTGCTGTGGCTACTGCTGCAAATAAAGATGTATATGTATGCGGCTTGCAGCGCTACACATGTGAACCTTTACCTTTTAGCACTGTATACAATCGGAAGTGACTCACTGTCTGTTTTCAAATCTAGACTAAAAACATTCTTATTTCGTAGGTCATTTAGCTAGCACACACAAGAGACTGCCACCAGCGCCTTTGAAGTTACGACCTTATGGCGCTTTACAAATCTGTTTATTATTATTGTTATTATTTTGATTTTGATTATGATTTACAATTTGCGTTGCTCCGACCATGTCGCTGATGCCCTCATCAGCCTTCACTGCTGCGTGTTCCTGAGCGCATCAGGTCCAAAGTTGCCGTCCTGGTTTACAAGATCCTCCACGGCTGTGCACCGTCGTACCTTGGCCCGTTTACTTACGTTGTCGACCTTCCAAGTCGCCGAGGGCTTCGCTCTTCCTGTAGCGACAGCCTTGTTCAGCCTCCGGTTCACCGCTCCACTGTTGGCAGCCGAGCATTTTCGGTTGCTGGCCCTCACGTGTGGAACTGTCTGCCACCAGAGGTTACATCAGCACCGTGCCTGGTGACCTTCCGCACTCGACTTGAGACGTTCCTGTTCACGGAATCATATCCTGACATTCGGCTGATCTGACATTTTGTTTCTACACACTATCTATAGTGGACCTAGCAGTGTTTTCAATACTTAGGCCACTCTAACAATTCATGATTGATTGATTGATTTATTTATTTATTATTATTATTATTATTATTATTGTTATTACAAATGATGGAAAATGTGCGCAACAGGAGGCGCAGTATTGGAAGGGGTTGGTGAAAGCAGACAACGAGATTCGCAAGGACCTCGGATTGCGAACACCGTCAATCGACGAACTGCAATTACTGTTGGATGCCGCGGAGCCGACGAGCCGGGCATGGTCGGACAGCGACATTGTACTGCTGTTGAACCGGTCGAAATTCGAACGAACCGAACTGGACGAAATCAAACACTATCACAAGGCCAGATATGACGGGTCAGTATGTGTTGCCGTGGCTCAACAAAGTTAAGCTATACATTGATATCGGCAATGTCATTGAAATGGCAAAGGCAAACGCATATAACACTTGTATAGCGCCACAAGCCGCATACTGCAACTGCAGCAGCGCTGTTCATGTCACAGACAGAACTGGCGTACAGCCTATAGGCCGTAGGGTAAGCCTGCGCCCATATACTGACCTACGACCAACCAGCCTTACGCAGCCCTGGTCTGCCATTTAATCGTATCCAGTCTCCACCCCCGTAATCCATGTATTTGCATGGATTTGCTACTCATTTACCGACCCCGGAGGGATGGAAGGCTGAGTTGGCCTGGTCGGTTGACCCATAGCGGACACCTTACCCACGAAGTGGTCACATGTCAACCATAGATCAGGCATAGATCAGGGAAAGTCTTCCAGCCAAAGACCGACGTCCTAACCACTGAGCCACGCCGCCGTGTTGTAGGTATACTTCATGCGAGTTGAAATCCAGAAAAGTGTAATTTTTTGTGCCATGTATATTATATTTTTCAGACAATGTATTTCGACTGACGTATAATTCCACACCGAATAGTTTGCTAGCTGATGTAAGTTAATGACATTACACTGCTGAAAAATGGTATACCTCCAACATGGTGGCAGTAACAGCTGGAGACCAAATATACTCCTCTTTATTTCGTCGAATGACAGCACAGAAACCTTGGAGACGAGGAAAATCGAACAAAAAACACAGCAGCGTGAGCAACTTTTGCATAAACTACGCAAACGTACTTCCGTTCACAGTTTTCAATTCCTCCAATGAAATTGCATTATGGACGTCACCCCATGCATAGATGTAATAAACATACAGATAAAAATTAAAAACCTAAAAAAACGCGAAAAACACGTTTGTAAAGGTTGGATCACAACGTTGCCAAAATTTGCAACCAATCAAGCTATGACTGTCTCACATTGCTTCGGTATACTGAGCCAGTTACACACTATAGTTACGGCGCTCAGTGTTGCAGTCTGTCTTTCAGTCTCTTTTCGCGGCCTTGGTTCTGACGAAGCTTGACTTTGGAAACGAAAAAAAAGAGAAAAAAGCTTTAAAAACGTTGAAAAACGTTTATTACATCTGTGACCGGTGCATATGTTTGTTGATTAAGTCTGTGTCGCATTTGTAGGCGGATGAAACGACGTCGGTGTCTGTTACGTCAGCAGCGTTTAGCAGCCAAGCACCACAGCAGGTCGCCCGTCAACAGTTTTGACGGAACCAGTTACTGCGAAGAAGACTATTCTGAGCATCTCACTGGTGACGTGCGACCCTGGCTCAATGAATCGTCAACAGCTCACTGGCAACAGCCAGGGTATTTTCTCATGCCACAGCAATACTTTACTTCCTATTTTAATAATAATAATAATAATGCTACTACGATATTTATAGTGCTATCTTATACGGCACAAAGCCATATGCGAGAGTTCACTTGAGTCCTCTGAGTGCAAGTCCGTCGGCGTCAGGAAGCCGCCAATTCGTAGGCCAAGCTGCAAACTTGACCTTTGAGTCCGCTTGTAGGCTTTGTAATACAATTAGGCCATTTGTATTATTATTTAGCCATAGGGCTGATACTCATTTTCATGGAGGGTGGAAGGCTGAGTAGACGTAGGCACTGCAGTAAGTGTGCAGCTCATGCCAAAAGCTGTGTATCGAAGTGGTTTTGTGAACAACTCATATACAGTCTGAGCGCGGGTTCGATCCGGTGATTTCTCACGCCGCAGTCAGGCATATTAATCACTAGACCACTGTGACCTGTGGCTGACCTAGACCTTCAACTGAGGCCATTTAAAGAATTACGTAACACGGTTTTCTGCTATGAAGCTCCAAAGGCATAGACCTTAATTTTAAAAGCATAACACGTACATGGGATCATACACAATCAAACACTGATCTTAGGTAACATCGTCATGAACAGTCATTAGCAGCAAAACTGTAAACGTAAATGAAAGGTTTCTTGTGCGCATGCTGTACAAAGACTGCATTTTTGACATTTTCATTATATTCTTAATTTTATTCTACATTTTGCTCTCATTACACTTATTTTCGGTTGCGTATTTCAATCGTTTTAATGGACGAATATATTCATCCGTAACGTTGTTGCAGAACTTGACCTAGAAATTGCATCCGATAAGGACTGAAACATTATTGCGTCTACATGAAACATTTGCGCTGTGACATTTGATTTTTAATGGCGAAAGAATGCAAACGTTACGAAACTGAGAAAGTCTTAAATGTCCTCGTTGTAAACACTGCTGAACAACAACGACAGACTTCCATAGCAATCGGTGCCATAGACAGAATCAGCAGAACGACGAAAGTCCCTCTTTCTTCCCATTTTTCCTCCTCTCTTCCCTTTCCTTTCTCCTCTCCCCTCAAGCCCCCTAACCTCTCCGGTGCCTTTCATATCCCCCACTTTTCCCTTTCCCCACCCTTTCTCCCAAATCCAGCTGTCTGAGGAAATTTGTCAAATCTCAACCCAGGGATTATTAACACTCCCTATTAGGGGTGAACACACACAGTGAGTGGGATGCCCCACATGTCGAAGCCTCTCGCGACTTGTCCATTCGGTGTTTTTGGCGCTTAACACCTCTTTCTTCCTCCCCCCCCCAAAAGAAAAATTGGCTACGTCCCTAACCAGAAATTCTGAATAAAACCCTGGGTCAACCACTCCAGAAACGACAAGGAGGCATTTGCTTAATTGCTTGCGCCGCAGCGTAGCTACGTGAAATAAGCGCTGGTGGGCAGCTGAGCTTTTTTTCGTTCATACATGTTGTAGGTCAGTTGATGCACGAAGCTCGCCACCTGCTCGAAGATCCTGGAAATCAGGCATGTTTAACACCCATTATTAGTGCTAACGATGAAGAATGACAAACTTGTACAGCGCAGCAGTCACAGGGTTCCTATTGCGCTACAGAATCGCAGGAATACAAGTAACGAGCAACCAAGTGAACGAATGAATGAGTAGAGTTTAACGCCGCACCCGACACAATGTAACTCATTTCAAGAATGTCTTAACACATCGCCTAAAACATCAAGAGATAGTGATGGGGAGGCTGTTCCAAACCGCCGGAACAGTTCTATGTTATTTGTTATTCGCATTTCTTTGGCACATCGCGTATTAATAAACACATAACAATTAAGCAACACAGTTGACACAAGTGCAATATACCAAGGTGTTGTTGCTTATCGCAACTGTGTTTTTTTGTGTTTCCTAAATTGGTTTTTTTTTTATTCAAGACGTGATACAAAACTTCTGTAGATTACTTCTGCAGGTGTGAAAATTTGTGAAATGCATATACAGGGTGGCCCAAAAAAAAGTAAGCCACTATGACGTCATTAAATCGTATTAACACCCGCCATTATGGCTTTTCATATATTTTGATTACAAAATGAGCACAAGAATATATTAAGTCTGTATTAAATATTCTATGTGTGACCTAATTTGTGACGTCATTACTTGCTGTGTTTGAAGCTGTAATATGGGTAAAATCAATGCATCTGATAAAATCATGTTTAAAAACCAGAAAAAAAGAAAATATGGAAGTAAAAGAAATTTTTACATAAAGCTCCATCTAAAAGATTGCTTTGGAATGGAATTCACAGCTTTCTAAGGCGAGCTGATGCCAGAGGAAGCTCTGACATCATTTACCATATCTGGTGCATATCGCTAGTTTGCGGGTCAGGTATAGTTATTGAGGTCAGAAAGTAGGTCACGCATAGAATATCTAATGCCAACGAATGATATGATAGTGCTTGATTCATACTTTAATTTGACGAATAAATCTAATCTCATTGGCAGGCTTTTATACGATTTAATACGATTTTTGGATAATTTGGAAGTGGCTTACTTTTTTGGACCACCCTGAACGTGCCTGTACTCTACGTGTTTGACTAGGCGTGAGTAACACGGTGAATTATTTTGCTGCCGAAGCACTGTTGATCCAAACTGGGCTGTTATTTTGTTCTACTGGTCTTGGAAGAATAACAAAGTGTTTTTACGTGCGCTGAAGCCTTGGTCAAGGTCTTACTTGATACGCTTGGACAATGCGCGAGGTGCAGTGATGTCACTGAAATGGGAATAAAATCACGTCGCCATGTAGTAGAGCTTCTTAGTGCAAATAATTAGGCATAGGTTTGATGCAAACATCGGAAAAATTCTTCTGCGAAGGTGCTTTGCATACCGTGTGCATGTGTCCATCTAAGAGACGGACGGACGGCGTCCGTCTCTTAGATGGAGTTTGACACTATGCACACACAGCAACGGACACACGTTGTTTAGTTACGACGTTACGCTGCTACAACGCACTATAGGTAAGGAAACGGTAAAGTTCACTTATATAGCGCCTCAAGCCGCATGTGCTGCCTCAGCGGTGCTGTGCTTCACAGATAGAGCCGGCGTTCAGCCTAGGCCGCAGCCAAAGCCCGCGCTCACGGACTTTGGCCTATAGCCATAGAACCGTAGGCAGCCCTAGTCTGCCGTTTTAATGGTCTTCATCCCATAATCCATGTAAATTCATGGATTACCCATTTACCAATCCCGGAGGGATGGAAGGCTAAGTTGGCATATTTGGCTGACCAACAGCGGACAGTTTACCCACTAAGAAAAGTCCGTCGGCCAAAGACCGACATTCTAACCACAGAGTTACGACGCCCTACAAGATGTCGACGGCAACTTCCGTGGATAAAATCACGTCATTGTTACCCGATGTCTATTTAATGAATTTTCGTGTCTGTCGTTGTGTACTGGTAGGGCGTCCGACATACTTGGCTCGTCGTCGCGGCGGGTGGGACCACAGAGCTTCCGTGCGTCGTGCCACCGCAACCGTTCGCCGCAGCTGGTTATGACTGTGCCGATTACGCACTACGGTTCTCGTTCAGTTGCAACGAGCCATCACGGCTTGTACCGTAGTACAAGCTGTTGTATAAGCCATGGGCCAAGTCAATGGGAGAGGGAGATTTTCGACCCTCCACAGCTCGGAGACCCCTCGACCGATTTTCATGAAACTTGAAATATATAACTACTTC
>Ga0056116_1000911_pt1 | contig 10835 bp, 8 predicted proteins | sample WorMetOlspDAHAB2_FD_67352 | JGI IMG/M metagenome (GOLD analysis project Ga0056116, IMG submission 67352) | Marine gutless worms symbiont microbial communities from Max Planck institute for Marine Microbiology, Germany - Olavius sp. DAHAB.2 ...
GAAAGAGCAGGAGATTGCTGCTGAACTTGGAAATCGTACGATTGCGTTTACGAATTGAATGGCGGGAAGTTTATGTTTTCTTATTTACTTCGAAAACGCATAGGAAATGACGTTTAGGCCCAATATGTTGTAGTGCGTGACGTGAAGTGATGTTAAAATTTAAGTGACGTTCATTCATGCAACCGTTCCTAAGACAGCTGCAGCTACTTCGTCGTCTGAATCGGCCATGTTTAGGCCTCAGTCAAAAAAGTCCGCCAAAAAAGTTGCGCGCGCGTGTCATGTAATCGGCCGATTTTTATCGGCCGACAAAATTCGTCCGAGAAAAATTGGCCGTTGTCGGCCGATTTTTTGTCGTTCGTGTGACATCGGCTTTATTGTGCATGCCTGAATTGCCGTACTAAACGCCTCTGTCAATCAGTCAATCCCAACGCCTGTACGCTACTGCCACAGAATTAAAGAAAGCGCCCGTTCTGACACAATGTTATGTATGTTGCAGCGGCTACAGTTCGTTGAAGGATCGGCTACCATTGAACTGCAAGTGTCCGACTTTTCGAACCCGTCGAATCGTCTGTTCAACGGGCAGTGCTGTCGGCCCAGCTACGCGTGCAACTTGACGTGCGATGTCATGTACATCGTCTGCTTCAACTCGACGTAATTATGCTTCTGCGCGTTTTCGCATTGAATAAAAAAGAGAAAAAAAGAAAAAAAGAAAATCGTTTTAGTCAAAATGTGTCGAATTATTCAGTTTTGGCCACTGTATTTCCTGCGGGTAGCCTACGTCTCTACTGTGTAAGAACTGTTTATAAAGTGACACGGTGAGGTGAAAATGAAAAGCAAACATTACGCTTGAAAATTCGACTTATATATAACGCTATGTATTTGTTGATATTATAAACAGGACCTATCATGTGTTTTTATCTGCGTCAGCGTGGGGCTCCTGCATGCGCGAGGCTCAAACCGGAAGCGCCTGCCTCTCCTAAGACAGGCACAGCTTACGGCAGTTATCTTACGGGCAAGGCTGGTATTTGAAAGGTAAAATCCGGGATATGCCCCCCTCCCGTTAGTCTTCATTCCCACTCAGTTGTTGTTAATTTTACAGCCGGTGAAGCCTCAGCTCGCCGTCTGTTCGGCAATTCGGCGCGATAGTCACAGTGCGTTTTTGAACGAAATGACAATGATGATAGTGATTCATCGTCATTCAGACTCTTTGGTTTTGTTAGAATTTGTCGCCATGCATTGCAGCGTCTTCTTTTAATAACGTCCGTCCTAATTATCACACTTTCTTTACACTGTTGTTCGAAAGTGTCGATATGCGACACATCATCGATTTTATTAAAGACATCAATTTTTATCACCGTCTTTAACCTCTCGCTTTTTTCAGCTGCATTTTACATCCCTGTTGATCTTCTCTGTAGATACCTGAAAGTTTGGTATTCGCTTAGGGTAGTTACGCTGCTATTATCGTGAATGGCACTGAACAGCCTAAATAGTGCTGATGTGCTGTTAAGAAACTGCTCACTCACTCACTATGTTGTTAACTAGTACACTGTTAGGTTGCACTGTTCTGTTCCAATAGTCACCAGGTAATACTTTAATCGACTTACGCCAGCATACAATCATATGAGTAGGGCTGCCGCTAACGAGTAGTTTTCTACTCGAGTACTCGTTAATACAGGAAGTACTTTAACAGAAGCTGCCAATGACGAAGAAGAGGTGGTGGGTCAGCGTATACCTGGGGCCCAAATGGTCAGGGCCTTCAACAAACATCACTTCTACATGTATACATTCAGATCTACTGCCAGGATGACAAGTTGCAAATGAAATCGCGAAGCGCAAAGTTTCTATAAATTCCAACATATCATCAACTGACTGCAAAAACTGCAACCGGAAATGGAAATTATAGCCACCGGAAATAGAAAGTAGCGAGTATTCGAGTAGTAAAAAATTCTCGAGTAGTTTACTACTCAAGTAGTACTCCAGTACTCGAGTACTTGAAGCAGCCCTACCTATGAGACAATAGACATTAGACACGCCTATTTAGACGTCCAAAGTCTTTTTCATTATAAGTAAGTAGGTAAGTAAGTGAGTAAGTAATCAAGTGAACTTTTTGTCAGATGTCAAATGAGTCAGACGTGCTGAATTCTCTAAAAAACAATTTCTCTATGCTGCTTCATGTACTTCACTGTTATTCACTTTTAATAGTCTTTTCTCCACATGATCACCAACTTTTGCCGTGACATTTCAATCCACTGCTGGTATGTGTTTTTTCCACACAATAACAGCACATTAAGTGCTGGTGATGGTAATATGATGTTGCAGCTGGTCTGAGGCGCACTGTTCGACGCAGCCAGTCTACGCTCACGATAGCATTCCTTTCCGCGTAAAACATCACATCAGCTCATTGATGGTGAGTGATCGTACAAGTGTATATAATACGGTAAAGTATCTCGCGTCCTCATTCATCAGAAACAATTGAGTCGGTAGGCCCAATGAACAGTATCAGCACCATAGCAGACGTCGTAATTAAACCGGGCTTAGTGTAAGCATTTCCGCATGTCTAAGCAATTTTTGTTTAAAAACAAGACGACCGTTTTCCAGTGACTCTGTGTATATGCCTAACTCTTAACCGTAACGAGGAACAGCACGCAATAGTATGTAAGCATCCAACAAGCGATAGGCGCGTGTCGTACATGCATAAATATTCAATATCTAGGAGGCTCGTGTTATGCACGTTATCAGTAGCCTACATGTATACCTCCACCCTTCCGTAGTAGGGTTAGTGTGAGGGTTACAGGCTTATAGCATCAGATTCAGCGGTATTGTGACGATCCTATAGTTTATAGCTTAGGCAGTCGCGAGCCAGTGAACTCTCTCTTTTCTATTTAAGTCCTACACGTGTTGTTGTTTTTCGATGCTGCGTGTTTCATGGTCAATACTGCGGTCATTATTTTTCTTGTAACCCGTAAATAGTATGACTGCCTTGTACGTCTTATTGGTATAACCGTCCACGAACTGCCTAGAACGTAGTTTGTACATTTAGATTAACTTTTATCTCTTTGCTTAGCAAAGTTACATGGCTGTTTGAACTACATACACTGTGTCTCAAAAACGCCCCCCCCCTTATTTTAAAATAACTCGGCAAGAAATTAACCGATTAAATTTTAATACTTTTTGGTGTACAGAATCCTGAGGTAATTTCACGTAATATAATTGTAAACTCACCCACCTCACCTCGCCTAATTTTGCCGCACTACCTTGTGAAACGCAAAAGTTGCTTTGTTTGCAGTGTATAACAATCGTTATTACACTATTAATATCTTACTCCACCGGTACATAACGAAATAAGTATCCATGTCACCTCGATTATCTACTCTGTGTCTAGTCTGCAATGTTCAGTTAACCGAAGTTATAATAGTCTTCCCCAGTGATAAGTGGGTGGCTCTGGCAGGCTGGTGTGTTGTGTGTGTGTTTGGTGGACTGTCCCGCAAGCATCGTCAGGTGAGTTGTTTTTCACAAGGTGGTGCGCCAACCTTATTCAGCTGAGGTGGCCGAGTTTATTATTTTCTGATGTGAAATTTCGTCAGGATTCGATACACCAAAAATTATTAAAATCGGTTCATTTTTGCCGAGTTATTCAAAATATTAAGGGGGGCATTTTTGAGACACATATGGCTGAGCCTGAGGCCGAGCGTACGGTTAGTTGTAATCCATTTATCGGTTTAACATATTATGTACAGGGTGGCCAAAAAAGTAAGCCACTATCAAGTATCATCATTAAATCGTATTAAAAACCGTCATTAAGGCTAAATTTTTCGTCAATTTTGACTATAAAATGAGCACAAGAATATAAAAGGTCTGTATTAAATATTCAATGTGTGACCTAATTTGTAACGTCATCATTTGCTGTGTTTAAGCCGCGATATGGGTAAAATCAATGGGTATGATAAAATCATGACTAAAAATCCGAAAAAAAGGAAAATGTGGAAATCTAAGAAATTTTATATAAATCTCCACCTAAAAGATCGTTTACAATTTAGCTGATGCCAGAGAGAGCGCTAACATCATGTACCTTATATGTGACGCATATCGCTAGTTTGAGGGTCAGGCATAGTTATTGGCATCATAAGTAGGTCAGGCACGGAATATTTAATACCAACAGATAGTATTTTGTTGTTTGATTGATACTTTAATTTGACGAATAAATCTAATCTAATTTTCAGGCTTTAATACGATATTTTGATAATTTGGTTGTCGCTTACGTTTTTGGGCCACCTTCTAAGCCAACAATTCCCTACATGCGTTACACTTGCCAATAGCAAAAGGTCATATATTGATTATGGTACTCGTCGATACTTTGTCGCTCGAATTTACTCGGATATCCGAGTATCGGTTCGGTTCGTGTATTTTGCGTGTCCAGAGCTGGACGTCGTTGAAAGTGGCGGCGTATAGCATCAGCAACGGATGGACAACTCCAATCGACTATTTCAATCTCTACGTGGACACTGCCACTCCAAGCATCGACTCGTCGTTTGCCGGGGCTAGAACTAACTACACCACAACGTATGTCGATATTATATAGCATGATGAGATAGACCAAATCTACAAGGTGACCAAAAACGTAATTAGCCTCTACCGAAAAATTAATAAATCGCGATAGTCTGACAAAAACTGATGTTCTAAAATTAAAGCACGGTACTCGACTCCACAAATTACATGTAGGTCACGGCATTTAATATCAACTGATAATATTATAGTGCTGAAATGTTAATGAAGCATTGGAATATTATAGTTGGTATTAAAGTTCTATGCTTGACAACCTATAATTTGTTACGCCATCAGTTACTTAGCTTGAAGCTACGATATGGATAAATGATAAAATATTATCGGAATGATTGATTGGAACGGCACTTTCAGCACAATGCCTTAATCTTATCGAAAACCTGGCAAAGCAGAGATGTTAGAAAAATTTCGACACGAATTTTCATGTAAAGGAGTTGGTTGAAGCACGGTCTGCAGTGGATTATGAGAGCGTAACGAGCATAATACACTGTAGACCGCGGTGTAACTTTCTTATTTCATGGTGTTGTCAACAAACTCCAGCATAGGTTACGAAAGCTACATGTAGTTGGCTATATGCATGTGCATGGCTGACGTGGTTATTGTTCCGTGACACATAAGCGGCTTTGTTTGTAGCGGTGCTGCAGTCACCGAGTGAGAGTGGGATTACAAGCCGTTAATGCTCTGTAAACAGTATTGTAGTCATAGGTGGTCGCAGTTCACCATAAAATAAGGAGTGGATTTCATAGATTCCTAAGGCAACTGATACAAGAAGGTAGCAATGACATCAATTAGACTGGTCAGGGGTTGCCGCTGCTTAAATCTGGAACTCTACCGGAACACATCGTCTTAGCTCCAACGTGGCAGTCCTTCAGGCGTCACTTGAAATGGTTTTTTACTGCAACAATCTTTCTGTCTATAGCACTTTAGTGAACTTTTTAGTGATTTCGGTTACTTAGGCCACTTTAAAAATCACTGAATGATTGATTGATTGATTGATTGACCCATAATGCAGCGTTGCGTATAACGCACAGTAATTGACATCACATATTGAGTCACACATAGAATATGTAATACCAACTGATAATATCGTAGTGCTTCTTTGACAATATATGATTATATATGACTTATTTGTAATTCCGTTGTGACTTAATTACTGTTTTGGACCACCCTGAATATGATCATTGGGCAGTGAAGGGGGCTGAATATATAGCATGAAATTGTAACCCCAATACCTTTTGCGAAAGCGGCAGTACATTGCAATTGGTACCTGTAATTAGTAGTGCCATTTTACAGCTCTGATGCTTTGCGGTGATGTTCACAGGGTGTTGGACAAGGATGCCGGATGGCAAATTTTAGTAATTCTAAACCTAAACCTATGTAACCGAACTACTAAACGTCATGCAGCGCTGTTTCCTAAAACGCGTGTTATTTGTATTCAGATACATTTGTATGCTGTCTCTTATGCACCGAGTTGTTATTGTTCAACGCTCATAATGAATTCGCATTCTGATGTTTTGTGACAATCTTTGTTTGTCGACAACAGAGAACGAACAGTAAATATCGAAAACAAGCATCAGTGATGTGAAACAATGTCAGAGCGAATGTTTCACAAATCGCAATGAAAACTTTTCACGCGGTCATTTATTTGCACTTGAGACGTTTATCGAGTACAACGCTAGTCAATTTGAAGTTAAATTCGTTTTTAAGTTTTTAATAAAATGTTGTGAACACACGATAAATGGCGAAATCTAGTGACTAAAGCGCGGGTTTGATTGAAGGACACACTACGAGACGATAGTAGTGCCGTTGTATCGGGTGTTATGTTGTATGTGTTAGTATCTGTTAGTATTTCATGCTTACGATTAGCAAAATTTTGGTTGTAGGTTGTCGGCAAGCGTAAACATCACATGTGACGCTAGCTACTATGGTCCACAGTGTGATGAGTTCTGCGAGGCACGGGACGACTGCACCGGGCATTACACCTGCAATCAGTCAACTGGTGTTGTGGAATGCTTACCTGGCTGGTCCGGACATTATTGCACAGTTGTAGAAGCAAACACCAGCTTCTGTTCATCGGCAGCACCGTTCCAAGCGCCGCTTATAAGTCTGTTTCTTTTTGTCACTGGCAGTAATGTTAATATAAGTAAGTAAGTAAGTAAGTAAATGGCGTTAAAGTCTTGTGAGAAGCAACTCGCTGTAAGGCTATGTTTTATGTTTTATGTTATTATGTTTTATGTGATAATTTGTTTATATTGATGTGTGTTTGTCGCATCTTAATAAAAGGTTACTTACTTACTTACATCTGAAATATTTGTCAATGTCGTTTGAGTCCCTTCGACATCACCTCACAACTTTCCTTATTCAGTGACCCTTCTTTTGTTAGCAGTATGGTGATCCCTCCAAGGCTTGCAGTATATAATAAGAAAGAAGACACGGCTGCTTGTTACGTGTTAAAAAATGGCATTCACTCTTCCCGCTTGACCTGCTGTGACGACGTTTATTCCTAGTGTTTTCCCTAAAGTTTTAGTCATTTTAATGTATTCCGCTATGCTTTTAGTTCATGTAACAGGCGCGTAACAAATTAGTTGATGATTATATGATGATGACTGATGACGTGGTGTCCGGGATTGGTATAATATACAGCCGCCTCGTTTTCCTACCGAATGCCATAGGAGACGATTAGATTGTGGAACTTGTTGTGTTGTATATGTTTTGTAGTTTGTGCTTACTGGAATTGTAACGAGTTTGCTTATTTTCCGGTGTTGTTAATTTTGTCAGCATCAAACGAGCGATTGGCTGTCCAGACTCTAGACCACCTCTGACGTGACGTCAGCTGTGTCAGGGGTTGACCTCGAATTCTACTCACTCACTTACTCACGATAAAGGTGCACGTTAATGGTAAAGGCTTAGCACTGACATAGCGCCACAAGCCACTACCTGCAGCTGTAGCGGCGCTGTGAGTCACAGACAGGGGTCGGCGTTCAGCATAGGCCACAGCCCGTGTTTGCACACACGGACTCTGGACCCAGATCGCCGTCTGTTGACATTTGACGACAGCACAACGCTCATATATGCCTGCGGTATAATGGTCTCCACCCCGTTATTCGTGTAGTTGCATGCATTAATACTCATTAACTGACTGCGATGATGACGATGAACTGTACAGGTCGAACGTGTTCAGCCGTTGATCTCGTCATGGTTGTCGGTGTCTCTGACTTGGATTTCCTTATGTCATACGCCCAGCCGTTCATTACGCGCACCGTCTCGATGGTTTCACTCAGCGCTTCCCAGTTCCAGATTGCCGTAGTGGCGTTCGGCGATCGCGCAACGCTGAACGTTGAACTGGGAGCAGGCAACGCGTCCGCAGTGCTCGACGTGCTGGCCGCTACACCACCCGGCCAGAAAAACAACCTGCGCGATGGACTCTACGTGGCGAGAACTGGCGCGTTGAGCGCGAACGGCGGAATGCGGTCGCTCGCGTACCAGTCTGCCGTGGTTGTCTGGAACGGAGCGACGCCGGACGTCGAGTTCGGAACGCTGGTCGACGAGGCGCCGCGGCTGAAGAACCTCACCGATGTGTACGTGCTGGTTTCGGCCGAGTACGAGCTCGGTTCGCGGCGTCTGGTTGAGGCAGTCGCCTCTGAGCCGTACGACGTGCACGCCCGACTGACCACCACTCAGACGGTCGACAGCGCCGTCGCCAGTCTGCTCGTCAACATCCAGCTCAACTGTCAGCGATCGCTGACTAGGAGCTCAGCGGACGTAGGCGGATCGAACCCTGCGATGACAACCGCGAATCCCGTGACGCCAGATGGCTCTGCACCGACAACTGCCAGCCGTCCGCCGCAACCAACCCCTGCGTCGATTCCGTCGGAATCCTCCACATATCCACCCACTCCGATGTCGTCGACACGCACGGACTCTCCGCTGACGACGCCTCAGCGCTCATCTGGTTCCAGACCGAGGTTGACCACCCCGCCTCCTCCAGCGTCTCTTCCAACCACGCCCGCACTGCCAGTTTCGCTCCCGACCACGCCGCCGATAACAGTCTCGCCTTCGCCAGGCCCGCCAGTGTCGCGCGTGTCGACACCGGAAATAACGATGCCGAGCAGGTCACCGGGGCCGCACACGGACACCACGCAGCACAGCGCACCTACCGCGTCCACATTCGGCCAGTCGCCCGGACCACCCACGGCTAGATCGTCACCGACGTTCGGTACCACACCCCCTGCGGAATCTCCTGGACCACCTACCGTCGCCGACACACCCACTCTACCTTTAGCTGTGTCGACGCCTGCAGCACGCCCCTCGTCTGACAACTTCAGAATTTATGGAGGTAACGCGATAAGTTTTGGGCCGAATTAAAAAAATATATCGAGCACCGACAGCCAACTAATTCATTATTAATAGTGTTGTTGTCGTTGTTTTTGTTGCTATAATTATTGTTTTTACAGCCAGCTAGCACAAACCTGCAGGCATTAATCAATTATCTATAATTACAACTCGGCTAATATTAGCTGCAATTTGCGTGACAGCGTCATAAAATTATTGTTTCGCATAGAATGTTGGTCGAATAGATGTCAGGTTGTAACGTAACCGTCGGCTGTGTCCAGTGTGTCCCAGCACGATGAGCATGTGTGCAATATTCTGTGTACCATCGGGATTATTATACCCCCAAAACGAGTAACACAAGTCATCTCAGATACGAGACTAACCACGTCAGTGTACGGAATGTCAACTTTCTGTAATCTACCATAAAACCAAATATCTGGCTGTGCCATTTGCTGTATACGTCAGTGTGGTGTGCGTTGGACAGTTTGAGACTGCTGTCTTCTCCTCATATCGGCCATTAGTTCTCTAACGTTCTGTGCTTATTGCGAATCCATGTCCCAAAACCGTCTCTATTGTTTATTATTTTTGACGAAATTCAATAGAGAAATAGACAATTTGCGGCGTTCCATCTGCTTCAAGGTTGTTTGAAGGTCATCGTACGTTTAGCATAAATAAAGATCTCAATATACATCACTTTTGACTATATATACAGTAAGCTGTAGGAAACTGAGTAGGTAATTCTAACCTCCATGTGCCGTTGTTCGTTTTTGGGACATTTTGGCATTCTGATCGACGTGTTTGACTGAGTGAACAAGGAAATTTTAAAAACAAATTCCAGTTATGTCGTTTATTGACAAAATACTCTTGATTTGTTTGAAAAAGCCTATCTTATTGGTAGATCATAACTGATTTAATGATTAATTGGGGTTTAACGGCACTTGCAACACAAAAGGCTATATCGTGCCTTATGCTGAACGTCTTAAACGTCTCGATTTGTCCAGCCTAGAATTACGGCGCCTTCATGCACACTTAATTTTTTGTTATAAGATTGTGTTTTTGTTGACTGACTTACAGGTCAGCGAATTTTTTTAGACGGCAGCCCTCTCTATTACTAGAGGGCGTAACCACAAGTAATCTAAAAAAACGTTGTTCAGCTGATGTACGATCGAAGTTTTCGGTGAACGGGTGGTTAACTGCTACAATGATTTACGTGTTACCGTTGATTTCAGTTCCCTTGCTAGTTTTACCCGCAGTGTCAAATGTGTTCATCTCTTTGATTATTTGAAATTTTTTAAGTAGCATTTTTATTCGTTCTTACAGTGTTTATAGTTTACAGTTTTGTGATATGTCTTTTGGGGGCAATTGTTAGTGCACTTCGTGCCTTTTTGTCCTGCTCACTTGCTTACATATTGACATATTGTACGTTATCTCTGAGCAAATAAATGATGATGATGATGATGATAATGGTAGGTCATGCTGTAGCTATCGTTTTCTAACTGTTGTTCTAAAAGTGGCAGGTATATTATGCCGACTCATCCAAATGGCCTCTAACAGAACGCGAACAGCTAAGCAAGCAATCAGTTAGTATATTAACGTGCGTCAAAAAGTTGACAGAGATCTGACCAACTTAGTCTGCCGCACGATCTAAGTATTCATACCCAACTGTTGTGCTGCTAATGAATAATGTTCCTTTAAAAACTCATTATTTTATTGTAATTGTCTTTGTAATCTGCTAAAAACGACTCTACTCTGTGATGCTTTGTCGTTGCAGATCCATTTTGCTCGATGGCAGGAATCTGCACTTCACCGAATGGATCATGCTGTTGTTTTGCGGGTATTTTTTGCATTTCATTACAGACATTGCTGCGTCGAATTCTATTGAATTTTATAATATTGCGTATGAGTTTTTTCGTGACAGTTTTTGGTTGAATTGAACATGTAAA
>Ga0056116_1000912_pt1 | contig 10825 bp, 8 predicted proteins | sample WorMetOlspDAHAB2_FD_67352 | JGI IMG/M metagenome (GOLD analysis project Ga0056116, IMG submission 67352) | Marine gutless worms symbiont microbial communities from Max Planck institute for Marine Microbiology, Germany - Olavius sp. DAHAB.2 ...
TGTATGTATGTATGTATGTATGTATGTATGTATACATCACACACCAGTTCTCCCTTGTGTATTGCACAACAAACTTCTCTCATACTCTCATATGGAGATATAGTTGCACAGTATTCATTGTTCTGATCAATGTCTGCTGCTGATGTTGTAGTACACTGACGATGTTTGCTTCGTCATATTTGCATTCTTCAACGTGGCTTGGGCAACACTTTACCTTGAACACTGGAAACGTCGTAGTGCTGTCTACGCTTATCGTTGGGGTACTGGCGACAAGCAGGATGAATTGCTTATTGAACCACGGGCACTATTCCATGTCGGTAGATTCCGGGGCTGCTGTTTCACATGTTATTCAGTTCATTTATTTTATTAGCAGACTTCCACTTTTGACCGTGTTTTTTTTCCTGTTTCAGTTCGATACTTGTAGCTTTTGAAATGGCCATTTCATATTGTGTGAGATTGGGGACTGTAGAAAAAAATCTTTTTGTTTTATGTCTGATTGTCATAAGGGGAGATAATTTTCTGTTCTTTTTCCAAGTTTTACGTGTTTTGATTTCTTATGTTGTGTTTTGATGCCGTATTGCTGTACTCTTAATATTGCCAGTGTCAGTCAACTGATTGCTTCCAAAAGCACCTGCTACTGTGTCAGGTGGAGCACTAAGACTTTGCTGTCAACTGCATTTACTGAAAACCGAATAATTTTGTATTCTTTTATTTTAAGAAAGCATTTTATTATGTACACGTTTTTATGAATGTATTTTTACCATGTAGTATTGTAAGATCACGTTCCACCACATCGGTCTCATTGGATCTTATGAGTATCAACGATGTGGCTGGTCTGTGAAGGGTCGCATCGCCCGCAGTGCAGTCACCGGTCGCTACGAACCTTTCTTTCCCGCGTGGAAACGCAACCTGTTCCGCTACTTGGTCAGCGTCCCAGTGATTGGCATTTGTCTCAGTGGAGTGTGTGCCAGTTTGTGGGGAATCCTGGAGCTGCAGAACTGGGTCAACGTGCACGTTAAGGCCGGCTCCGTTCCGTTCTTCTGTTCCTATTTCCCGAAAGTTTTGCTTGCGATATCGATCTCAGTGTTGGATGATGTGTACAAGAAGATTGCTGTCTGGCTCAATGATAAAGGTTCTTTTGTTGCTGTTATTTGTGGTAAAGATTATTGTTAAACTAATGCCATCACTTTTACAGCATAATAATAAACTGGCTGCCCAAATGTTAGACAAAGATACTCACAATTCTGGATTATGATGGAGGACTGATATAGGTACCACCCAGCTGTGTTACCAGTGCAACTACCAACATCTGCCATGTTTTACCAAATGCCCTTCTTTGTCTAACTGATTGATCTGAGGTTGGAACCTTGCTACTTTTGCATTGATTCATCTGATAGTTTGAAACTCACTGGGCAATAACCTGCCCGGTCTAGTCCTCAACAGCGCCAGGTTGTGTTGCCTGTTGAAGACACGTCTGTTTCAGCTGCTTTCAGTGCATTGAGGCACTGTGTGAAAATGTGCTATATAACTCGACATTTACATGTCCACTATGTTAGTGGAAACAACATGCTGCAAAGTTGAGATACGGTAAGTAACTTAGCATTCAAATTCACATGTTATGGAAGGTATTCTATTCTTGTAAACTTGTGAAACCTTCTCTTTTCTTCTTATAATGTACAATTTATTTGTCTTTATTCTGGATAATTTTTAGTGTCAATGTGTGTCGGGGTGAAGTACTTGTATGCATTAAAACAGTATTATTTGTAAAAGGTTTTTTTAGATTATAAGCATTTAATAACAATAAAAGAGATTATTTTGTCACAACTTTCATCTTCATCAGTGCCAGTTTTTAACTTTTTACTTTAAAATTCTCTGCTTCATGCGTCATACACTACAGCAAAACAGCTGAACATATTGTGACTTTTCATGGGTTGTTTAAGCTATCTGCCTGCAGTGCATTTCTGCATCCTAACCATTACGTGACAATGCCACGATGTTAATGTTGCGTTGCTTGTAATATTGCAGAAAATTATCGTCTTGATATTACATACGAGAACAACCTGATCATAAAACTGGTGCTCGTAAGTGTTTTTTGTTTGTAATGATTGTTCAATTGATTTACTATGAATATTAATGCTATTAGTGATATAGTGTATGAGATTTGTTTATTGTTAATGTCTTTAGTTCATTGATGTTGTTATATTTGATTGTTATAATATACAGCTATTTATGTTGTTGTTTAGTTTCAGTTCGTTAACTCATTCCTGTCACTGTTCTTCATTGCATTCTACTTACAAGACATGCAACTGCTCAAAGATGTGAGTACATGCCTTGTCTGTAGTCTCTGTACCTCTTTGTACGGCTCTGTTGCAAAATGAATGCATATTGCATTTTGTGTGATTATGGTGCCGATATGATAAACAATATGATCATATAGTAGACACGTCAGTTGGTAGTAGATTTTTCCATTCATTTTTAACTATTGACAGTGTTGCTGTATCTATTCCCAGTACTTTAAATAACACATAGCATAAATTTTATCTAATTTTTGGCATTTAAAAAATATAATGGTCTTTAGCATGGAAAGTCAGTGATAGCTTTTCTATGCACATTTGTATTTCATATTTCCTTGAAAAAATGACAGTTGTACTGTTTTCAGTTTGTTTGTTTATACAATATATTACACTTGATAGCAGTGCATGATGATTATTTTTGATAGTGACGAAAGTACAATTACAGAGATATATTTCTTTGTTTATTTTTTCTGTGCTCCAGCAACTGGCTGCATTGCTTATTACACGTCAAGTAATTGGCAATTTCAAAGAGGCTGTTCTTCCGTACATTGTTGAAAAAGTGAAGCTAATGTGGATCGGTGTTCGGATTGCGGAATCGATGAGTGCCGATTCACTGAAGCAGGAGATGAAGCAGCTTGAAGAGCAGTCAGGAGACTCTGCAAAGAAGACGAGCTCATTTGATGACGATAATGATGCTGAGACAAAGCCACAAGTGGAAGCAAGCACTGTTGGCACTGAAGAGATTGAGACTATACACAGTGGTCTCAATCTGACACAGGCTGAAGTGGAAGCTGCTATGAAAAAGGTTAGTGAGACGTTCCTGTGATTAATGCTTGTAGGCTTGTTATCCATTGCCATAGCTATATTTTCATTATTTTGGCTGCCGATAACCGTAATAAAGTAACCAGATTTAAGTTTGTTTGATGACAAAACGAAAAACTATCATTGATCAAAAAAGGAAGCTCTAGAAGTTCAAGACAAAAGACGAAAAAATGTTAAAGTTATACTGATTTCTCCACCATGAAGTACTGTCAGAAACTATGGAAAATGCATCTAAATATCCTGAGTGCCAATATGATAAACAGTGCCAACAGTGCATGTTACCACTTGTGACACTTGTGGAATTTTTGATTCGTAGCAGCATGTAACCGTGTTTGACTCAACTTTGTGGTTGATATGTTGGTGGCCCATATCACATGTCTGTGCATGAAATGTTGCTGTTAAGCTAGAGATACTTCAGTTGTTGACTCTTTAATCAGTAACTTGAGAAAGAGAAAAATTTGCAGAACCCTTTCTACAAGACATGGACACAGGCACTTTACTATAAAAAGACATAAAAAGCAATTTTATATAATTGATGTAAAATAAAATAATAATAAAGGAGGAAACTTCAAAATTTGGACTAATAAACGACATATAAATTTAAGCATATTTTAGCTGGAACAGCTCAGTTTTGATACGTTGTTTGAAGTTGCGAGTGTAGAAATACATCACTATTCTTGCAAAAGACCATTCCAGCAACAGGTCCTGTTATGGCTAATGCATTTTGACCTATGCTGGAACTAGTTGGCATTGTTGCATGCTTTGAAGTTAAACCAGCACTCTTTGAACGTGTTTTGTACAGTACGAAGACACATATGAAGACTACCTGGAGATGTTGATCCAATTTGGTTATGTGACATTGTTCTCGTCGGCCTTTCCAATGGCTGCCCTTTGTGCACTGCTCAACAACGTAATTGAGATACGCAGTGATGCATTCAAACTGTGCATGACCTTCCAGCGACCTTTTGGCGAGCTCGCGGGGGACATTGGAATATGGCAGGTCGGTCTACAACATGCACTTGATGGCTTCATTTAATTATTTTGTGCATTTCATCTGTTTTATATGTTTTTTTCTGCAGTCATAATGGATGTTCAAGACATTTGCAGTGACTGTGTTAAAGAGCAGTATGATGGTTTGCTCTCAATTTCGTAATTTTGAATGATTTCTGCTTGTAATTTAGCATTCTGGCCTGTGAATATTGTGCTTGCTGCACTGAAGTGTGAGGTCTTTCCTTGGGACATTCCTGATTTGGGATGCAATCAGCTGATTAATTAACACTGGATCGTGTTTGGTTGAGCAGGCAGCAAAGCGACAAACATGTTTTGTGGAACTCCTGCAAGAGATGTGTTGTAGTGGATGATGTGATTTGATTGCAGCATGGCCTGGAGCTGATGAGCATTATTGCAGTGATGGTCAATTGTGCGCTGATTGGAATGTCTGATCTCGCCGACCGCCTCTTTCCTGGCTGGGGCACAGCAGAACGCATCATTTTCATTGTAGTGCTTGAGGTGAGTGGTTCAGTCACACGTTGTGACCGAGCTCATCTCATCCATAAAAGGCATTTTCAAGATACCATTGAGCTTTGTAGATGATGACTTTTGTTAATGACAACACTGCTGTTATGTGCAAATCTGAGAATATATTTGATAAATAAAGTTACCAGAGTTTTGCTGTAAATTGTACATTACTGTTATTAATTGATTGAATTTGCTGTTATTTTTTTGTCTGATGACTGCAATAATAGTTATAAACTGTCTTATAATACATGCTTGATCGTACGATTCGTTTTAATAGTTTGAGTTTTTTAGTGGTTGGAAGCACAGGTGATGGACTGTGTGTGCAGCATCTCGTGCTGGCATTGAAGCTGTTGGTGGCGTATGCCATTCCAGACATTCCTCGCAAAGTTGCGGAAGAGAGAGCTCGACTCGAGTTTCTTCGCCGTGAAGCACTGAAGGTATTGGCAGTTTATATTGGTAATTTAGCGGCTCTGAAATTCCTGTTTAACAAAATGTTTAATATTTATTCATTTTTATGCACAGTGAATGAGCCAAAGCATGTCTTTTTTAGTTTTGTTATGAGATAATATTTTTGCCCACTATTGTTGACGGTTGTGTTGACCTGAGACTGACAGTTTGATGAATTAAGTTTCAATTCCACTATTTGGACATGTGCATGATGCATAATGTACAGTCATTACACTTTATTGGGCAGATTTTGAAGTTTTACTTATGCTTAATATTAACTCCTATCAGACTCCCGTTTTTAAAATGAAGACTGTATTTGATAGTTATATTTTCGTCGCCTAACTTAATTAAATCGTCACTTTGATTTTGCACAGTATTGCATTGCAAATTGTAATATTAAGTGCAGTGGTAACATTTTTATGTCACTTGCATTGTTTAAAAACAGTGACAATTGATGCCACTATTTACGCATTTTGTCAGGAAATCGGCAGTTATTTGTTATGCAACATATGCAGCAGTCTGTTGTGTAGCAGTCATATACTGGTACTGTGATCTGTGCTGATGTGTCATAGAAAATGAACTGCAGTCTGCGAATATGTAGACGATAAGTGAGTGACGTTAATGAAGAATTGAGTAGTATAGAGTATTGGATTCTGTTGGTGGATCGTATGATGACTGACCATTACTAATAGTCACCTGTTTCGCCATTGCATTGCTGCATAGCGTTGTTTCAACTAACATTGAATTGTGTCTGACTAATATACTGCATGCCTCAGATTCCTATCGTTTTTCCAGACTTTGTAGTACAAACAAACTTAGTGCTGTTTGCAAACTTTGTGATTGCGTCAAATTTGAAGAAGAATACACGTGCATAAACTCTGCGAATTTTTCCAGTGTAAGTAGTATACCACCATCCTGATGACAGTTATTTTGGAGCAAGATGCTTCTCCTGCGTGGAACTCTGTTACTTACTTTGTTTTTAGTAGGTCAGTTTTCTGATTGACATATATGGATATTCTTGCTGTTGTTTTACTAACAAGTTGGGCATAACTGAGCTTGTTATTCACCATGTATATTTAGAAATTATGTTGATTTTCAAGTTTACAGAACTGGACAAATATACATGATTTGTTATATTTTGTCCAAGTTAAGTATATCTGTTGTGATATAGTATAATTAGTATTACTACAGTTGTTTAATTGTGACTGTATAAAGTTGTATCGATGGGATGTAACAAAATTTGACTAACAAGGTATCATTGTCTTTGCTGCAGTATTTTTTGGTGTTGTTGCTTGTTATGTTTGAACTAACAGCTGAGCTTATCTGTGTCTGTCATGTTTTTGGCTGTTTTGTTTATTAGTGAAGTGGTGGTGGATTAATATTATATCACTGCATTGACATATCTCATGATCATGAGTAACTTTGCTGGGTAGTTTCAGTTGCTGCTTGACTCGCCTTCGTCATTGCCTTAGAAAAATACAACTCACTCTGGAGCTAACAAAAGAAATTTTTTCAACATGTTTTTTCATGTTTGACTGCAATGAATATTCTTTGTTTATGAAAACTCTAAATTTAGGAAGAATTGTAAACATAACCTACAAAAGATATCAAAATGCTGCGTAGTGTTTACTGTATAAAACTGCATTGTGTGGCAGCAGATTAATTTTTGTATTTTTTGCATATGAGGTGGCAGATGTAAAATTATTTATTCATCTGTTCGTCACAATTTTTGTTTGTTGTAATTATGAAAATGGTTAGGCAAAGGCATATAACACTTGTATAGTGCTGCACACCACAGCTGCAGCGGCGCTGTTCTTGTCAGACAGAGCAGACGTACCGCCTGTAGGCTGTAGGCTAAGCCTGCTCCCACTGACTGACCTGCGACCGACCAGACCAGACATATGAAGCCCTGGTCTGCCATTTTAATGGTCTCCACCCCCGTAAGCCATGGATTACTACTCATTTACTGACCCCAGAGGGACGGAAGGCTGAATTGGCCTGGTTGGTTGACCCATAGCGGACACTTTACCCACGAAGTGGTCACAAGTTAACCATTAGGTCAGGCATATATCAGGGCAGGTCTGCCAGCCAAAGACCACCACGCCGCTGTCCAAATATATCTGCCCAAGTTCTGTTCAGAAAATAGGCTTACCATAGAAATTTTTATTTGCCTCAACTGTAATTTTGAGAGTACCTTAATACTACTGCAGAACTGCCGTCGCTGGTGACATTAGCAGTAATATGTATCCACAGTATTGCAGTTGAAAATGTGAAGGATGCTTGTTGCTAGTTGTTGTTAATTATCGCCATACAGTTGGACATTGGGAGTAGTATTGTGTGGTTGTGGGAACACGATAATATCTGTTTCTATATCACTGTATAATAATATGTGTTCATGTGTCATTTGTGTGGCTGGTTTGTCACAGTGGTAACAGCTACATCGAGCCCAGTTAGTCTTGGGATTGGTGACCTTCGGCAGGTCTGCCATCCTGGTATTCAACCTGGCCACTCCTGCCCACTTAGCCTGGCCATCCTCTGTAGGTCTGTGCAGTGAAGACTGGCGATGGTTTCTGCGACGCAAGAGAATAAACGGCGACATATACGTTGCAGTTGGCCCTGTTACCAGGACTGCTGGCGTTACTGGCTTATTGTATGATAACTTAAGTGGGTCTGACCCTTGCCGGCTGAAAGGTCAAAGGGGATGTGCTCTAACTGCTTCATGAAAGTGTTGCATCAGACCGTTTCCAATATTAGAATTTTATAACTTCGTGATAATACTGCTGGCTTTATTAACATTGTTTGGCTGAAATATGTCGCTGCTCTGCTGACGTTGGTGTTAGTGCATAGCAGTAATAGCCACCACACGATTTGTTTGATCTGCGTTTAGATGATGATGAACAAGTCGAGATCTGGCGGAGATGCTTGCAGTGCGGCACCGAAGCATCCTAACCTCAGCTTTAATGAGCACCATCTATCTCCCCGCAGCACTATCTCGCCTACGCTGCGGCACACGAGTTGTGCTACTCTCTCGCAATAGCTGCTTCACTCCAGTGCTTATTGAATATTGCCAGTGTGCTGTTGGTTTTTTAATTTTATATTTTGCGTGATTTGCCGAATTCTGATGTCCACTGATTTGTGTATATTGTTATTGTGGCCAGTTCAAGCAGGCATTTGTTTTAACGTCTCATCAGAGGTTTTCATGCACAGTGTTGCCTAACTTTGTAGAAGTGTCATTAAATCAGATCCAATCTACTGGTTAATTGTAGCAAAAAAAATATCACCATTTTGCACTTTTATAAACAGTTAAACTTGCACTTGTATGAACAGCTGTCAAAATGATAATTCTGGTTCATTAGATCTGTGTGTCCAGCTGTTTCTTGTTACACTTCTGATCATGATCCGTCAGTAAATACAGTGTGCAGTGTTAGCGCGGGTAAGGACAAGATACAGATTGCTCCAATGTGTGAAGGTGCTATTAAAACGGAGTTGACTAATGACCTCAGTGACTCTTTTTTTTGAACAGCAAATTTGTTGTTTGCATATTGTTTAAGGTTGTAGTGTGTAATTTGTTTTGCTTTTTACTCTAACGTATATACGTGTTGTTATGGTGCTTGGATTTTTTAGTTTCTACACGTCCTATTTATTAGTCGTTGTGCTGTAATATTTAACTTATTGTCTCTACTAAGCGTTAGTTTTGACTATGTATTAGACACGTTTCATTTTGTGTATTTTCCATGCGATTGTTGAATATTACTAGTTGTGTGTCCGTTATTTATTGTTGTTTCATCCCTTTGATGTGGTTTGTAAAACATGTCTAAAACTGTTTTTAATATCCCTTTAGTCCCATTTCTATGCAGTGTGTCATACACCTTTTTTGTACAGAATGTTTTTATTGTTGATGAGTTCATCTGTTAAGAAACAGTACGTACTTAGTATGGCTGAATTTAAAAGAATTTTTATGCTATAGAAATTTCAGTTCATCACATGCATTGTTTTCGGCAAATTAATACCTGCCGTCCTGACTCTCCGCGTTTGTTGTGATTCTGCACCTCGTAACTAATTTACAGGCAATACGTGTTGACAGTAGTATGAAGTAGGTTATGTTATTGTTCTCTTTGTGGCACAAATGTAACGAGTGCCCTAGCGACAGACTGAATGCCTGCAGATTAATTATTTATTGATGTTGTTGACTGTTACAGTCCGTGTGTTTTTGACACTTTAAAGAATGTAGAAGTTGTTTTTAGAGTGGTTATGTTGAAGTAATTAATGTCCAACGAATCAATTGTCCAGTTTATAGAAAGAGTTTTGTCGGCCTGTGTCACAGTTTCCTTTTACACACCATTATGTCCCCCCCTCACCTCCATTTGACAACATCTAAAGTTATGGTGATTGTCTGGAGATTAAGAGGGAATATTATCAGAACTGTTTTATATTGGCAACATGCTACCTCTTCAATGGACACAGTTAACAGAAACAGTTCACACTGCCCGGTTGGCCCATGAGTTTGTCTTTGTGTTTTTTGGGTTGCATGATTTATCTTTATGTTCATGTATGTTTTGTTTTACCTTGATCAGTTGAGTCATTTCCTTTCATGTTTTGGCGCTGTCGTAACAAACTTAAATGAGCCCCCTTCGAGTTTTTTGCTCCCTTCCCATTACTGCGGGTTAGGAGCTGGCTCCATCCCTTTTAGGGTCATTGTGAACAACAAGCAATGCGAGACGAGTGGGTTATTTATGTCGTTGGTCATCCACTACTGAATAGGAGATGTACAAGACTCCCAGGGTGTTTCTATTTTCTAAAACGCAAACTATAAGTACTTCTAAAGGCACAATATAGCCTTACTGTGCTGAAAGTGCCGTTAAACTCCAATCAATCAGTCACACCCATTATGTTGCTTACTGACAGCTAGGTTTTCACTTCAAATGGCATTTCACATTTTTGGTTCTTATTTTACGTAGATATGGACTCGTTATATAGTTCTGGTCCATGACCTGATAGTTATACAATGTTTCTGTTTTAGTCTTAACTTTGTTGGATATATTTTTGTTTGATACTCGGCTTGTCTCTCATTTTGGCATTAGTTTCAGCTATTACACAGGCTAGAAGCAGCTTTTGATCATTTCGATTTTTGTTGTTGGTCTTATATACTATTGCTTGCATTACAGCCAGCAGCCTTTATGCTGCCAGTGGTATTGTCGGTGCATTTATTTGTGTATTTGGCCTTATGAAGTTGTTGAGTGTGCTTCTTATACAGTTGTTAATATTTCTTATTTGTAAGTAATTCTATTCTATTTTTATTATTATTTTTAGTCGGCTAAACGACTTTTTCATGATATTAACGTCATAGCATCTGGTGGTTTATGTTCGTGCATTAAAAACTTTTGCAATGTGCTTTACAGTTTAATCATGAAAATGATTAATAATATTTTTACTCGTTTTCTGCTTTTCGTAATGACATCAACAAATTGTATTTTAATTTCTTTTACAGCTAATTTATTGTTGTATACGTGACGACTCTTGTTGATAGTGCCGTTAAAACCAAATGAGACTCGTGTAACAGTGTAAATTTATACCTAGTTTTTTTTAATCTTTTCACACGTGTTATTGCATTTGCCAAAACGTAACTTTTTAACTTTTTTTGCATTTCCGAAACATAATATTTTCAACTATCTCACTGATATTAAACTTCTAACTAAACTCTAAATCTTTAAGGCACGATATAGCCTTACTGTGCTGAAAGTGCC
>Ga0056116_1000914_pt1 | contig 10810 bp, 6 predicted proteins | sample WorMetOlspDAHAB2_FD_67352 | JGI IMG/M metagenome (GOLD analysis project Ga0056116, IMG submission 67352) | Marine gutless worms symbiont microbial communities from Max Planck institute for Marine Microbiology, Germany - Olavius sp. DAHAB.2 ...
AAAAAAGTCGCTTCCGATGACAGATGCTATTTATTAAATAACAGGAGACTAAATCGCAGTGACCGTGGGATCCTACCATGTAAAACTGACGTGTTGTCGGGGAGGAACGGCTGGTACTCGACACGAATGAGGTTATCGTCGTCCCGTCGTTCCCAGATTCGACCAGCCACGAACGAGATGTGGTTTCGACCCCACCAATTGTTGCGAGCCAGCACTGACGGGTACGTTCCATCGGGATATCTGCACGCACACACAAACATTCAACATAATGCTAACATTTTACAGCTTTTTTGTGCGTGTGACAACATGCATGTAGTAGGTTTATCACAGTGTCGATCATCAGCTTCAGTTACAATACCACATTTTTCTTCTAATCTTCATCACGTGTGTATAGTACTTTTCATTGATGTTTTTCACACATGCACGCTCTTTGGAATGTAGTTTGACAACGTTTTAAAAATTCTACATATGTATATTTTCAGGACAATAACAAAATCGGCAAAAATTTTAATGTATTCCAATTTTTCAGTTTACCGGGTTTAAACGTGGCAATCTTGAGCACTTGGCCAGCTGTCGATCAACACAAAGCAAGACGATATGTGAGGCCCTAAGTAGTTTATCGACAAACACCACAGTACATACTTGGTGCGGTTGAAAGTGACCATTTCATAGAGGTTGTACGGATTGACCAGAAAATTGTCGTGAAAATCGAACTTGGCCGACTTCAGGAAAATGGTGCTCTGATTCTCAGCAAATGCCAAGTTGTCGTAGATGGCATTGTATACGTATCGATGATTGACCGAGATCTGATAACGCCACAAAGAATGCAATGAAATCGGTGAAAAGCACGATTTTTAACGTCTGGTTGTTTCGGAAAGTCCAAAAAAGCATAAAATGGAACACTGGAGACGCAATGTGTGGCTGACAACCTTCTCCTAGTGCTGGTCAAGACGATACATGACGGTTGGCGGAGTGGCTCAGTGGTAAGGGCGTCGGTCTCTGACTGGCGGACTTTCCCTGATATGTGCCTGATCTATGGTTGACATGTGACCACTTCGTGGGTAAGGCGTCCGCTATGGGTCAACCAACCAGGCCAACTCAGCCTTCCATCCCTTCGGGGTCGGTATATGAGTATTAATCCACGTAATTACATGGATTACGGGGATGGAGACCATTAAACGGCAGAGCAGACGCATGCGTTTGGCTGTTGGTCACAGGTCAGCCTGTGATCGCAGGCTTAGCCTACGACCTATAGGCCCTACGCTAGCTCTCTCTGTGTCATGACCAGCGCCTCTGCAGTTGCGGTACGCGACTTGAGGCGCTATACAAGTGTTATATGTGTTTGCCTTTGCGTTTGCCTTTGGTCAACTGTTATCGACATCGGTAATGTCAAATGGTGTCATCGGTCAACCAGTCAACACCTACAAGAAGCATGTTTTAAAATGACGACAAAAAGTGGCTATCCAAGGCATACGAACAGAAAAAACTTTCTCTGTATGGTAAAAAAAACTTTAATGAAAAAAGTATGATGAATCGGTTGAAGTCTGCAGGCTACAAACAAATACACAAGACATTAATGAGCCAACCAGAAGGCACTCAAGAAAGTCCTATGATACCGAAATACTGAAAACCTTTACTCGCCAGATTGGCAGCACACGAAAAAATAATCACATATACACAGAAACGTACAAGCAGGAAAACAATTTAACAAACATAGTAAAAACAGCAACAGCAATACTCTAGTATAAGAATAAGTATGCGACTGATAAAGTCAACCTTTTCTAGAACCGACGCGTTGACGATGCACTGTGCCCGGTTGGAAAAGACGATGTTGGTGGTGAAGTTGAGCTGAATTCCAAACGCCGAGATAGTGTTGCGATATTGCGCATCGTTGTAAGCGATGTAGTTGTAGCGAACATCGAAACCTTGGTATTGGTGACCTGCACGCGGACCCACATACTCTGTTTGAACAGCCGTTTTTCGTGTCAACCGAGGATACTGCGACGCTGAACTGCCGAGCTTCTATGACATCTTCGATGACACTGACGATAATTTTTTTGATGGAATACTCACAAATAGTCATCATATTTTGCATCATTTCATTAAAGGCTGCACTAAACCCAAATATAACTTTAGACATCGCAGTCATCAAGAAAAAATCGATTCCGAAATCTGTTAAATTGAATGTCCAGGACTATTTTCGTTCGCATGTTGCATAAAGATTCCTACCGACTTAAGCTTACACTCACATGCTTCACTTTATTTTATTTTATGCTATTCGTAATTTTTATTTGTTTTATCATTTTGCTCTTGATTGTATCAGATGCGCGTGTCAACCGATTATTATACGAATATGCATGTATGTATACATGAGGCACCTCAGTTCCGAGGCCGAAAAAAAATTGAAAAATTACTTGGATTTCTGGAGAATCCCCACTTCCTCTCACTTCATTCTCCTCCTATCATTTTACTCGGCAATTCTGCATTCGTCTGGGACTGACCAATACTTTAATATGCCGTACAACATAATCGGATGTGATAGTAGTGGCGTATGCAGCCAAAAGTCATTCAACGTTCCTACAAATGCACAGTTTACAATGCGTTGCTGTGTTAATACTGATTGCAACAAACACGTAATACGGTTACAAAACGTCGACTGTCTCTTACGTCTGCTCAGAACTTCCGTCACACAAACGAAAAATATCCATAATAATTATGTATGCTTTCCATTCTTTAAAATTATGCCATATGGTCTCACGCAGATTTCACGTTTTATGACCATCCGAGTTAACGAAACGAAAAGTGAATTTTGAAAACGCCAAATTTGCTTTAAATTATTTACTTTTAAGCAGTTATCCGTTTGAACTTTTCCGCAGGTTTTCGAATAATAAGCCCAGATTCCACTTGGCTTGTCACGTCACGTCTCGACACGACACAACACGTTCGACGTGTCGAGCCCATGCATTTTGGCTCTGTCGAGCTTGTCGAACAGCATGGCTCAACATGCTCGTCTCGACGCGTTCGACACGTCGAACGTGTCGTGTCGTGTCGAGACGAATTAAGTGGAATTTTGGCTATGAGCAACTTTTATTCACCGCTAAACGGTAAAAGTACACATATAAATACAAAACCAATATAATGGCAATACGAAATGCAAAAACACAACACGACATATACATAACTTAACTAAGCAATACTGAGCACCGTACACCGGAAATAGTTACGCGATTCTCTGAACGCGACTCGCCTTCGAGCTGAAGCGCCTCGCCGTGCGTGTTGTGGACGATGACGTTGTTGGTAATGTTGGCGTACAGCGCAACCTCGTTGTCCTTGGTCGTCGTGTTGACGCGGATGCCGCCGCCGGCGTTGTGAGCCACAAAGTTGTTTGCGATTGTCAGCATGCGCGAGTTCTGGATGAAGACGTCGATGGTCGACGGCGACGTCACGTTCAGCGTTCCGATTCCGCAGCGCTCGATGTTGTTCGACTCGAACACGACGCGCGGGTTGTTGTCGCCGACGTTGCGAAACACGAAGCCGCCGCCTTCGTTGCGCGTCATCGACAGGTGCGCGATACGCTGCTCCTTGCCTGGACCTGCGTGTCGTTATTTCACGTAGGCCAGCGGTTCCCAACCTGGGGTGTCGGCAGCCATTGGGGTGTCAGACCCAAATCCAGGAGCGTTGGACTCTGTTTCCGGGAAGTAGTACAAAAAAAAACAGAAATTTGGTTCCCAGCAACGTTTGTCGCAAATTGGAATTTTGATCAACTACGATAGAGGTGTCAGCGATCAACTAGGAGTGACTGAGGGGTATCGGGCCAGAACACGGTTGGGAACCCCTGACGTACACGAAGCATCTTCGCATGAGAATTTTTCCAGATTCCATCATTTCACCCCGTCTCAGTTTACGTTAAATTTCCCTACAACATGGCGACGCGGTTTTATCCCCATTTCACCTTATTGCACTACGTTACGTTACGTAGCACTGAGAACATGTAACGGTGAACCGTAATAGTGTCTTAATAATACTGTAATAATTTCAGGAAGAAATATAATTCGGGATCAAATTAACCATATATTAAAACGAAGCAACGGAATGCAGACAGCAAACCTGCAAGTCAACAGCAACAACGACTGTCACTCTGTACATAAGCAAACATCTGAGCCTACACGCTACAGCTGCAGCTATGCCGCAGCTGGACCCCACACTACACTAAATAGTAACAGCAACGTATAGCAAATAGCAACTCATATAGGCCTAACACACACACACACAGTCCATCACAGTAAAAGCACAGGTAAAGGCATAACACATATAGCACCACAAGCCAAATACTGTAGCTGCAGCGGCGCTGTGTCACAGACACAGCCAGAGTACAGCCTATGCCGCAGCCCAATCCCGCGCTCACGGACTTTAGCCTGCAGTAGCCATACGTCTGCCGTATAATCGTTTCCACCCCCGCAATCTATCTAATTATATGTATTACTACTCATTTATCAACCCTGGATGGATGGAAGGCTGAGTTGGCCTAGTTGGCTTACCATAGCGGACAGTTTACCCACGAGGTGGTCATCTGTCAGACTGTCACATCGGGCACCACAGGTCATGGAAAGTGCGCCGGCCGCAGACCGACGTTCTAACCACTGAGCCGCCACGCCGCTAGTGTTACGCACCGAAGTCAGGCCGACCACTTGGCGACTGTGGCAAAGTCACAATCTCGGCGATGAATCCATAGTCTCCGTAGGCGGGAGATCCGGTGACTCGGATGCCCATCGTGTCGTAGTGCGGCGACGTCGAGTAGCGGAGACGACGCTGGCGCAATGTGCTGTTCACGTTTATTTCACCGATCAACTGACGCGGGTCGAAGTATTCGCCGTTGTACATCTCGATTGCGTTCCTAAGTCGCGCAGTGGTACAGTACATTTCGTCATCATGTTATTATACTACTACTCTCTGAAAGTCGTCGCACTTATTTGATAAATAGGGGTCCGGTTCTACCATAACATATGGTGATATGAAACGCATAATAATATCATTTTGACTTTGTTGATGCTAACAAATAAAGCATACATTTGCTATAAGTACATGAGAAAACTACCCGCTACGCCGAGAGACTAACATCAAATAATCGAGTTGCGTGCAGCTGGGCGTTTGCCATTTCCGCCTGCAATTCGCACCTTTGACATAGGACAGCACAGATATGATATATTTGCAACAAAGAAAGCATGCACAAATTAACTGCTACTGACTGGCGTACATATGGGTAACAATCTATCTAAGCTGACTGAAATATCAGTTGATCAGCCTCCTTTGGGCAAATGCGTTATGGCAGTGTGACCAATAGGTGAACGGTCTTTCCAGTCAGCAGCTGCATCCACGTGGAATGCTCTGCCTCGTTCTGTCCGTTCTTCCACATCAGTGTTACAGTTCAGAAGTCGACTTAAGACATAACTATTCGAGCGTTAATACCAGCAATCTTACTGAATTTGTCTCTGCGTCACTATGACTCAACATTTTTGGATTTACGTCACGTTAATGACGATTCTAATACTAAATAACTAACTAAACCACACATCAAATATGCTGTGTTGGATCTGCATCATACGAAATACACAATTTACAAGGTTTTTTCTCTACATTTACGCATTTTACGCTACTCTACATTTAAACTAAGACACCACGCGACAACATATATTAACGTCAAACGCACCAATATCACTGCATCCATGTAAAAGGCTGTTCATATCTGCCGGAGCGCGAAGACCACGTCATCATCGCCATAAGTTACATTACATTACATTAAATTTAAAGTGAAAAAAAGCACGCCGAAGCACTTCCGACACTTTATGAACACTTTACCAATTTGTAAACTATGGAAAGGACGCCACGAATAAATTTGATGTATTTGATGCGCTAGTTGTCGAAAACAAGAAGGCGGCGACTGACTTGTAGAAGGTGTCGTTGTAGACGTGCACCTGCAGGAACCTGACGGCGATCTGCTTGTGCGGTTCGCGGCTGCGCACCACCTTGATGCAGTCGATCGTGTCGAACGTGTATTTGTGGTAGAGCAGAGCGCGGTCGCGCACGTAGACCAGCGTCTGCACGGTACACATGCGAAGCAGACCGTACACGTTGAACGGCGCAGTGTTGATGCGCAGCGGCACGAACTGCGACTCGGCCTGGTTCGACGACTCGCCGTTGAGCACGAGCGCGCCGACCGCGTAGCCGTTGTTGTTGTCGATGGAGCCGTACTCGAGCGAAAAGCGGTCGCGCGGAGCCACATAATCGTAGCCGTGACTGGCGCAGTGGTGAACGCGCACCGACTCCGAGTCGGACACGCGGTAGATGTACTGAACGGCTGCCACCTGCCACCCAGATATGGATCAGTGATTATAATAATAATCATTTTTATTCACCATTGCTGGCAGTACATAGAAAAAAAAACAAAAAAAAACATTTAACTAAAGATAGCTACCGGTATATACAAGAGTGTATAGTTTCAACAGTGAATTCGGACCCAAGCTAGAAAGTTCTCTGTGAGACGCTATGAGACGCTAGGAACACTGCCATTGAAACTGGGATGGGACGAAAGGGACGCTAGCGCGTTGGGGTGCGGGCGTCAAGACACGCATGCAGCTATATGTCGATCAGCAGGACTCTGTCAAGCACGTTTGAATCACAATCGTAAGAGCATGAAAAAGCATAAATTCGCAAAAGGCACGTATACGCTATACACGATACGATACAAGATGGCATCATTAATATCATGCAAACGTGAGCAAGGGAAGAACACACGCAAACGATAGAGAACAGAACAGCACCGCACTCCATTAGTGTGCCTTCCGTCCCATCCCAGTGTCAATGGCAGTGTGCCTAGCGTCCCACTACCACGGATCAGTGACAGGGAATTGTCTACCATCCCCACAGCGGGTGTTCACTCCCACCCCCTAAAACTTCTTTTCACTCCCAACACCGTCCTCCACTGGAGGTGTTAAGAGTTCTTACACGTGTCCTGATATGGTATATGCTATTCTCAGCTAAGAGGCTAATGCAGTAGCCTAAATTACTATAGTCGTGTGGACCAAGAAATATTCGTTTTGAATATTCGGCCGCCACTCTGCTAGGAATCCGTCAATGACAGTAATTAAAATGGTACTTTGTTTCATATAAATTTGTATGCTGATAAAAGTTATCTAATAGACGTTGACCCCCGAGACTTAACTGACACCCCCAAATTCAAAATCCTGGAAAATACACTAATTTAGTGAGTCAAAGAGTGAGAAGTCAACTGTCAACTATTCTCTCAGTAACTATCAACATATTATATTCATGTTTATTCACCGACACTGGTAGCAGAAAACAGAAGAATTTGCACATTACACATATAATACAAAACTTAAGTAAACATAGGCTGTACACAAAATGTGAAAAGTCATCTTTATTCATCAAAATGATTGGAAAAAGCAACATTCAACAATGTGTTACAACAGAATAAAAGGACAAAAATATTGCCGAGCAATATACACCAACACGGCATTCATTCAGACAAGCGGGCGATTATCACAGTGATTCACAAAAAAATTTCCGTCGTTTTTCTACCACTGATTGTCAATACCCTATTCTGTGTCGGTTTTTCTTCCGTGTGCTGCAATATTATTACGTTTTGCTTTAATTTTTAATCATTGTATTGTTTACTGAGCACTATCTGGCCTTCTAGGTAGGACTAAACGAGTAAATGTCCATCGGTAAATTGAAACATTTGATGATAACTATTGCTTATAGACGAATTTAAATATTAGCTGAATAAGTTCGATAAAAATGCCTCGAATATACTAGCAGCTAAAAAAACTCGCCTTGTCCTCGTGCAGAATGCCAGCTCCGTAAATGTCGAGGTTGCTGAGCGACGAGTATCCGGCCGTGAAATCGCCCAGCTCGTAGTCGGGGAACGAGATGCGGATGTTGCCCCAGTACTCGTACTGTTCGGGAAGGTTGCGAGGTCCACAGCGCACGTAGACGTAACCTCGCTCGATCATGCAGTCGGGTAGCGCGTAGTTGATCTTGTAGCGACAGCGATCAAGCGCCGACTCCATCCCGTCGCATATCAGCGTCTCGCGCCAAAACCACTCGATCACCTGCCGCGTCAGTGCGACCGCAGTCGATGTCAGAAGTCGACTGATAACGGCCGTTTACTGGACAGACTCCAGTGTCGCGGCCATCGCCATCAAAACCGAAACAAGGTAAATTAGAGGAAGGCCTACCACTCGTTAAATGCAACACATAGCCTTATAAACAACTGCTGTTGACCTTACACTAACTGTAACCATGCTGAAAGCGAACGCCTTTCGAGGACGGATGACATTGCTGCATTAGCATGTAATCGAATTTCGGAAGCTACCACGCATAGACGAAATCGAACATAACGTAAAACAGGACAGAAAAACTGTCGATATTAATAACACAATAAATAACATAATAGTGTATATGCCGTTTACTTTAAGCTTTCCTGGACTGATTTTCTTTTTTTAAATATTAGTTTTGCAGCTATTGGGTACGACTTTATACGGATAAAAACAAACAAAACTTTAATTTTTGTGACCTGTTCATGCATCAGAGGATATCCGAGGACAAAGATGTCATAATACGGACTGCGGCGAACTATGGCGTTGCTGGGCTCGCGTCCAGCTGTCCGACACGCCACCTCGGCAGTCCGTTCGTTAAAGCTCTCGTCGCAGATGATCGCCCACCGTCTCTCCGTCTTGTTGTAGATCTGGATGAAACCTTCGTCGTCGTTCGGGCCGCCGACAAACCGGATCTCGTATCCGCGTCGTGCGTCCACATCCGGATGGTGAATACGGTCGAGAGACTGGACCGGCACGGCTGAGCGGCGGCCACGATTCGCCCGGAAATCGGACGCGTCGACGGGGCCGAACCGGACACGGTGGTCCGGCGTTCCGGCGACGACCAGCGACCCGAGCACCAGGATTCCGACGCTCGGGTAGAACTGGAGCTCGGCGCCGGCCTCGATCGTCAGAGACACGTGGTTCATGACGGTCAAATCGCTGCGGATGACGTACGGCTCAGCGCGGCGCGGCAGACGCAGGTTCTCGGTGAGGCGGCCGCCGAACGGTCGGCTGAGGTCGAGGACGGGCGTCTGACGGCGACAGAACGGCGCCGACGCGCGAAACGAGTCGGCCGTCAGGAACGGGCAGTACTCGACCATCGCAAAACTGTTCCAGTCGTCGAAGTCGAAGATGCGCTCGACGATCGTCGTCTGGTCGACGCTGCCCCACCAGTTCTCCGTCGCGTCCAGATAGTTTTCGAGCAGCGACGACGCCTGACCGCCGAGCAGCTCGAAATCCATGTCCGGGTTCACGAACAGGTTGCGGTTGATGGTCACGTTCTGGACGCCGCGGATTCCGACGGCGTAGGTAGTCGGCTGGCTGGTGGCGGTGCGCAGCTGGGCGTCGGCCGGACGGGCGTTCCGCTTCACGATGTTGTGCTCGACGCGCGACTCCACCCACTGCGTGAACGGCGTGTGGCTGTTCATGTTGAACTCCACGATGTATCGGCCGGCGTTGTCCACCAGCTCGTTGTCGGTCAGTTCCAGGTCCTTGGCGGTACCGGCGATCGTGACGCAGCCGACGCGGCATCTGTTGCGCGCGAAACGGTTGAGCGTGATCGTCGAGTTGCAGTAGAATCCGTCGACGCGAAACTCGAAGTTGTCGTTGTCGACAAACGTCGTCTCGCTGATGTTGACGCTGTGGTTGTACAGCTCCGTGTACATCAAATTCACCTGAAAGCAACGAGTCACAATCAGATTACATGCTGTATTTACTTATTTTATTTTTTAATCCTTCGCAACACAGAGCAGATAATAATGATAATGATAATAACAGTGTTCAAGTCGTCGTTGCCTCCTAACATTAGACTGTCCCATTCAATAAACATTTTCAAGCGCCACCCAAAGACTCATCTTTTTACGACGCCCTAGTCTGTCCGCCGCCAAGCCCCTCTGTATCCAAGGACGTTATAGGCGCTATATAAATGCTGTTTTATCTTATCTTATAACTATAATTATAACGACAGACGGCTCTAACTTACAGCAGTGGCCGACCAGCCCGATTACAATTAATACAACGAAATAAGATATGAGTGTTAATGACAGTTCAGATGCAACAGTAAGATAAACAAACCAATGAAAATTGGAAAAAAAATACATTAAATCAACAATTTTACAATATGCAAATCATATGCAGCGCTGGAAACAAGAAGCGCTTTTGTAATTCGGAGGTGCAGGTGTACATAATCGAGAGTTTATGTCATTGGATATCGGTCAGTTGTTCCTTTTCATGAAGTCTGCCCTGTTTTGAGGTTTGGGGTGGAAGAGAGAGGAAGCAATTACCTATCATGGACCGTTCGCCGGTCTGTCTATATTTGTCTTGTTACTTTATCATACACCAGAAACAAAAAAACTGAAAAGACCAAAATGACAGAAAATTTAAAGAAATAACAAACTAGCAAATTATCGCGTTTCAGTCAACAAATTCGAAGGACAAAGTATACACCACTGTTGTTCTGTGGTTTGTGCCATACGCCAACCTGACACTCGTGTTTTCAGGAAGCTGTTGAAGACACACATTTTAACCTAGCTTTTAACGTACACTGACATTCTGGTTTTTAGTTTGTGACTCTTGGAATGCACCTATGTTCAGCATGTAATAGGCGCACAACAAATGCACTGGATGATGATGATGATGATCGCCCTCAGCACCCCTGTCGAGTGTAAGGTGCTGCGCTATAGGACTCTCTCAGT
>Ga0056116_1000915_pt1 | contig 10810 bp, 7 predicted proteins | sample WorMetOlspDAHAB2_FD_67352 | JGI IMG/M metagenome (GOLD analysis project Ga0056116, IMG submission 67352) | Marine gutless worms symbiont microbial communities from Max Planck institute for Marine Microbiology, Germany - Olavius sp. DAHAB.2 ...
AGATAATTCATATTGCAATAATTAAAATTAATTGTCAATAATTATTTGCAAAATATAATATATTGCAATATTTTTTATGATTTCATCAAAATATTATTGCAGTTAGATGTATACTGTGATAGCCAACAAAAACATGAAGCTCAAAATGATGGCCAAAATTCAAAGCGGTTTTATTAGCCGCGGGAAAATCGACCCTCGAGACGACGGTATCTGCCTTCTACTACAGGCAAAAGATGTCGATGCGGATCAACTTTCCTATCGCACAGATAATCTAGTACGGTTTAGTCCAAGACTTTCAGGCAAAGACTGGTATCTAGAGCCGGGAGACATTTTGTTTATGGCTCGAGGTGCCAGAAACTATTCGGTATTGGTTGATAAAATACCTGACAAAGTGTTAGCCGCTGCCTGTTTTTTTATTGTGCGTATACCGAATTCTGAGATTATACCGGAGTATTTGTGGTGGTATCTTAACCAGGCGCCGGTCGAGGAATATTTAAATCGATTCAGCGGCCGGTCAGTTCACATGCCGGTGGTCAGACGGGCGGTTCTTGAAGGCATCGATATCCCAATCCCACCTATTGAGGTTCAAAAACAGATTGCAGTTATTACCACCTTGATAATGAAAGAGCAGGTGTTGTACAAAAAATTGGCTGAAAAGCGAGAATACCTGATGACTGAAATTTGTCTCCAATCGATTCGGGTAAACAGATATTAGAGGATGATAAAAATGAACCAACAACATAGAAAATCCGAGATTTTCAATGTGGTCTGGCGGGCTTGCGATACTTTCCGTGGCGTTTTAGATCCTGCCATGTATAAAGATTATATCCTGACCATGCTGTTCGTGAAATATCTCAATGATATTAGAAATTACAAGCTGGCCGAATATGACAAAAAATACGGCGGGGACAGGCTGCGAATCGAACGGGCAATGGCACGCGAGCGTTTTATCGTCAATGAAGATGCATCCTTTGATTATCTTTATGCTCACCGGAACGATTATGATATCGGACAGACAATCAACACGGTTCTCGAAAATATTGAAGATGCCAACAAGACCAAGTTGCACAACGTGTTTCGCAACATCGATTTCAACAGTGAAGCCAACCTGGGCCAAACGCGCCAGCGAAACAAGCGCCTTATAAATCTGCTGGAAGATTTTGCGGCCCTGGATTTGAAGCCTGACAATAATGGCGATATGGACATTGTCGGTGATGTCTATGAATATCTGATCGAGAAATTTGCCGCCAGTGCCGGCAAAAAGGCCGGCGAGTTCTATACTCCGGCAGAGGTCTCCGAGACACTGGCCCGCTTGGTGGCACCGCAAAAAGGAGACCGCATCTGCGATCCCGCCTGCGGCTCCGGCTCTCTACTGATCAGAGCCGGTAAGCAAGTTGACTCAAATGATTTTGCCCTTTACGGCCAGGAAATGAACGGTAGCACCTGGGCTTTGTGTAAAATGAACATGTTTTTGCACGAGGTGGACTCCGCCCAAATTGAATGGGAAGATACCATCCGACACCCACAGTTTATCGAAGACGACGCCTTGATGAAGTTTGATATCGTAATTGCCAATCCCCCCTTCTCCCTTGACAAATGGGGACAGGAAATAGCTGCCGAAGATCGCTATGCCCGTTTCCAACGCGGCATCCCACCCAAGAGCAAAGGTGACTGGGCCTTTATCAGCCACATGTTGGCCACGGCGGTGGAGGGCACGGGTCGCGTCGGGGTTATCGTCCCCCACGGTGTGCTTTTTCGAGGCGGTCAGGAAGGTAAAATTCGCGAAGCGGTGATCCGGGAGAATCTTTTGGACGCCGTCATCGGTATTCCCACAAATTTATTTTATGGCACCGGTATTCCGGCGGCCCTGATGATTTTCGACAAAACCCGCAAGACCGGCAAAGATGTACTTTTCATCGATGCCAGTCGGGAATTCGAACAGAGCACCAATCAGCACAAGCTGCGGGTGCAGGATACCGAAAAAATTGTAATGACATATCGCGAAAGGCATGAAGTCGAGAAATACGCTTATCCCGCTAGGTTTAAAGAAATAGAAGAAAACGAATTCAACCTGAATATCCCGCGTTACGTCGACACTTTCGAGCCGGAGCCGGAAATCGATATTATTGCTACTCAAAAGGAAATCGAACAACTTGAAGCCGAGCTGGAAGAGACGCAGGCGAAGATGAGTGTGTATTTAAAAGAACTGGGTTTTTGAACCACGAAATACGCGAAATGGTGAGGGACAGAGATTTGTGATTTTGAACCACGAAACACACGAAATACACGAAATACACGAAAATGGGTTAAGGGCACAGATTTAGACTTATGAATCATTGCGTACAAGAAATGTGCAAACAATAACCTCCAATTTTTAATATATTTTAGTGTATTTCGGGTGGTTCGTGGTTTTAATAGGAGTTTCCCATGGAAAATCAAACCCCATTCGGCGCACCCGAGTATGAACCGCCCAGCTATCTGGAAAAGGTCCAGTCCCAGCTGCCGGCTTTGCACCTGTTGATGCAGATGGGCTGGCAGTACCTGACACCTGAGGAAACCGTTAAACTGCGCAACGGACGGTTGAGTGCCGTTGTTTTGGAGCCGATCCTGATCGACCACATCCGTACTTATTGCCGCTACCGGTTCAAAGGGGCTGTACACCCTTTTACTGAAAATGCCATCCAGAATGCGGTGCAGATGATCAAAAACTTCCGGGCCACAGGTGTGCTACACCAGAACGAGCAGCTCTATGAATTGCTTTGCCTGGGTACCAGCGTGCCCCAGACTATCGAGGGAGATACCAAAAGCTTTACCATCGACTATATTGATTGGAAAAATCCGGCCAAAAATAGTTTTCATTGCACGGCGGAGTTCAAGATCGAGCGGGTTGGGTATGATAAGCACTACATCCCGGATATTGTCCTGTTTGTAAACGGCATTCCGCTGGTGGTGATTGAATGCAAACGCTCTGCATATACACAGGTTAAAAAGAAGCCGATTGATCTTGCCATTGATCAGTTATCAGATTATCAGGCTCGGGACGGCATTCCCCAGCTTTTTTTATACAGTCAGCTTTTGCTGGCGCTGGCACGAGATAAAGCCTGCTATGGAACCACCGGCACCCGCAGGCAGTTCTGGACTGCCTGGCAGGAAGGCGGTAATGATGCGGCAATACCTAGCCTGGTGGAAATGCCCCTGAGCCATACGGATATGGATAGATTGGTATCCGGACCTTTTGCAGATGTAAAGAGCGAATACCGCAAGATCCTTGATAAGGGGCGTGAAATTTACGAACAGGACCGTGCTCTTTATGCCCTGTGCAGGCCCGAGCGTCTGTTGGAACTCTCTTATAAATTTATTCTGTTTGACAACGGCACGAAAAAGATTGCACGTTATCAGCAGTATTTTACAGTCCATTCAATCATCAATCGTGTCCTGAGTGAACATTCAGACGGTCCCCGGCCAGGTGGAGTGGTCTGGCACACCCAGGGTAGCGGCAAATCCTTAACCATGGTTATGCTGGCCAAATCCCTGGCCCTGCATCCGGACATTGCCAACCCCAAAGTCATTCTAGTAACCGACCGGATCGATCTGGACGATCAGATCTGCGGTACTTTCCGAGCCTGCAGTCTGGAACCGGAACAGGCCAATACCGGCAAGCATCTTGTCGCATTGCTGCAGGATCAGCGAATTCAAATCATCACAACCCTCATTCATAAATTCGCGGTGGCCACATCCAACAAAAAACTGCAGACCGACCGCAATACTTTCGTTCTCGTGGATGAGGGACATCGCAGCCAGTACAGCGAACAGCACGCCCGTATGCGGCTGGCCCTGAAAGGTGCCTGTTTTATTGCCTTTACCGGAATACCCCTGGCCAAATCGGCTAAAAAGAATACTTTTGCTCAGTTCGGCGATCTTTATCAACCGGCCTATACCATTGCACGGGCAGTAAAGGACGGGGCCGTGGTGCCGCTGTTGTATGAGGCCCGCAATGTGCCGCAGGAAGTTGATAAGAACTCTATTGACGGCTGGTTCGAAAAAGTTACATCGGCCCTGACCGCTGAGCAGAAAGCCGATCTGAAAAGAAAGTTTTCAACAGAACGCCAACTCAACAAAGCGATACAAAAAGTGCGTATGATCGCCTGGGATGTAGGCCTTCATTACAGTATGTTTTATCAGAATACCGGTCTAAAAGGCCAACTGGTGACGCCGGATAAAAATACGGCTATTGCCTATAAGCAAATTATGGATGAGTACAATCTGGTTTCCACCGAAGTGTTGATTTCCTCACCTTCCCAGCGTGAAGGCGAAAGTGCCGGTACCGGGCCGTCACAGACGGAAAAAGATTTCTGGCAGTCGATGATGGATCGCTATGGGTCCGATCAAAAATACAACAAGCAGTTAATCAATGCCTTCAAACACGGAGAAACCCCTGAGGTCATTATTGTAGTCGATAAGCTCCTGACCGGTTTTGATGCACCGCGCAACACGGTTTTGTATCTGGCCCGCAAACTTAAAGAACATACGTTGCTCCAGGCCATCGCTTGCGTCAATCGTCTGTACGAGGGCAAGGAAAACGGCATGATTTTAGATTACAGCGGCGTGATCGAGAGCCTGGATGAAGCCATTGATTTCTACAGTCAACTGGCGGACTACGACCGTATCGACCTTGAGCAAACGGTAACTTATATTGCGGACCAAGCCGAAAATCTTCCCCAGATGCATTCGAACCTATGGGAGCTCTTCACACAATTGAAGGGATCGAAAGATCCCGAAGCCTACGAAATCCATTTGCGGGATGCGGATCTGCGAAACCGGTTTTATGAACGGTTCAGCCTGTTTGCGCGTACGTTGGCACTGGCGTTGTCATCGAGTAATTTTCTGGAAGCAAACAAACGAGAAACCATTGAGCGGTATAAAAAAGATCTCAAATTTTTCCAGAATCTCAGGGCGGCAATCACACTTCGGTACCAGGAAGTTGTCGATTTTGCTGAATATGAACCGAGAATCAAAAAACTGATCGATACACATGTGGGTGCCGGTGAAGTGGAACAGCTCTGTGAACCCATCAACCTGTTGAATGATAGTGACCGCCAGCGGATAATCGAAGAAAATGGCAAGAGCCTGGGTGCCAAAGCCGATATGATCGCTTCTGCGACACGCCACACCATCGAGCAGGAAATGGGCAAAGATCCGGCCTTCTATAAAAAATTTTCCAGGCTCCTTGAAGAAGTGATCGAGGCCTATCACCAGGGCCGGCTGAATGCCCTGGAGGCACTGGGAAAAATCAAGGAGATCTCCACCAAAGTGGTCACCCACACCGATGACGATATCCCGAACGGCCTTGTGGGAAATGATATGGCAAGGCGCTACTTCGGGCAGGTTCGCGAACGGATTTCAACTTACGGCACATATAACGAAAAAACCGGGGCCGAAATTGCCCTTGAAATTGTTGACCGCATTTCCAGGCACAAGATCCGTGACTGGCGCACCAATCCGGACGCCATCAACAGAATGCGGGGTGAAATTGATGATATCCTATTTGACATCGAGAATAAGCGCGGCCTGGACCTCTCACTGGATGACCACGACGCCATAATCGACCGCTGCATAGATGTGGCTATCTCGAATGAGGATTGATAAGCTAATGAAGGAATTTGCGTTCGGCACCCGCAAGATTGCCTACAACCTCCATCACCAGGATCGCAAAAGGATGCGTATCGTTGTTTCGCCGGTACTGACTGTTGATGTTTTTGCACCCGCCGCCGCCAACGAAGAGCAAATTGAGGCGGCTTTGATGAAAAAAGCGGCCTGGATTGCCGGCAAACTCGATGCACTCGAAAGGTATCACCCGCTGCCGACACCGAAAAAATACATCAGCGGAGAAACACTTGTTTATCTCGGCCGTCAGTATCGCCTCAAGGTCTAACAGGGGGACAAACAGCCAGCTAAGCTGAGGGGGCGGTATTTAAGAGTTTGGGTTGAAGACAAAGAAGACACAAGAATTGTCAAGAAAGCAGTGAACACCTGGTATCGCAAAAGAGCCCATGAAACCCTCGGCCGCTATCTGGAAAAATGCTACGCTACTGCTTCGCGCCATGGAGTTGAGGAACCGCTGCTGCTGATCCGCACCATGCGCAGACGCTGGGGAAGCTGCAGCCCCAAAGGCCGTATCACACTTAACTTAAATCTGGTAAAAGCGCCGGTTCATTGCATCGAATATGTAATCATGCATAAGCTTTGCCACATGAGATATCATAATCATTCCAGGGCCTTTTATTCCCTTTTAACACGCTGCCAACCTGATTGGCGCCACCGAAAGGAGATTTTGGATAAAGTAGTGATATGAAGATCTTTTACACCGACACCTTTAAGATTCCGCTTTCTGCAAAACACAGCTTTCCTAAGAATAAATATCCGTTGCTGCGCAAGCGGATATCGGAGCAGTTGGGTTACCAAACGGTTGATATGAGCATCCCGGATCCGGCAACCGATGAGGAGATTCTCCGTGCCCATGATTCGGAGTATTTTCGGCGTTTTGTAAGTGGTGAACTGACAGATAAAGAAATCCGGCGGGTCGGTTTGCCGTGGTCGCCACAGATAGTGCAGCGGGCACGCTACTCGATCGGGGGGACAATCGCAGCCTGCCGTGCGAGTTTGAACGAAGGCATTGCCGTCAATCTAGGTGGCGGTACTCATCATGCCTTCAGTGATCAGGGCCAGGGGTACTGCTGGTTAAACGACAGCGTGATTGCGTCCAGAACCATGCAGGCTGAAGGCCTCGCCGGAAAAATTATAGTAATTGACTGTGACGTCCACCAGGGAAACGGCACGGCCGCCATTCTCAAAGACGATCCCACTATCTTCAATTTTTCCATCCATGGCAAAAACAACTTCCCCTATCACAAGGAAACCAGTGATTTGGATGTTGAATTACCCGACGGGACGGATGATGCTGCCTATCTCGCTGCCCTTGAAGAAGGCCTTGCTGCGTCCATGCTTAAATTCAGTGCCGATTTGGTGATTTATCTGGCAGGAGCAGACCCCTATCTGAAGGACCGGTTCGGCCGCCTGTCGTTGACCAAAGCTGGTCTGGCGCAACGAGACGATCTCGTTTTTCAACAATGCCATAGAGCCGGGTTACCGGTGGCGGTCACATTGGCCGGCGGCTATGCACCGCTGGTGCAGGACACGCTTGAGATCAATTTTCATACCATCCTGTCAGCGCTAAAATTTAAAAGCCTACTTCAAGAAAATCGCGGCTGATCTTCGCATGCCCAGATGTTATAAAGCCGCATCCACTTAAATCCCCTCCCGCCAGGGGCGGGGAAATTTATTTCTTTTGCGAATTCAGCAACATTGAACCTTCAACGCCCCAAAGGGGAACTATTGCGTCTTATCTAATCTTCTTTTTACCTAATATTGGCAATTTATCCTTTTTATAACCATTTTGTCGCCCATAATCGGCATTTCATCGCCTTTTTGTCGCAACACATCTTTATTTACATTAAGCTTGCCTCATAATGATAATTACCGGAATTTATAACGAAAGGCCTGATCCGTTTTTTGTCAACAACCGACAACAAACAACTTACAACACACATTGAGCAATTCAGCTCAATCAACAAAAGGAGAATCGAATGAAAGTCATGGCCCTGAATTCCAGCCCGCGAGGTGACGGTCAGAGCAAAACCGCGATAATGTTAAATTCTCTGGTAGACGGTATGCGCGAAGCCGGTGCCGAGGTGGAAGTGGTATCGTTGAGCAAAAAAAATATAAAACCTTGTGCCGGATGCTTTAGTTGCTGGACCAAAACTCCGGGCACCTGTATTCACAAAGATGATATGACCCGTGAATTATTTCCCAAATGGCTGGAAGCCGATCTGGTCGTTTACGCATCCCCTTTGTACCATTTTACCGTCAATGCCGAGATGAAGACCTTCATCGAGCGGACTCTGCCGATTCTGGAACCCTTTTTTATGCAGAATAATGGCCGAACATATCATCCGTTAAGAAATAAACATCCGAAAGTGGCCGTTCTCTCGGTGGCCGGCTTTCCGGATGAAGCGGTGTTTGATCAACTTTCTTCCTGGGTCAACTTCATTTATGGCGGATATCATCCTGACGGCAAATCATTGGTCGCCGAAATCTATCGCCCCATGGCCGAGGCCCTGACGGTTCCGTATTATAAGAACATTGCAAAAGACATCCTGACGGCAACCAAAGCGGCCGGTCAGGAACTTGTTGCCTCCCAGACCATCTCGAAAGAAACCATGTCTAAAATTGCCCGGCCAATGGTGTCCAACCCTGATGACTTTCTGGAAATGGGCAACTTGATGTGGAAAACCTGCATCGCCGAGGGGATTACTCCCAAAGAGTTTGGAGCCAAGGACCTAGTTCCGCGGGCGGATTCAGCCAACTCCTTCCTGGCGCTTATGAAATTGGCGTTTAATTCAAATGCCGCCGGGGATACCGATGCCCGGTTGCAATTTAAATTTACTGGTGAGATTGAGGATGCCTGCTATTTATCAATCCATAAGGGGGCCATCACGGGTGCCATCGGCACGGTAGATCAAGCCGACTTGACGGTGAATGCGCCTTTTGAGATCTGGATGGACATTATGACAAATAAAGCTGATGGCCAGCAAATGTTTATGGAGCAAAAATACACCGTGGAAGGCGATTTGGCGCTGCTAATGCAAATGGATCAGTTCTTTGGTAGCAGGTAGTATCTTAGTATTTAATCATTTTAGTTCACGGATTAGCTCTCTTAAGGCATTTTCCGGCTTGTCCGGGATAGGAGGAAAAATGAAAAGATTAACCAGCAGATGCTTTTTCACTATTGCCTTATTGGCCCTTTTAGTGGTTGCCCCTTCAGCGGGGTTCAGTGAGTCCACCGGCAAGTTAATTGTCGATATCAGCGGTTTTCCCAGTTCGGATGGTTTTGCCATGGTAGCCTTGAATAATTCGAAAGAGTCTTACAAGGGGGGAGAGGATGCCGCTATTGCCAAAACAAAAACCCTGGTGGTCGACCAAAAGGCCCAGGTTGTTTTTACAAACCTGCCATATGGCTGGTACGGGGTGTCCCTTTACCATGACGAAAACAGCAATGGAGAAATGGATAAAAACGCAATGGGTATCCCCAGGGAGGCTTATGGTTTTTCCAACAACGCCAAAGGATTTTTCGGAAAACCCGCTTACAAGAAGGTTAAATTCGAATTGAATTCAGCCGAAAAGCAGATTGCCATCAAACTGGATTAGGGTACAGGGGTTCAGAGGTTCCCTGCTTCGCCCTCCAGGCTTCGCAGGGCAGGCAGGTTATGGGTACGGGGCTTCGGCCCCACAAGCAGGATTGAAGGAGAATATCATGGTTAAAATGCATAACAACCAGCTGACAAGACGCAAATTTTTGCACTTGATGCTTTCGGCCGGAGCGGCTGCGGCTCTGGATTGGTCCCGGATTGACGCACTGGCCGACACCATCAGGAAGAAAGGCGATTTTCCCGTCGTCGTTATCGGGGCCGGCCTGGGAGGATTGGTGTCAGCCGCCTATCTGGCTAAACACGGATTCCCGGTTACTTTGCTCGAACAGCACGATTTACCGGGAGGATATGCCACTTCCTTTGATCGTGCCGCCGGCAAGTTCACCTTTGACGTGTCCCTGCATGCCACCGTGGCTGAAGGTGGAATTCCCCAAAAGGTTTTATCTGAAATTGGGATCTGGGATCGACTGGAGGTGGTCTATACCCCTGAATTCTGCCGCTTCATTTCTTCCGGAAATGATATCGTTTTACCCGCCAAAGATCCTGAAAATACAATAAAAGTTTTATGTGATGCCTTTCCCGAAGACAGGCAAGGGATAAAAGGCGTTATTGGCGATATGGTGCAGGTGCAAAAAGAAATGGCCACCGGGTACGCCCCTCAGGATTCGGCCATGGACAGGCTCGAGAAGCTCACCCTGGCGAATTGGCTTGCATTCCACGTTAAAAGCACCGAGGTGAGGGGAATTTTAGGGGCTTTCTGGGGCTATTACGGATTGCCTCCATCGAAACTGAATGCCTTATACTATGCCATTGCCACAGGTGAATACCTGGTCACCGGGGGTCAGTATTTTAAAACACGATCCCAGGATCTCAGCAACACCCTGATGGAGGCCGTCTCTGAAAATGGCGGACAAGTGCTGCTGGAAACGGCCGCCAATCAAATTGTGATTAAAAAAGGGGGTGTCAGCGGGGTGGTGGATGACAATGGTACGCTTCACAGGGCCAACGCCGTCATTGCCAATTCAAGCGTGCCGGATTTATTCGGAAATCTGATTCCGCATCAACAGGTCCCGTCCGATTATCGACAGCTTCTAAACAGCCACCGACACTCGCTTTCTTCTTTTATCGTCTGGTTGGGGCTAAATCGGGAGATTAAGGGGATTAAAGATTACGAAATATTTATCGATCAAAAAGACAGTCCCGAGGCGGCTTATGCAGCCTGTCTTTCCGGAGATCTATCCAATGCCGGTATGGGGGTCACAATTTATGATAATCTTTACCGCGGATATTCTTTGCCGGGGACCAGCACCCTGTCCGTGATGACATTGTGCGGGTATGAACCTTGGGAAAAATTTGAAAGGGATTATTTTGCAGAGCGCAAAGATGCTTACGCCCTGGAGAAAGAACGCCTGGCCCAAATTCTGATTGAGAAAACAGAAGCACTCGTCATACCAGAACTGACGTCCATGATTGAAGTCGTGGAAATTGGAACCCCGTTGACCAACATCCGCTATACCGGCAATTACCATGGCGCTATTTACGGA
>Ga0056116_1000917_pt1 | contig 10796 bp, 8 predicted proteins | sample WorMetOlspDAHAB2_FD_67352 | JGI IMG/M metagenome (GOLD analysis project Ga0056116, IMG submission 67352) | Marine gutless worms symbiont microbial communities from Max Planck institute for Marine Microbiology, Germany - Olavius sp. DAHAB.2 ...
GAACAGCAAAACCTTGACTGAGATTGGTTCTCGTCGTAACGTGCAGTCGACACTAGGTGGAGCCACATCACACCATTCGGACGGCAACGTCAGCTGCGCGTCTCCCAGAATCAGCGAAGACGCCAACAGTCTGTCAGGAATGTCTCTCAGCAACGTCATGTTCATGTGGCGCGATCTCATTCGGATCGGTTCTTCGCCAGCAACGAGGCGCGACAACAGAAGCCTTGCCATGCTTTCCACCGCCTCTGTCATTATCTTCGGCACTGTACGAGATGCCTATATCACCAGTTCGACAACGGCAGTGGTTGACACTGACTATAACGTAAAACACTGTAAAAAATATGATCACTTTGAAACCGAATAACGTGGCGACGTGTAATTCACAAGTTTAACTTTCGGACAGTTTGTTTTCAGGATCGATAAACAATATTCACTGTAATATTTGAACACTCAGTGGCTGTTCAGTTTTGTTTTTGACACACTCGAGCTTCAACATTGATTGACAGCTTTTCTTCAGACTATCCCCAGGATAAGCAACACATCGCAAAAAAACTTCACAAAAGTACACATGTACGTTTTCTTTGGTAGTTAAGAACTATCGCTTAACTGCTAGAAAACAGTTTAGTTCTAGCTAAGAGTGAGTATAGCAAAATACAGTCCATGATTAAATACGAACGCACAGTCCGTGTTAACAAAATGCAAAACGAGAAATGAAAACGCTAAATTTCTCAATTCACATAATAATAGTAACAATGAAAAAACGTAACCATGTCCGTCTGTAGCCGCCGATTCGTGTCCTTGCGAAAACCTTTGACCATCTCGGCGTCAGTCAGTCCAGCGAACGCTGCAATAACAGCTGACAATGTAGTTGCAGTGCATGGAAAATGCCTTACAACGAAAACTACGTGCATTACCAACAACCTTTTAATATACAGAGTGGCCCCAAAAAAGTAAGCCACTACCAAATTATCAAAATATCGTATTAAATCGTATTAAAACCTTCCAGTGAATTAGCTTTATTCGTCAAATTACAGTATTAATCAAACATATTACCTGTTTGTATTAAATATTCTGTGCATGGCCAACTTTTTGATGTCTACAGCTATGCCTGACCCGTAAACGCGCGATATGCGCCACATAATAGGTAAATGATGTCAGCACTCCGTCTGACATCAGCTCGCTTTAGCAAGCTGTGAATACCATTTGTAAACGATCTTTTAGATGGAGATTTATGTAAAATTTCTTTGATTTCCATATTTTCTCGTTTTTTTCTTGTTTTAAATCATGATTTTATCATATACATTGATTTTACCCACATTGCAGCTTCAAACACAGCAACTGATGACGTTACAAATTAGGTCACACATATAATATTTAATACCGACTTATTATATTCTTGTGCTGATTATATAGTCAAAATTGATGAAAAATTTAACCTCAATGGCGTTTTTAATACGATTTAATGATGATACATTATAGTGGCTTACTTTTTGGGCCACCACGTAGACAATACTGTAACAGCAGTAATAGACTGCACTATAGCCGACCTTCGCCGCTACTTTCCCAGTCGGTGTCGTATTCGTAGAATTTCGACTTGGTTGAGTCTTCAATGTCAGTGCGCGTCCCGTCGTTAATTCCGTCGTTTATGCTCTGCATACAAACACAAACCAACTTATTTCATGTTAAATGCATAGCAATAGCAGTACCACAAGCATTACTGCTGAACACAATAAGCAGTGTACCTAGTCGTAGGCCATAGGCGGTGTGGCTCAGTGGTTAGGAAGTCGGTCTTTGGCTGGCGGCCTTTTCTAATCTATGCCTAATCTATGGTTAAAATGTGACCACTTCGTGAGTAAAGTGTCCGCTATGGGTCAACCAACCAGGCCAACTTAGCCTTCCATCTCTCCGGGTCGGTAAATGAGTAGTAATGCATGTAATTACATGGATTATGGGGTGGAGACCATTAAACGGCAGACTAGGGCTGCGTATGGCTGCTTGGTCGCAGTTCGAAGTCTGTGGGCGCAGGCTTAGCCTACGGCCTATAGGTGTACTTCCGCTCTGTCTGTGACACAAAAGCGCCGCTTCAACTGCGGTATGCGGCTTTGCCTTTGCCTACTGTAGTAAAGTTTAGAGTGGCATTGCTAAGAAATGGTGGACACACGGATGTGACATCTAACCATTCAATCTTTGCATTTGCAAACGATGAACAAACCTGACATCTACAACACAACATTGAGCCGATGCATAGACACTGTGCTGACCTGTATTAAGTTTCCGATAACAGCGACGATGTCGGAAGCAGCCCACTGCTGGTCCTCGAATGTCGTGGTCGACGTCAGCTGATGCATCGTGTTCACTATGTCGAGCAGTGACTTGCTACTCAACTCCTGCACTCAACATCACACAGAAGTATGTGCCGTGGTTAGAACATTTTGTAAAACTATCTACAGTACATCTAGGACCGATTTTCTAACTAATGCAAACACAATATGTTAGAAATTTGTTATTTGTGCACACTTGCTTTGGTACTGGGAAGTCTTGTCTGGTACGCTTTTGTCGTATGTTTGTCTTAATTATCGAAGTAAAAGTTAATGTTGTTTTTTACGAAATGACAACAGTCAGTCACTAGAAGTGTGTCGTGTCGGCAACCTGGCTTGTCCTGGTAATCTCGGACGGATACCGCGTGATCTGACGCATGGTGCTCATCACCAGCTGAATGTCGTGCATCGTAGAAACGGTCGTCGGATGTAGCGAACGAATCATCTGTTGACGCAGTTTAGCGCGCTCGTCTCTATCGCGCTGATACTCGTCCTGAACAGACAGTCACTGTTTGTAACAAACGTCTTGTAACATATTTAGTGCTTGATTTATTGTAATGCGCTATTTAATGCAGACAAAAACATTCAACACGCAAGAGAACATCATGCGGTGCAAGCACTGAACACGAAAAGAAATGTGACAAAGAACATTAACGTCGTTTGACAACGCAAGATGTTCTGTACACATGGCTAAATGCACACACACACCCCACCAGGAGTTTTAAAAAGCAGACACGATAACAAAGTTCACTTACCATTTTCATAGGAGTTGCCAACAAAAAACACCCGCCAATAGGCCTATGCGGCTATTGTCACCAATCGCCAATCGGCTAAATACGTAAGCCTATCATGACGTACAAGAAACAACGTCGTAAGACACGAGCGAAACCAAGGACATTACGTACGCTGTTCAGTAGCATCTCAGTCGGGTAAGTCTGACTGCCATTGCCGTATTCTGCAATCAGTAATACATCGCGAACGTGAGAGACCAACTTCTATACACAGTCGATCGCGGGACGTTAACGCAAAACCCGGCTCCATAATAATGCCGCATAATTGAAATAAAACTTAAATAAACAAAGATAAAGCAGTATATTATTTCAGCGTTGCGTATGTGTAATAAAACACTGAAACACAAACGCTAAAACAGCCGTGAAACGTTATATTTCTGATTTATTTCAGTTTTATTTCAATTGTATGGGCACTATAAAATACTTCATGACACTAGACTAATCTAATTCATCACGCTATAGTCTCACTGTTCGAGATTCGAGTGCAGTCGCCAATGCTCAATCGTTACGCCTATCTGACTGAGCGACAAAGCTATCGACAATTAAACCAGACTGACTTAAGCCGGTGTCTCACCGGCAACACAGTACTGCGTACCGCTCATGCAGTAAATTGTCGCCAGATTGAGACCACTAGCAAGTGCTTGGAACAGCATGACGGTTTGCTGGAGATTATCTTCGGCAATGGCGAGTTGAAGTTCGTTGTCGGCAAAATGTTTGTTCTGCATCGTTGCGATGTACGACTTGATCGTCTGTTCTCTGACAGGTTTCACCTGCATGCACCATGTTGTCCACTTCACATCATCGCTGTGTTCAAAAGCCAGTTAATGTGCATAAAATACGTGTACGACTACACCAGTCATGAACAATTTTCTCCCAAACATTTCCCCATGCAGAGGAAGGGTTAACGAAAAGAACCGTCGAGTAATTTTGCACAACGTTCAACCACTAGTGAGTGATCAATGATCTAAAGGAAGTATGGTCGGTCTGCGCGGCCGCAGACGGCCGACGATAACGCGCCCAAGAATGCTGTCGTCTAACTGATTTTTATAGGTCAGTTACGACGGCTTCGACTTAAGAGATGGCGAAACTCGATATCAGCTAGAACAAACAGTTTAAGTATGTTCATTACTGCAATTTAGTACATTTACTAGTATATTTATTTATGCTAATCAGGGTGAGATTAAGCGTGAGTTTATTGTATGCACGATATAAATGTTAATCACAGTAATACCTACAGTAGTAACTCATAATTTAGCAAGTATTAAAAATAATATAAATAAAAAGAATAATAATAACTATAATAATAATACACACGCTATTATGCAGCCACAGGTCGTCTCGTAAGAGGCGGTGAGAGTGGGAATCTTCTGTACCTGAACGGGAGCAATGCTGTACACAGAGAACGAGCGAAGTGTGTCAAAAACTCGAACACGAAGATAGACTTTGTAGTTGTCGTCTGGTGCTCCGGCAGACAGAGTGAAAGGTCCAAGCTCACCATTGCTACTGACACCGAGCTGGACTCGCTGTCGGCCTGACGAGTCGCTGTCGATTCCTAACGAAAAACAACGTCGTCGTTAACTGAGTCATGATCAGACTTGATTCAACTCTACTCCACTCGGAGCGACAAACGCCAGGCTTATCTTGCAAGTTGCACAGTTCGGGACATTTTGCAGAATTACAACGACGTGATCACTGCAAAAACTATGGTTGTGACGCATCTTCTGCCGTTCGCTTCGCTCGGAAATTTCCAGCGCAAATATTTATGTTAGTTTTATTTTTATTTTCACTATTTATTCGTGAAATTATGCGTTATAATTGCAGAATATGTTGGCATTTTATGTGTTGAACTGTTTGGCATACACGCCACGCGTTCATTTTTACATTTCGTTTAATTTCTCTGGCTGATTTTGAGTTTTTTTCGCCTCGCATGAGCAAATAGCCTTTCACGGAGGTTGCCTCCTCCGTACAAAAGTTCGTTTTCGCTGGGCTTAAATTCGGTGGACGTGTGGAACGAAAAAATATGAATCTCGGTACGCAACTTTATTGATAATAATAACAATAATAATAAAACGGCAATTTACAAGGCGCAGTAACAAGGCTAGAGTAACTACAAGGTCGTCCATATGAACGTAATTCAAAGAAAAATGAACACAAGCAAATTGGTCGCAATGTGAAGGCAGCAACCAAGTCGTGATATCATCAGCATGGACTCGCTTTTGCTAGTAAGAGTCGACTTACTAAAGAACTGATACTTGAGAATGCCATCGCTGTCGGTCCAGTCAGTGCACGTCACTATGAAGAACGACTGAACGGACACTCCGGTGCCAGGAGTAATGGCGCAACTGCCTCCCGTGGGAGCAGTGTTCACCTCGAAATCCAGGAACGACACCCCCTGTTCACCAGACACCGTCGTCACCACCACACCTGCACGGTACTTCGTCAGCCCTTTGAACAGAACGAATCCATCCTGGAACAGACGCTCCGAAACCGCAATTTCCCGTGATCGACAACCTGTACACGAACAACACACGCACACGTGTTGAAGTGACCAACATCTATTCATTCGCGGTCTGATGTGCACAAAAAATTAGCAATTATTAAATGCAGCCTAGGTCGTGAAAAAAATAAGTTTTTAAGACCACCCGGTTCTTGTTCGTACATCACGTACCTTAGTAAAAGTTAGAATTTAATAACGAATACCGTATTCTTATCGCAATTCTGAAAACCTTTCTTGAGTGAAATGGTCTGCGATCTCACTTTATCAAACTGCGCAACATACCGTCGACTCCTGTATCCAGCAGCAGCAACATGTCGGTTTGATTGACAGCATCATCATCGGCAAAACAGCCACATCACACACACACACACACGCACACACACAACTGTCGTTGGTCTTAAATTACTAATTTTTGTAAGGCGCGTGCAACAATACAGACGTTATTTATCTGTCGTGAAGAGTATAGGCCTGCTGTATAGGCTACAGACAACTTATTAAGTAAGTCAAATGCAACTGAAACTCTGCAACTGTTGTCAGCGACTGCATGAATTTTTTTAAACTTCTTGCCAGTCAGTCAGCAAATAGATATTCGTACAGCCAAATTTTTGGAACATTTCATGTGTAGCGAAAACTATATTTGCACACTGTTCGAAAACAAAGCTGACAGTTACTTAAAGAAAATCTCTGTTCGTTGTAATATCATGTCGTTACAGTTTTAGAGCTCGTTTGAGCTCGTTTGAAGTGTCATTGTCATTACGTGTTTCTTTTGCGTTTCGTTTTCACAATTGTTATTTCATTTTCGCTTCATGCTATGCTGCCGCTTCTGGTGAATAAGAATGAATATTATAATAACAATCAACTCTATAATAGAACACTGTATTATGTCATCGAACACATACCTGCAGAAAACGCCGGCACTGAGGTTTCTCTGGCGCCCATTTACTGTTTGGTTTTTATCCCCGCGAGGCCGAATTTCTGCATAGATCTCCGTGAATATCGCCCTTTTCGGAATTTCGGGGTCGAAAAACACCGAATCGAAACTATCATTAGCAAGAACATGCCACAAAATTCTAAGCGGTGCTTCGTTGTGTTAAAAACTTTGTGCATTTTGTCCATAAAATATACGCAAAAATTCTGAGACTCCCAGTGTTTGACAACAAATTTTTATAACCATACTTATGTTTAAAGAATTTTGTTATCCTTTGCCGTTTTACATATTTATTTTGTCTCTGTTGCGAATGTCAATTGTATCTACAGTTTTTGAATGAATTCACTTAGTTAGAGCATCTTGCCAGAATAACTGATACAAGTAGATTGTTTTTAAACGAATATGTTATTGTTATATTCTGTTAAGCTTATGTTATAACACATGTAGACGAGACCAACGGCGTTTAACTGACCTGCCACATAGTTATCGCAGCCTTTTTCGACAGGCAGCCAGGCTCCATTGAGACCACGGCGATACAGCGTCCACTGGTATCTCAACGCTGAGCCGCAGCTGCTGTCTACACACTTGGCGTACAGCGCCAGTCGGTTGGTTGGGTTGATCTTCAGTTTGCCAGTCATCGGCCGACACAGCAGTCGATCCAAACACCTGCTCATCATGCACCAACATCCGGTGTGTGGCCGCTTGCAAAAAAGTGATTGCAGCGTAGTATACAAACGCTTTATCTCACAAACTTCCGTACTTATTGGCACAGAAAATGTAGGACTTGACTATACTACAATCATATGGTGTGTATTAGCTGGCCACTGACGGCTTTGTCCTGGGACATATATTGAACAACCTCAGTGGCGCCGAAACGAATTTGAACGAGGGGGGGGGGCAAATGTCTGTCGCAAAGCGCCGATAAATTTCCTTTGTCGTACACTCCACTTTTTTGGCTCTACAAGTACAATCAGTCGTTTTGGTGAGCGCTTTCGTGATGGGCAGTACAGTTTGGTCAGTTTCTTGTTTGCTGTTCTACTCAACGGTGTCCCCCGTGCCCAGCCAATGTCATTTGTAAAAGTGGGGGCACGTGCCCCTGTGCCCTATGCAGGCGGCGCTACTGGACTAACTAATGAGATTTCGGAATATTTTTCGCTACTACACATCTGAAATTATGTACCAGGTACATAAAATGTTGTGGTCATGGAGATCTTGCTGTCTTCAAGATAAATGTTAGAAATCATTAGCATGAACAGTTATGGTAGATTTAGCGAAATTTGTTTCAAAAATTGTTTTAGTATCCGTCAGTATGTTTCTGTACTTATTGTACGATAATCCAATAAATAAATAAACAATAGAAAGAGGAAGTGACGGACCCGATTTCGACAGCAGGAGGCGAGCCAGGCACAATGGTGAGCCGCGTCTCTGCAGTGTCTCTGCGGTCGCCCTTTACAACGATTACGCGAAACACGTAGACGTCATTGACGATCATGTTTCGCGCAGAAAACGTCAGCGTGCCTTGACCCGTGATGCCTATCAGCCCAGGACCCTGACGGAAACATCCACCCAGACTTGTATCGTTGAGTATTCCCGAGTCAAGTTGAGCGTCGGTGTAAGGCAGAGACCAAGTCGCGTTGTAGAGCGAACCGTCGACGTTTGTCGGGAACTGTTCATCCGCTTGTCGACAGAACCAGATGAAATTGGTCATTCCCTGCGGCACGGCACAGCGGCCAGCCAAGTTCACGCGACAGCCTCACATCGCCACACTTTGCTCGTTATAATGCACAATTGTATGATGGAAGACTGAACCTCAATAATCACAAGACAAGCCAAGATTTTTTGACTGTGTAATCTTCAGAAAACAGTAAAAAAAATTTCTCTTCACAAATATTTGGAAACAGTAGTCGCAGAGTCACGTGAATATTAACGTAAATTTGGCCAGTTCAGAAGTCAATCACGAGGGCTATAACGCAAACGAGAAAGACACGACAGAAATTTTTCTGATCATGTCCGAAAAGTACTGTTGAATATCACCGATGATTAGTTCGACGCTGGTAATATGCTGAAATTGATCGAAATTTAGAGAAGGCACTCTTCCCCCAACAATCATCACAATGAGTTCAAACAGTACAGAATCCAACTATTCAAGTAACAGTAAGCAAGTACATGGCTCATGGCTGTTTTCGGCCGAGGTCCTATTGGCTCACAATAGCATAATCTCCTCTGTTATGCAACGTTTGTATAACATTTGAATTTGCAACATGTGTGTAAGAAAAATAAATGCTCAGTTTTCCTGTTCGCCGCGCAAACGGAACAGGGGTCATTTCGAGGGGAACGCCGTGCTCATTGTTGAAAAGGTTTCGGAACGCATGAGAACGGCGTTGCCATTGTTAAAGTATTCAATAACGCCAAAAATGCACGCGATTGCAGGATTTTGCATATACAATCTCAAAAATTTTTCCGGCGGTGATACCTCCGGACCCTCACAAGCGCCCCGGTGCTTGGACCCAGACACCAAATCGCTTGGCTCGCCAGCGTTCCCATTGTTCCTGTTTTACGAAACGACCACTGATACAGAACCCATTTCAATTATCCGATTTCGCTACATTCGTCATGTATTTCACGTACGATATGCAAGTTGCTGGTTTCAACACAATTCACTTGCTTTTTTGACATACACACGAAACAATGGTAAGCGGGAAAAAAGAACAACAGCCGCAAGATGCGCCATTTTCCACATGGTGACAGAGTGTGACGTGACGATTATGCATGTTTTCATTTCACAAGGTAGTGTAGCAACATAACTAACGTATGAGGAAAACGCTGCATAGGCTTCGTTGATAATTTAGTACTTTTTTACAGAGGTGAAAGGATTTATCCAATCGGTTAAGAATCGACTTTTTTATATCGGCAAATGTCGAAGGGATTGTATAGGTCCCTATACTATGCGTGTATACCTGCGGGGCAGTGTAGCTGAGATCGGGATCGACGGAGCACTTCTCCGGCGACAGCGTAATGAGAGTGTTGGCTCCACGCACGATCTGCGACATGCCGTTAGCGACAATTCTGGCGACGATGGGACTCGGTGCGACGCGCACATAGGTGGACTGCGTTGCGTCGAACAGATGACGGGTTCCAAGCTCGACACGCAGGGTGAAGCGATACAGACCGTAAGCCAGAGTCATCCGCGGCACAGACAACTTGGCGCTGTTCACTCGTGTCACGTGACTCAGATCAACTGTAGACGTCGCTTGACCTGTCGTCTCATCAATAGACTCACATGTCCACACCTGCGCGTCACACCAAACACGCCAACAGACGGTGACAGTCACTACAAGTCTCAAGATATCGCGCATTTTCCGTCCCAGTATTAATCGGCATTGTGATCTTGGCCTTTGATCTTTTGCCCTCTGAATGGGTGCTCTGCTCACGTGCAATCTTCTTTGCAATTTTTACAGCATCATTCTCCAGTTAGGCACAGGCACGGCACAGACGCCGTCGACAAATAGACACGGCGGCCGATCCATAATTGGCATTTCTTAGGAACGAATCCATAATAAGTCAATGCAGTGTCACATATCCAATTCCAACATGCACGCCAATTTTCAGTTCCTGCGAATATTCCATCGAGAATCATCATTTCTTTTATGCAGTTCCCACACATGCTGTTTGTGCTTTTGAGTACTTTCTGTGCACGGGTCATGTGATACATATCACACGACCTTATTAAAACACAGTTAGCGTTTACTTTTTTCTATCCACTCTACATCTGCTATGGCTACGATGACGATCAAAATAGTCCGTAGATGAGCGAACACATCTGTTAAATTTTTTTCTATCGGAAATGCGTCCCTATAAGTATTCAGTGTTGTTATCAACACCCTAACGACGTATTTTGACGTAAGTTGCGCAAAAGTCTGTGCGGCGAGGTATTACTTTCGTTAGTTAGTTAGTTAGTTAGTTAGTTAGTTAGTTAGTTAGTTAGTTAGTTAGTTAGTTAGTTAGTTAGTTAGTTAGTTAGTTAGTTAGTTAGCGAATACAGAGCTAAGCTGGCATGCGTGGGTTTGGTAGCCAGAATCCGTTCAAATCGACCAACAAACAACGAAACCATGTCACATTGACAAATCGTACTTCACGCAGATTCTTCCATGTCCCAGAACCAGCAACGACACACATCGCTCTTGTATAGTTACCATGTTACTGCGCCTTATAAATTATTGTTAGTATAATACGAAGAAAGTTACCAAAACACACTTCATTTT
>Ga0056116_1000919_pt1 | contig 10794 bp, 13 predicted proteins | sample WorMetOlspDAHAB2_FD_67352 | JGI IMG/M metagenome (GOLD analysis project Ga0056116, IMG submission 67352) | Marine gutless worms symbiont microbial communities from Max Planck institute for Marine Microbiology, Germany - Olavius sp. DAHAB.2 ...
GGCTTCCAAGAATGAAGTTCATGTGACCACCCGTAATGGAGTTATGGCACATTTTACCTTAACACATTATATGCCCGTATGACCTGGATCTTTGACCTACTTTCACAAAAATTGGGTCATGTGACCTGGACCACATCTTGAAGATATGTGCCTATTTTGAAGTTTATAGGCCTACGCGTTTTTGATATATTCGATCATAAAGTGCAGATTCGTGACCCGGTTGCCAGGCAACCAGTGTTGCCATGGCAACCGTTTTATGCCCCAGTTGTTGGGGGGTCGTCGTAATGTCACCCCCCTAGTATGAAGTTAATAGGACCACCTGGTACTGAGTTAAGGCATATTTTAGCTACATACATTATGTGCTCCTGTGACCTAGATCTTCGACCTATTTCCCCAAGTTCTTGTTGAATGTATGTGCCTATTTTGAAGATGATAGACATTTTAGTTTTTGAAATATTCGCTCTTAAACTGCAAAATTAGTGTCTCCGTTGCTAGGCAACCGGCGTTGCCATGGAAACCATTTTTGTGCTCCAGTCGTTGGGGAGTCTTCCTCATGTTAGCTTCCAAGTATGAACATGATACGACTTTCCGTTCAAGAGTTAGGACGACTACAATTTTCCATTGACCGCCAGCTTAAAGTCCCAATTTTTACGTTTTTTGGGGGTAAAGGGGTCAAATTCCAAATTGTTAAAATTTCTGTAGCTGTCTATTTTGTTAGTGAAGAAACTATAAAGCATGCTGTTTTGCCTGTGAATATTGTTTCGGGGGCTAATTTTTTGAGTGCCCCTCGTGACAGACAATATATTCGGCTGTTCTTACTGCAGCATTGTAAACTAGCGCCTGGTGTTTAGGTATTTTATCATTTTATCACAAGCTATCATCCACAAAATGAATAAAAATCAGGCAAAAAGTAGTACTGTACTCCATTTTGGTTCAATTACTTTCAGTCCACACTTGCCCCCATGCCCCATATGTCAATAATCAAGTGTCAGTGCCACTCAGTGGCTCTTATTAGACAGTGCAAAAGTATGAAAAAAATAGTCTTTACGAGTGATGAAGTCTTCTAAGAGCAGTTGCATATCCAGCTGGTCCAATTCATCAGTGTACGTGGATAACACCAACAGAGAGTTCAAGCGTCTCTGTGACATGGTTCTTCTCAGGTAGCTTTTGAGTCGACGTAGCTGACTGAATGAACGTTCCGCAGATGCGGATGATGCAGGACATACCAAGTAAAACTTGAGCAGACTGACAACTTCCGGAATCATGCACTTCACCGCACTGTTGCCGATCGCTGAAATTATGTTTTCTATTGAGAATGCTGTCGGGCTCGTGCTCGATGTATTCTCTTGACAGCTTTGTTGCAGTTTGTTCAATCCCATCAGTTGAGCTGCAAGTCGCACACGATCTAAGTCTGGGTATTGCATGCAGACTGTCTTTATGTCCTCCTCATCATTTGCACTGCCCTCCCAGCCTTGGCGTAACAAATTCTCCGTTGCAATCAACACCGGAACTGACTTGTTTGTAATAAGAAAGTTAAGACAACCAATAGCAGTGTCGAGGATTTCAAAATACTTGACTCGATACAAGTCCTTTGGCGTGGCGAATTTATGCAGCTGGCTACTCTGAAATAAGGCAGGTGCTCCCACTTGCCGTGGCAGTTTTGGTGAACTGAAAGCTGTTGTTTGCCACTCCTGTCGTCAGATAACAGACATCGACGAAGTCGCAGTAAGAGTGAGACAGCATTCACAAGCGTCGGCTTTAGCAATTGGAAAAAGCTGTTGAGCGATTCGACATTCATGAGAGGAGTTCAATGCACCGTGTAAAGGTTGGCAAGTGTGAAGCTATTGTGCGTGGAGAAAATGTTCGTGCACAGCTTGATAGTCAACATCAGCAAGAACGTAGAATCGTTAGCGAATGTCTAATGCGTATATTCACTACATTAAGACACATGTACCTTGCCCGGCAAGGCCTTGTACTGCGAGGCCACAATGATTCAGTCTGATTTCCAGCAGCTGTTGCTGTTACGGTCAGACGACTCCTCACAACTTCGAGACTGGCTGCGGAAAAAGAAATCTTACACATCCGTCGATATTCAGGAAAACATTTTGCAGGTGATGGCAGACGAAATTGTTCACAAGTTGGCTGCCACTGTTCGAGACAGAAAATTTTATGGCCTTATCGCTGATGAAACTGCTGACATCTCCAGAATCGAACAGTTATCAGTTATCAGCGCGATGACCTTAATGTGGAAGAAACTGTAGGCCTATTTGGGTTCTATGGGATGGACAAGTGCGACGGCGAGTCTATATACCATGCAATAGCAGATGTACACTTACGTTTAAACATCCCCCTGACCGACTGCTGTGCTGTTACATTTGTTTCAGAGATGGCGACTCACGTAAGTGTTTCACTTTGATCGTTACTCGTTCCTCGAAATTCTCGCTGGGGCTGCATGTTTTGTTTTGTTAATTTGTTTCGCAGTATTCTACCTGCAGTATGGTACCAACTGTGTGTGATGTTTTAACTGTAGGCAACATTGTGACAATTGTCGTGCATTTCACAATAGAAGACCAAGTATATCACGACTGGAAGTTTAAGGAACAGCATGCAAAAATCTGGGAAAATATTGTGGGGCGAAAAGATACTCTCGCCCCCGTGGTTTCAACATCGCGAGGGCGAGCGCCGCCGTCGCTCCCGTCATTCCGACGCCTTTGGGGTGGTTCCGCCCGTACAAAACAGTGTAGTGAGCCACTGACCATACAACCTCTACATCGCTGAGTGAATACACACTTGTTACTGCTGTTTACTGTTAGGCGCTCATGTCCTTATAGTAATGGGCGCCCTACAAATTTACATTGATGATGATGATAATGATGATGATTGTTCAAGAATTTTAGAGAACACCTGCATATCTCGCCGAAAAAAAGGTATACAAGCACACAATAGAATAACAGCAGTGAGTTATGTAAGGCAAATTCCAAAATTTTCCTAACACTCTTCTTCCACATAACATCAAAGTTTAATAGCTTGACATTTAAGAGTTGCCACAGTTCACATCCATATAGACTAGTGCAAAAAGACTGAAATAAACGATATTTCACAGCAGATTGAGCTGTTGGAAAAACAAAGAACACTGTTAACCTGACCAAGGAAATCGCCTTGTCTTTTCGCAAAATCAAGACCATCAGTTATCAGATGTTCTAGGTGAGAATATAACGACACAAATTCGATAGTATTGCCACAGATCTGAAAGTCCCAGCACTGTAATAGTGGTGTTAAATACTGTTGTGATCTAGGAAGCATAACAACACACTTGCTGGCATTAAATGACATACAAAATTCCGTAGCGTAGTTGTCACATATAGTTCACATCTTGCATAAAGCAGAAGCACTGGGTGCAGTAAGAACTAAATCATCTGCATATGCCAGGGCACCAACGTAACTTCGTCCAATGTAACAGCCAACATTGGCTCTTGACAGAGCTACCAGCAGGCCATCAATATACACACAAAACAGAACTGTGCTTAATACTCCGCCTCGCTTGACACCATTTGTTGCCAAAAATAATAAGAAAAGATACCACACCGTGATATGCGCACAAAAATTACCAGTGTAGAAGTTCAAAAGAACTCTGGTGACATATGCAGGCAATCCGCGATTGATTAACAGTTTGAAAAGCTTAACAGTAATTAATTCTGTCAAAGGCCTTTGTAACACCCAAAAGTGTACAAAAACGGTGGTTTGATGTTTAACGTAATAAGCTATTGTCTCTTTCACAACAAAGGTACACAAATTAGGGCAGCTCTTTGGTTTATAGCCAAACTGTAGACGGCTTGTTTGAAGCTTGTCTGAGAATTTAAGCAGCACAATGTTGTCCAGTATCTTACAATTAATGGAACTCAGCGCTATGCCTCTATAATTATTACTACTTGACACATCGGCATTACGCCCTTTGAGAATGGGAAGAATTGTACTCTTCGCACGGCCGGCTATGATCGTAGTCGTACCGTGCATACTGTAGTCATGACAACGAAACAGACGACAACTACGATGTGATCAAATAACAAAACGATGGGTTTGAGGGCATAGGAGATAATTTTGATAAAAATAAATTGTAATTTGCTAAATTTTATGATGCAGTTAAGACTAACAAATGAATTTCCTGCTAAAGGATGAAAGAAAGATACGTTGAACGACTTTATTAAGCCGGATCGATAACAAGAAAGTCTGGTAGCGGCAGGCCAAAAACAGCGCGTACGACCGCCAACATTGATGCTGTTGACGAACTGGCGTTGAACCAGGAGGATGCTCTACAAACTCACAGTATGACAGATTGCGAGAGAAACTGGTTCAACAGTCAACACCGTTTCGTCGACAGCGTCGATGTTGGCGGTCGTTTGCGTTGTTCTTGGCCTGCCACTACCAGACTTTCTTGTTATCGATCCAGTTTGTTTCAAAAGCTTAATAATGTCGTTCAACGTACTTTTCTGTCATGCTTTAGGGGGAAATTCATTTTTAGTCTAACTGCATCATAACAAATTACAATTTATTTTTATCAAAATTATCTCCTCTACCCTCAAACCCATCGTCTTGTTATTTGATCACATCGGAGTTGTCGTCTGCTTCGTTGTCATGGCAACGGCTGCATCTGGATGGTACTCTGCCATATTAAAAATTTTTACGGCAAAGTATCAAGCGTTGGTGGACAATTACTTGTGTCAATTAGCATTGATATTGTTCGATTTTTGGAAGAGTTATGAGACATAATAGGCGTGTCCGGTTTTTTTTGAGACACGGTGTATATTGTTCTCAAATAGGCAGGTCGGCGGCAGAGTTACTGTTCGATCGCTGGAACACGGGTCTCTGTGTCTCTATCAAGTAAAGTAACACTTATATATTAATATTTCCGTACATTAGATACGAGACACGAGACAAAGCAACATGCATAACTAACCACCTTATATACCGACGCTGTACATCAAGCTACGCGTCCATACTCCAGTGATACTGCTGCTGGGTGCCCCGGGTGAATAAGAGCATTTGCCTAGCTGTCAGTCAGCAGGCGACATCAGTCGATCTATCATAAGTCATAACTACAAACACATTGTCAGCTATTGTCCAACCCTTGCACATACCTGTTACACGCCCCCTGAAATCGGCAGGGTATAGGGATATTAAAGGTAGCTGGATCCCTTTGCTCTTGATTAGACCTATGTAATATTTTGGGTTACATGCATATGGAAATACTACAATTTCAAATTACACAATAGCGTTCGTAATAATTGTGCATGCATGGTGCAGTCCATAGAGTATACTAATTAAACATACATAGCAAATATTCGTTTGATCAATTCAGTTCATATTCATGCACAATACTGTCATATGATGATAATAAATGATATACATGTCACTACGATGCGTTGACATTAATGCATGGTCCTTTCTAGTTCACAGTATCAACAGTTTACATACTATTTGTTCAGTGCAATCAGCAACATTTCTAACGTCACTCTAGTTATTCAGTGGTAATGCAATACAGCGTTTCTTTCTGAATACGACATTCGTCAGACAAATAGTGTCTATATTTATACTTTCATTTCCTTTAACACCATAATTTTGCCTAGATTACAGCTCTTGGATATTGCATACAACATGAATAAAACAACATTACAATACGCACTTATGCAACTTCGTATACGCACAAGCATAAGCTTATACAATTATACACTCTATACAATAAAAATTTTCCACCGTTTCATCAAATCATTTCGACAATATGCGTTTACGATAACCAGCAAAATAGGCGAATAAACATACATATTAAAATGTAAACATACTATAAATGATGACTTAAAAGACTGTCACGATACGACAAATTAAAATCAATTCACAGCAAATAAACATAATTTGATTATTGCTATAGCGCTGCACAAAGTTCTTTCCGATGCGGCGTCGAGTTTGAATTTTGCATTCATGCGTATCGTGGCAGATGCTGCTGTCACCTTGCATTGCGAACTGACGTCTCATCGCAACAAACCACGCTTGTACACAACACACACAGACATGCATAATTACACTGCCTCATACACAGTTATTACCAACAATGGGCTCAACACAATGGTTAATCATTTAATCTGGTCAATGCGTCTGCAAGCTGGTGTTTTCCAGCAACATATGTGGTCTGAATATTATAGGCTTGCAGCATTTGAGCCCACCTTGCCAATTTTGGGCTGTGTTGTGCAAGGGAGTTTAGCCACTGATTGGTCTGTGATCAGTAAAGACGTGGATTGGTTAACGCAAAAATAATGGCATTAAGTTCTTGAACTGTAGCTGGCTGTTTCCGTTCTCGCGGCAGCAACTTTCTACTAGCATAAGAAACGACATAATTCATGCCTTTCTGGTCATCTCTTTGCATAAGAATTGCTGAAAAAGCTACGGTTGATGCGTCTGCGAAAATTATGTAATCTTTTTTAACGGATCTGTGGGTCTTAGAACAGGCTTAGAAATCAGAGCTCTTTGCAAGCTTTCGAATGCGTGTTGCTGCAAGGTCTCGGTTAGCCGATAGGCTATAGTGGCGTAGTTGTGTATATGGTCTCTGAAATACCCCGTTAATCCTAAGAACGATTTTAGTTGCCTTCTGGTTTTCGGTGTAGGCCAATTGCGAATGACTTCCCCTTTTTCGTCGTTCGGATAGATTAATCCATCTTTAACCAAATGACCCATTATTTTCGTGGAATTGGACGCCATTGAGCATTCATTACTTGCTGTTAGCAGTTGAACCTGCCATGCGCAGTCTCTGCAAAATATCTCTAACATGTACGAGAGGTTTATCGAACGTTTCGCTAAATACCATTGTGTCGTCAGTCAGAGTTCCTGCATATTTATGTGTTCCGCGTAGAACGAAGTCCATCAGTCTCTGGCATGTAGAGGGCGCTGCCTTTAATCCTTGAAACATTCGAAGATAAGAAAATGTCCCAAAGGGTGTTTGCAACCCGGTATATTTCTGACTGTTTGTCTCTAATTCGACTTGGAAAAATGCTGATGTCAAATCAATTTTTGTTATGAACTTACCCCCTGCCACTCTGGACAGTAGTTCGTTAGCGTTGGGCATTTGGTATCGGTCATCAACTGTTCTCTCATTGAGACTGATAAAGTTGATGACCAAACGTATGCCCCCAGCTGATTTTTTAACAATCACTACAGGGCTGTTGAAGTACGTGTTCGGGTCGTACCGGTACTTAGTAATGCCGTTCTGAAGCATTTGTTTTAATTCATTCTCCACCGGATTTCTCCGAACATCCGGGATTCTGAATGAGTTCTAAAAAATTGGGGTCTGATCTACTTTTAATTTTTGTTGTAAACTCGGCACTAGGAAGTTACTTCTTTTGTAGTTACCGCTAGGGGTCGCCCCGTGACGGGAGTGGGGCGCGCGTGGGACAGCCGTAGCGCGGGAGAGTTGGTCGTGTGTGGCGGTAGAGAACGGGGGTGTTGCTCGATGTTGCGCCGCTAAATCTTGTAAATAGCTGTAAATTCTTAATAATTCGTATCATGTTGGCTATTCATGTAATTTAGCACTGTCGGAGGAAGTATTGCTGTGCGGTTTAATGAACAATTACGCGATACTTTGTTGCTGTAAAGAAGTAGCCGGTATGCCGGCTAGAGAACTGTCCACTGGTGATACCGTTTGTTGTAAATAAAACTGTAAATACGTTACATTTTAGCAGTGTCTCAGTCTCTCTCTACTGAGATTTGCCGGACGATAGTTTATAAATTTTCCCCAGAGAAATACAGCTGGGGGTGGCGCCCATTATATAGGATCCTCCGGTCCTCAACAGCGGTCCAGGTAGAAGACTCTAGCTTATTGTCGAGTCGCCAAACCTACCTCAAGGGTCGTCTTGTAACATGTTATTACATGTTGCGTCAAATTCGTATGACCAGGCTTCGTCACTAAATATGTCTTTGTATTCAGTTAACAATCGTCTATCTGCTCTTTCGGCGTTGGCGTCAATTGCTCGCCAATTAGAACATCATTAACTCCGCCCATGTCTTTTCGGCGAGCGGGATTACATCGCTTTTTGTTTCGGTGTCAGCTTCGCTGATAATGACATTCACTGTGTTTGGGGTTTCTTCTTCGTTGTATTTCCGAAGTGAATTTATGTGCAAAACTGGTTTTCGTTTTCCCAAAGCCAGCTTGTAGTTGTTGTTTTGAAGGCGACGCAAACAGTATACGGTCCTCTCCACGCTGCCGTAAGCTTATTGTTGCTCGTGGGCAGCAAAATTAAAGCTTTTTATCCCGGCAATAATTCACGCTTTTACGCTCTTGTCATTCGCTATTGAGCATGCACTATGTTATCACGTGCAATATTATGCACCATTTCAAGCTTCTCATTTAGTTTCTCTATGTATTCAACAGTAGAATTTTTCAGTCTTTTCCTGTCCGGGTCGCCTGTAATCCAGGTCTGTCGCGCTACGTCTAGCATTCCCCGTGGTTTGCGTCCAAACACCATTTCGTTGGGGGGAAATTTTGGTTGAAGCATTTGGGACATCTCTTATTGCATATAATAGGACTTAAATGATTTGTCCTAATCTGTTGGATTTTGAACAGCATGCTTTTTTATTAGAGATTCAATCGTTCTGTTTGCGCGCTCCACCGAACCGTGCGAAATGAAATGAAATGGCACACAGTATCTAGTATCGATTCCAAGTTTTGCGCACAAAACCCATCATGTTATCACACCTAATGGTCGTTGGGATGGACCACGTACAAAAGTTGTCAACCAGTTTATATGCTATTGTTTCTGATTTGAGGTCGCGGATCGGAATTGCGTGAATGAATTTCGGCAAATTGCACACGATGCAGGTATTTGTTTTCTGCTTTCGTTCTGGGTAGGCATCCGCCTAAAATGTCAATAGTAATGTCATCAAGTGCATGCGGAGCCATTCAGTTGGTTGAAGCGGCTGCCTTTCGTTCTTCTGCATTGGTGACGTGATTTGGCATTTGTCGCATCTTACGTGCTGTCTGACCTTTTGTTTCATTTTCGGAAAATAGAACAACAAGGTTACACTCTCCACTGTTTTCTAGCTTCCTAACATGGCTAGAATTGTGTGCCATTTGAATGACTTTCTGGCTATACTCTTTTGGCAGTACTAGCAGGTATCGTGACTCGAATTCACGTTCTGTGGGCTGTGCTTATAGAGCAAATTATCAATCACACAGTAACTTCCAGTGTTCGTTTTGGCGCGTTCCCATAAATTGGATAGCGACGGGTCGCTCTGCTGAGCTTTTAGAAAGTGGCTCGAACTCGTATTAATTTCTGGAATTTCAATTTCAACATCACTCATATCAATCTTATGGAACTTGTCCGCTTGCTGTTCAGTCCTGTCCACGTCTGCAACATCTGTTTCAGTTTTGTCGTTATGCATCAAAGTGGGCTAGGCCGTCTGGTGAATCGGCTCGCGCTCGTCGTCGGGAGAGCTAGGGGCGTTATCCCCGTGCGTTATCGTCTCATCTGTGATCGCGGTAGAGTGCTCCGCGGGGTTCAGTGGTGCAGCCGGGTTTGATATCGCTTAAGTCGCTATGTTCGCGGAAAAACTTATTACCAATTATACATTAGATATTGTCAGATAAGGTACTGTAGTTACCGCCGCTTCTGTGACAATGTTTTTGTCTTCCCCAAATCTGGGACTTCTTAGACAGACACGCGCTACGGGCAACTCCGTGAGTCCGTGTATGTATCGTCAAATATGCCCGTCATCCAAACAGATTTATTGGGCACATAGTGCTCTGCTTCAACACGACTCTTATCGACAATCACATTTGAACAGCAGCCTGTATATAACGGCATTTTGACAGTTTTCCATATACGGACATGGGAATAATGAACTCTTTCACCAACATGTCATCGTTTTGCACACGACTCTCGGTACGCCATTGAGGTCAACATTGGCTGTGTGGAACTTGCTACACAGCGGACACATTTGAGCCATGCGGGCAATTCACACTCTTGTGACTAAATAAATGGCAGGCAACTCCAGCATTGACGCTTAAACTGGGTTTTATTCTTATTGTTCGCACCTTGCGCAACAGCTGCAGCCGTTGTTTTCCCCTGTGGTGGGAATCCCGCTCCGTGGCCATTTCCGATAGGCCTATATCCGCTTTGGTTTCTCGGAGGGAATGCGTCTGAAACTTGGAGCTTGCTTACTTTATTTCAGGCTTATGGGAGTTTTCAGTGAGTTCCGTTCCTCGAAACCATCGGTCTGCCTCCAATGCAGTTTCATCTGCTGTCTTTACTTGCCAATCCCAGACGTACTTTTTGTTTGGTCTGGACGGGCATTGAACAATTGTTCCAGCAGCATTGAATCGGCTAACGCCTCAAGGGAACTAATACCTTTCTCAGTGAAATACCCTTGCTGCAAATCTCGCAAGCGATTCAACAACATTTTGTATGATTCATTTCTGTGAGATACATTGCCAATTAGTTATAGCGTGGCCCCGCCCACCTGGCGTATAGCGCGTAGCGTATAGCGTGGGTCTGGAACGGCATTGGCGGCTGGGCGAGAGAGATGAAAAGTGATCGGAGAAAGTGACGGAGGTCGAGCGGACGGACCGGATTGGGATGCGGTATGTCCGAACTTTGTACATTTGTATATACTTGTTGTAAATAAAAGTTTATCAGTTGAAGTGCCTTATACTGGCCGCTTCTGGCTACATAACGCTACCATACAAAATAACGTGATAGCTCAAATGAGTAAGACAACGACAAGTTGAACAACAACAGCAGACAACGACGCGAG
>Ga0056116_1000921_pt1 | contig 10781 bp, 10 predicted proteins | sample WorMetOlspDAHAB2_FD_67352 | JGI IMG/M metagenome (GOLD analysis project Ga0056116, IMG submission 67352) | Marine gutless worms symbiont microbial communities from Max Planck institute for Marine Microbiology, Germany - Olavius sp. DAHAB.2 ...
CGTCTATACAACACCCCTTTCAACAATTCCCGCGAACGCGTCCACGAGGTTGGGGATCGAAGCCCGCATGATATTTCGCGTTTTATAACTCTATAGAGTTCTAACCATTTCGTCAACTATTTTGCTACGCTTATTATTTCTTGTGAAAGCAGATTGGTTTTTTTTCTCATTTTGACGATTGTCATAAAAGTGTTCACAGCCCACACAGTTAACTAACCTTACAGAGCCAGCCTTTAGAACACCAATAACACTGAACAAAATCGATTTATTTCTTTTAAATTGAAGCACTCCTCACAAAACAACACAGAGACGATAATTTGCACAATCAGAAGTGGGGAGAACCAAAAACATGTTACCCCGTCCAATTCAATAAGTAGGGGGCACGTCCCATGACCAGCCTAGTGACCCTATGATCGAAGTCCATACATCTAGTAGAGAAATCAACTCATGAACAAAAGCATCGATATCCATACGACACCTTGGTGTACCAAATTCAAATGGTACGAACTGCAAGGTACACTGCAGGGACGCGCCCAGTGTATGCTTCTGCTCGTTTTGTACCGTGTGTACCAACAACATTATCAGTTTTGAGTTGCACAGTGTAGATGCGCCTTGAGTCCGCCCGTCCGTCCGTGGAACTGCCATCATAGCTTCAACCGTTTAATGTCTTCATGTCGGAAATCCACTCTGCAAGCCACAACATACAGACGTCGCCACTACAGCTGGAGTTCTTACTGGTAGTCGGTCCACGCACACACACACACAGTTCGATATTTCTGTGGAAGCAAATCGGTGATTTCTGTCATTTGCACCGCCAACGGAACTATGTCCTCATTTGGATCGATTACTAGAACTCGCGTTGCACAGAATCTGACAGTGCATGCTAATGCGACACCAACCCAGGTACTGACATACTGACCGGGCACAGGCTAAAGGCAAAGGCACAAGTGGAATGATAATGATAATAATAATAATACCCAGCATGATATTTATAGTGCTATCATCTATGGTGAGAAGCCATATGCCACAGTTCATTAGGTTCCTCTAAGTGCAAGTCGGTCAGCGCCAGGTGGCTGCCAACTTGAAGGCCAGGCTGCAAACTTGACCTTTCAGTCCACCTGTAGGCTGCTATAGGCCGACCATTCACCCATCGCCATTTGTATTATTACTCAACCATAAGGTTATACTCATTTACTGTCCCTCGCAGGGTAGAAGGCTTTGACCTATAGGCACTGCTGTAACAGCGATGTGCGTCACAGACAGGGCCGGCGTACAGCCGAGACCGCAGCCCGAGACCGCGCTCACGGACTTTGTCCTTCAGTCATAGAGCCCACACGTAACCCTATAGTCTGCCGTTTAATGGTCTCCAGTCCCGTAATTTCAGAGACAGGCAGACAGCGAGAGTGGACGAAGTGCTGACCTCAGAGTGAGCACCTGACGCACTTCAGCTGGGGTCAGTCTCCACGTCAGAGGACCTGAGTTTGGACCCCAATAGTCGAGGATCTCGCCCACCCGTTCCAGATTCAGAATGGTCGCCATCTGCGACAGTCGCGCGAACTTGTCGCGAATCGTCCACGTTGTGACCGACGTCAGGTAGCCGACGAGCGCTCGCAGTTCTTTGTCGTACAGCAGACCACCCAGCTGCACACACAAGACCAATAAATGCAGACCTCACACTGAGAGAGCACGCCAGGAATAGACGATTAGCCTACATACAAAATAGCGAACAATAAACACACAATGCGTAGAAACACGCACCTAATATCTTTAAATAGCTTTCAGACACATTACTGTCTACTTGAGGCAGAGTAAAGCAGTGATTGGTAATTGTAATTTTTGCAACTAATAAATTACAATTACAATTACCCCAACAAGTAATTAATTAGCTAACAATTGCAATTAGTTTTTACAATTACCAATCACTGGAGTAAGGTGCTGGAAACGTTACCATAAGTTATAACCAGTAGTCTTTTCTGGTGGTAATAGTTGGTAAAAAACACGGTGCGAATTTACCAAAAATGGAACTGAATAGGCTAGTTTCAAGAGCATCGACAAAGAAAAAGATATCAGGGAAATTGCGAGGCAGATAACCGTAGCGTTGGGCTTTTTGATGACAGATTGGATCTGGTCCCTCTCAGCTAGGGTGAGAAATCCCCACAGCATATACGAGTCGGGCAATGAGAGTTGCCCGAGTAACATCATGTAAAGATTCTCCGGTAAGACCATGAGAGCGGATGGTTTTCAGGCCATAGAGAGCTCTTGCAGCTTTATCAATAATATTTGAAACATGCAGGTCAAAACGAAGTTTTCAGTTGCATGCGACACCAACAACTGTTACGGAATCAACTCTTGTGAGAAAAGTTGCTGCCGAGGTGGCAGGTGTTTGTAGGCTAATAATTATTTCCAGACTCTTGCTTTGATTTAGTGCAGGAGAAAATGCTGGGCACAATGACGTATTTGAATATCATATTGTGTTGGTGAACTGGGCGCAGAATGTGTGCAAAAAAATACAAAAAATTATAATATTAATAACGGAAGTTTACATCTACATGTAGTGATGATGATGATGATGATGATGGTGATGCGTCCAGTTACATTCTCACTGCATTAGTGCATCATTAGTCAGTAATGTTGCCGTCACGTCCACTTAAGAGACTAGAGCAGTGCACCACTGATCATACTGACTCGACTGAACGACATTTTCATGACCGCTTTTTCCAGTTGAGTGGTGATCTCATTCGACAAATGTCCAACGAGCGTGTCGTAGTTGCCTGGCGTCAGCGAGTTCTACAGCACACAACAACGGAAGAGTCCTATGGCGTCACAAGAAACTGCCAATTCTTTTTCCGCGAGACTCGAACCCGCGACCTCTCGATCTAATTCTTTTTCCGCGAGACTCGAACCCGCGACCTCTCGATCTAATTCTTTTTCCGCGAGACTCGAACCCGCGACCTCTCAATCTAATTCTTTTTCCGTGAGCGCGGGCTTCGATGAACGCTTTTCGAGCTGAAAACGCTGCTTCGGCGGACGACACAAAACCAACTTGTCGCTTTAGATATCAGTTTATAATAAATGTTTAAAAAAATAAAACATTCCTGGCGCATCATCTGCAGGAACCTTCTAATGCCGCTTGTGGCATTACATGAGTGTTATGCCTTTACGTTGGTCTTGTTTTACATGGATCCACCAGACGTCGTCTGAGGCTCTACAGCCTGGTGGAAGAACGTCGAACTCGTGATCGAGAGGTCGCGGGTTCGAGTCTCATCCACTGCACTTCTGATTACTGTCCTGGACAAGCCGCTCACGCACACCTGCGTTTGTCACCAAGCAGTATAATTTGGTAGTAGTAAGTGATGGTCCCAAGCTAGGAAGGTAACCGAAGGTCTGGCGTCGCACTGGCCATGCGTTAACAGACTTTGTGGTTTATACCACCTTGGGAACTCAAAGGCCTAAGACAGGGAGATAAGCAGCCACGCCTATGGTCCTATGGACTGTAGCACCTTCACCTACCTTCACAGATTCATTTTGAACTGACTGAAGTATTTTGTGTAGAACTTCGCAGCGAAAACTTGCTGGCGAACACAAACGTGAACATGCAGATTGCAGCTGAGTTTAGTGAAAGCGTCGAGTGTTGACACTGGCACTGTACGCGATTGTCATTTTTTGTGACACAAGCGGCAGAAGCCCTTGCGAGATCACCAGCGCCAGCTGCAGCCAATGAGAACGAATTGCTTTGTACGACAGACCTTGAAAGACGTGAGCAGCGCATCGAGGTTTAGAATCAGATTCTGAACCCAAGGATCGTTCGCCTCAAACTCCGAAAACTCAGCCTACGATCAACATCGTAACAAAGTCAGTAATTAATAATTAACATATCACATCAATCAATACTGTATTCATCCTATAATCAATCCAGTGTATTTTCCAGGATTATGAATTGCGGGGAGCGGTGTCAATTAGAGCCTTGGGGGTCAGCATCTATTAGATAACTTTTGGTAGCATACATACAGCTGCATAACAAATTTACATTTAAAATAAATGTTTTGTGCACCATTTTAATTACTGTCAGTGGCGTATTCGTAGGAGAGCTGGGGGTGGGGTTGTTGCCAATTATTCACAAGAATATTTCTTAATGCTGCACACACGTCTATAGAAGCCTTTTTTAGGCTACTACAGTAGCCTCATAGCTGAAAAAAACCTGCACCCCATCAAAGATTTAAAAACTCTTAAACACCCCCTACAGGGGCCGGTGTTGAGGATGTCAAAAAGTTTTTAGGGGGTGAAAACTCCCTGTGGGAGGGTAGATAATTTCCTGAATCAATCAACCCACCAATCAATCAATTGATGTGAACGTCTCTTTCACGAAGTTGTAATCATATTGGCTTTGAAAAAGAGCAGATTTCTCATCAATAACAGCTCGCATTTTCAAAACCGAAACTCCGCCCACTGACCTCCGATATGTTGTGATTGGTCGAGAGAAAAGTGTCGACCAATGGTCGGATTCGTAACTTGAGGGCGTTGTTCACGAGCTGGGAAAACCCAAAGTCCATGACGTCACGGAACCGAGCTGACGTCGCTCCAAGATCGCCGATGCAACTCTATGCTCAGCACACACCACAATTTATGAAATTTCTCTATGCAAATGCACTCACATTACAATGAATACTATTTCTTGGTGCGGAAAATCTACACAAAATTCCCACAAGCGAGTTGAGCTATTCATACAGCAACATCTAAAGCTGAGAACAATTTATAAAGTGCCAGTATCTACAGCCGAATCAGAGGCGCTGGGTTACAGATACGTTAGGTGACATAGGCTTGTGCAAACAAGTCAGTTTTAAGTCTAGACCTAAAAGTACCAATGCTGTTAGTAGTAACAGACGGTGACTTCCAGAAAGATGGAGCTCCACTTGTAAAAGAGTGAGACTCAAAACCAGATGTGCATGGCCAGCATAGAAGTGGCTGGTTTGGCGTAGCAGTAACGGCGTTCGTCACATCAACGAAGTTAAGCTACGTCGAGCCCAATTAGTACTGGGATTGGTGACCACCTCTGACATTTATCCAGGCCCACTCAGCCTGGCCATCCTTCTGTGGGTAGGTGCAATGAGTACCGGAGATGGTTTCGGCCATCTCTGTTATGGGAAGAAACGGCGCCTCTGAAGTTACGAATTTATGGCACGTTATAAATCAGTTTCTAAATGTAAATATATAAATACAAGTTCAGAGTCCGATGATCGCAGAGTTCTTGTCCTCTTCTTACAACCATTAGTTGCACAATAGTAACGGTAAGTGTCGGTCTGTATAGCAGTATAATGTCTCATCAGAGCAGCGAATAATCCAATGCTGTTATCATACAACAAAGGCACATGAACTACCTGTAGCTTTGCTTTGGCTTGTTCAGACACTTGCGAGTACAGCTTCTCCACCTCGTCCTACGAACAAAGCCAGTCATGAATATGCTGTTGAGCAGTAGACACATCGACAGCGTAGCAGGAAATATGTGCAATGTGTTACGTGGACACGGCACGGCAGCCTAAGCTCATTACTATCTGTGTGGGAATCACAAGGTGAGTGAGGTACACAGCGAAAATCGTTTTTCACAATAACGCATCTCGACAAGTTGGTTGTCGAAACGAAGTCTGAATTTTCATTGCGTACGCTACATCACACTCGCACTGGCAATACAATAAGATGTTACAACGTTAAAAGGCTGGATATAATTCAGCATCATTGATCAAGTGAAGGACAACTCAGCCTTCCATCCCTCTGGGGTCGGTAAATGAGTAGTGATCCATGTAATTATATGAACCACGAGGGTCGCGACCAATAAACGGCAGACCAGGGCTGCGTGTGGCTGTTATAGGCTGTACGCCCGCTCGGTCTGTGACAATAGCGTATTGGAGATATTTCGTGACTTTATGACAATACGCTATAAAAAGTCACTTTCAATTCAATTCTATTTTTTGCGTCAATCACGCAAAGAACGCAACTGCACTGCAATCGACCACAAGTGATACAGCAGTAAAATTGAAGTTAATAATATGACGGTTTGCTGAAACGTCTCAAAAACCAACAGACAGAAAAGGAATGTGTTGCACGTGAATTTTGCTGCTGAAATCAAAAACCGCGGAACTAACTTGAGACTCCAAACTGCATGGAGCAGATGAACTGAAATGTGGCCAACTACTGAGACAAGAAGAAAAAGGTCAGGTTCAATCATATAGAGCCGCTAGCCGCATATGCCGCCCTAATGGTGCTGCGCGTCACAGAAAGGGCCAGCGTTTAGCCTAGGCCGCAGCCCAAGCCCGTGCTCACGGGCTTGGTCCTGTCGTTTTAATGGAAGTGCTATGGAGCATGAAGGTTGAGAGGCAGGATGAATGGATGTACTCACGTCAGTGTTGGATTTGAGCATCTGAACGTATTCACAGCTCACTTCCACGTTGTTGAGCGTCGTCTAAATACACACACGCACGCACACTCAGTGCAAAAACATCTAACGTTGACAACTGCAACTTCATAAGCCATATGTATACGTACATTAGTATTTTTATTACTCTTTTAACTTACAATATCGAACGCATGGATTTTCTTGTTGTAAAAATTGTGCTGCATGTCACGTGCAGGGGCGGATGCAGGAATTTGCATAAGGGAGGGCCGGTCCCTTTAGTCCCCTTCCCTCTCTTTTTTCCCTCTCCATCGCCTCCCCTTAAAAGTAAGGGTAAAGTAAACCAGCTAGGGATCTGGGGGAGTGTTGTAAGGTCCCCTAGTGGGGTCCGGGGCAGAGCTCTGACCGAAAACGAATTTGATGCACTCTAAAGCTGTCAGAAAGCCACTGGTGGCAATCATTTTGAATATTCTGAGGACCACGTTTTAGAGTTTTAAAGACCAAAATTTAGCATTAGCTAACATGACCGTGAGTAACGGCTTCAGTCCGATGCCCAAAGGGGGGCTGGAGCCGGCTTGGCCCCCTCTAAGTCTGCCACTGACGTGTCTTTAATAAATGAACTTTGTTGCTGGAACGAAAACCTGCAGAACTATGAGATGCCAAACTGCAGACGTGGTTTGGGGCGGAAAAGAGGGGTCTATTGGCTGAATGGGCTGGACACCGTGAAACCGTCAGTCTGCCAGTTGAGCACTGGGCCTACTGAATGACTCAGCTCGTGGTGAATTCGACTGACTATCAACGGAACTAGAGCCTGCTGTTTACACGCTGCAAAGAACTGAAAGTCAAGCCGCACCAACCTCGCAGCAACTGCCAACAAACGTCGTTACGATATCACAACGTGTGTGGTCGATGCACGAGGCAAATATAAATTCGGTAGGTCATCCTTTCCACCTGTGCCAGGACCGTGTTTCGGCCATGAATTCCTCAAAATTGCAGTTTCAAAATCAATTCGAACATCGGATATAGTTTTTCCAGTTTCACAGACAAACACCTGTCAACGGTCAAAGCCTTGCTTCCACTCCCCCCCCAAAGAGTCGACAGTGTAAAGTGCTGAAATGAAACATCGCCACAAAAAGCTGTTAAATGATCACTGGCTCAGCCGAGTGGCGACAGCCGACAAATTCAACGCTACGTTATGTCCAACGAGTCCACTGGACAAAATGCACTGCACTGTGGTCAGCGAGTGACCGCGACTGGACCGGGCACTGACCAGAAAGCTAGCTCGTGCCTTCTCCGTCTCGACGTCGGCGCTCTGGATCCGACCCTGAGCGATCGTCGACTGCACGTAGTTGTACGCCTGCGTCAGATCGAATCCGGACGGAAAGCCCTGACGCAGCTTCGAAAAAAGAACCTCGCGAAAGTCCTGCTCGAGGATCGTGCAAGCGTGGTTCAACATGGCGCACACACCATCCACACTCGAGCTCGACAACGCACGCCTGCAACGGCAGACCACCAACGATTGGCTAATTTATGCAAATTTATGCAGACTCAAGCCGTTCAGCGCCCACAAAAAAGGTAAACAAACTGCTGAAACCTGGTACCTGTTAATCACATGCCCCCTCGCATAAATTTGCATGCATTAGTAAATCGATATACAATAACGTGTGCAAGAACGGGAGCGCCAAAGAAATTGAACGCAAGTCGAAAGTGCGTCGCTACTTGAGAGTTACATTTTCCGATCGTCTTACTAAACAGTTCAGTGTCGACAGTTTGCCGAAGAAGACGAAGTGAGAGAGAGAGAAAGTTGAAAGCAAATTGCTGCATATCGTATCATATGTTATCATATCATATCATATCATGCGCTGTAGGTCATCATGTGATGAATATCACACTCTCTGTGAGATGTCTTCCGATGCCAAGCTCCATCTGTCTGGAAGTCACTACCTTCATTCTTCGCTAACGTCGACTTTCTGGCGACCTTCAAATCTCGAAGGCTGAAAACTTACCTGTTTCGTTTAGCGTTTGACTGTAGTGAACACGTCTGACCTCAACCCACTTCCGCCAGCGCCTATGACTCAGTGATTGATAGCGGTTTAACAGCACTTTCAACACAAATACGCTATATCGCCTCTGAAAACCCCAGTTTTGAAATTACAACCTTATGGTGACTTGGAACTCACTGCCACCTGCTGTGTAAAACTGCAATTCTCTCTCTACTTTCAAATCCAGACTTAAAACTCACCTGTTTTCTACCGCTTTTTGCTAACTATTCTACCTACCTGTTCCGCCAGCGCCTCTGTAGCCGCCTAACGGCATTATGGCGCTTTATAAATTTCGTATTATTATTATTACTATTATTATTATAAGTCAGCTCGATTATGACTATTGTTATCCAGAACACAGCGTTTACGAGCAATTTCGTTTTCCAGTGTCCGCAAGTTGATCTGGAGAGAAGAAATTGTTGTCGACAGTGATTATCAACACTGGTGCACGACATTACAAACCGATCACACGAACCAGCAAGACAAACGACCTGCAACAAAAGCAGACAGAAAAAAAACAGCGTTCGACAGACGACGACGGACGAACAGACCTCGTGCACTTTTTGACGACGAAGAAGGCGTCATCTACCATGCTCGAAGTAAGACTTCCTTCCTCCAGACTGTCCATACTCACCGCCTGACAGTGCACACACATCACACAACAGAGTCTCAGCAATCCGACGTCACAGAGGCAGCTCAGTCGAATAACGATCAACACATAACATAAACAGACACACAGTACAGTGCGTCTCGGTGTTCTCTACCACCAGCCGAAGTTACCATCGAGCGTAGGCGCAATGCCAGAGTGTGAATATTCCGCGGTTTCGTCGCAGCACATTCGGCACCTGTGGGCTTTCTCAGTCGCCAGTCCGACGGTTTAAAACTCGCTGCCTGATTCGTTGCGTGATCCAGCCGTCGAGTCTGAACGTTTTAGGCGGGACTTGAAAACGCATCTCTGCTAGACATTAGAGACATGAGCGCATTAGAGGTGTCACCGTTTTGCGGAATCGCGCTATATAAATCGACATTTACTTACTAATTTGCTTAGTTACTTATTTACTTACTTACACTGCTCACATCCTGTGACATGACCGACGGTTACCTTCCTGGGCGTAGAGCATCACCGTGCCTCTGCTGGAACTGAATTGTACTGCAAGGAGGCAGAATGAATATGATGAGTGAGAACTAAGTTGCATGCAGCTGCTATAGATCAGTGTTCCAGTCGGCAATAGGACTTTTGACCCAATTGTCACGACAGCACCATCTTAACTGTGAAGCAACCAGCAGTAATTAACACGACTTGATCACAGGTGCATGTATTACCTTGATGACCATCTGTCGCATGAAATACTCCTCCATTGTGATGTAGCTGCCAATCAACTCTTGCATCAAACAGGCGAGCTCACAGCGCGTCACAAAATGTTCAACGTTCTGACGCATCTCTGCATTCAGAAGCAGCATCATTTACACCTGCATGCACTGAATGACCCGCTCTCCCCTGCCCCGCCCCCCTCACATACGCACAATGGACAGAGAGCCACGGCAAGTGTGTGACTAGTTTTGTGAATGGCAGACGAAAGGCTAGACGCTTCACAGTCATTCACGTGCTATTCATACATCGCTGAATTCTTTTGTACTTCACTGCCAAACTTATGCAAATCAAGTCTATAACCCAACATGTCTATGAGCTCTGCCCCTAACTCCTAACCAATTCGTGAGCTGTGTACTATTCTTCGTTTTTTACGAGGGTAAAAACCAGGCACTCATGCGTGATGACCATTATTCTCATTTCTCGTCAAAAAGCTGAACTTCCAATAGAGCAAAACTGAAACAAGGAGTGAACAAAATGTTCTCGAGTTGTGTGACACGATGTTTTGAAGCATCAACGTTACCTTTCTGCTGTTCCTCATCTTGCGTCGTGACTTCCAGATCAGCCTAACGCCCCCAAAAAAACACATGCACACCACTTCAGCATTTTGTGCAAATACAGCACATCAACTCGTGACAGAACAACACAAGACATAATTCAAAAGCAGATGAAATTCGCATGCAATGCTCCTGCCACCAAACAAAGGAAATGTCATTTTTTCACATCTTACCTGTCCATTTCGAGTGTGTGCACTACCGTTAAAAAACATTATTTTTTGACGAGGGAAAACCCCCAGTGGCTCAAAAATTACTAAAGTAAATTACAAAATTTGTTTGGTAGTGAACCCTATCATGGCCGGTCGTCATCAATAGAACCATCGTGCAGCAGAACAAAATTAAAACGTTGCACCACAACGGAAATCCGTTGGAATAAAAATCAAGATGCTTGAACATCAATGGTCGTCTGACTCGTCTCTACCAATTGC
>Ga0056116_1000923_pt1 | contig 10774 bp, 12 predicted proteins | sample WorMetOlspDAHAB2_FD_67352 | JGI IMG/M metagenome (GOLD analysis project Ga0056116, IMG submission 67352) | Marine gutless worms symbiont microbial communities from Max Planck institute for Marine Microbiology, Germany - Olavius sp. DAHAB.2 ...
GTATTCTGCTCAACTAGAATATGTTTTCTTCATAAGCCTGACCCTCCCAGCTCGTAAACTTTAATAATAATTATAATAACAATAATAATAATAATAATAATAATAATGTAACGAAAACGCAAGAGAGCCATTTAATGCTTATTAAGTGAACACTTCTCTTACTTGGTACGTTCCGATGACGCCCTTCTAGTTCAGACTAGTTGGACTCGTCCACGGTATATCAGCCCATGCGAGCAGACATTTCGTCATTCGGGTGTCTGACCGACGCCCGGATCACATCGAACGGATCCATTCCAATAACCACCCCGGACGAAATACTCAATACTCCGTCCGAAGTACTCCGACTGAACGAGTTCGACTGAACTAGCTTTCCATCGTCGAAGTCCGAGCTCCGCAGATGATGAAACTGGAATGCTCGACTCCTCTTCGCCGAAACTGGATAGATCCGAAATACTGAAATCCCGAACTCCGAATTGGTTATTGACTGAACTTGACGAAATAGACGAGGCTCCGATTGGAAGCCGAGTTCGTGTCTCATCCCGACTCTCTCGCTCGACTACCCATTGACCCAGCCATGGAAAATTCTTTCGGAAACTACTCCGAGCCGGGCACCCGAAATAACTGTCAAGCCGGAACGTCTCCCATGGTACGAGATGATGACGTCGCCACGCCCGAACTCAGACGGTGGCGGGGTGAAGGCGTGGGAAGTCACAATGTCGCGCAACGTCGAGCTGCTGCTCGAAATGGCGGATGCCGAAGCCGCCGAAACGACTGAAGTAGTAGTCGAAGTACCGTCCAACGAAGTTGTTCGTGGAGTTTCGTCTGAAGGAAGCAAAAGGGCTACTGAATTAGTCAGCGAATCTCCAGGAAGTCCGGACGTGGAAGAAGCCGTTACGTCTGCCGGATTTCTTGAACCGAATGTTCTGATTCGTCAGCGAGTTGCACGAAGTCCGAATTCGTGTTAGTGGTAACTTCGCCAGATTCGGCCTATGCGGCTATTCTGAGAACTAGTCGACCGTTTGAACCGGATGAGACATTGGTGAAACCAACCGAATTGTCGTTTGAGACCTGCAGAGATATAACTTCTGCACAATGTTGTTCGGCACCTTCTCAGCCGAAGAAAGCCAGAACGGATGATGGAACTATTCCGCGTCATGTTTCGCATGAACGCCGAAAACCGCGAAGTCACAGCAGTGAAGGCAGTAGCGTCAACAGCGAGTCAGCTTCTGCAATTCGGCATGCGAGTATGACCGAAAGAGTCATAATGATGGATCAAGTCAGAATCAGCGTAATTCGGACAGAATGAATCGTCGACGTAAAATCAATGATTCGGCACGAAGACCGAACAACTTCAGTTATGTGAATACATCGTCTTCAGATGATGATGAGTACACCCAAGCTACCCAACCAAGGCACGTTCTGCAGAGTTTGCATTCGGACATCCGAAGGCTTGTCGCATTGGCCTTTCCCAAATTAGACCACAGGGCTCGAGAAACCATTGCGTGCGATTATTTCATCGATGCATTTGCAGATCCAGATTTCGCATTGAAGGTATACGTGAGCGATCGCCAGCTAATCTTGATTCGGCTTTTCGCATCGCTCTCCAGCTGGAAGTATGGACGAAAGACGTCAACAGAATTCGGAATGAACAACCGAAGCAGTTCCAAAGAAAAGCGCGAGAAATTACGCGAATCGACTCACTCATAAAGACGAATGAAGAACTGAGAAAACAGGTTTCCGAATTACAGGATCAGTTAGCAAAGGCAACATTGAGACTGAACGCATATGTCTCGGTCGGAAGACCTGCTGCTGAACATCACGTTGCCGAAGGAAGTAGATCGAGCACGAAACTTGGACCGAAGAATTTGCATCACGTTGCCGAAGAAAGTAGATCGAGCACGAAACTTGGACCGAAGAATTTGCATGCTGGGGTTGTGGCAGTCCAGATCACCCTATTCGGATGTGTCCGAATAAAACGCCAGACGAAAGAAGAATAACGATTCGTGGCAAGTTCGGCATGTCCGGGAAAAGCGAACTCGGAATTGCACAAGAAGTGGATACACGAAACGCCGAAGCGGAATTCAACACAGCATAGCCGAAGACTTGAGCCGAAGACCTGACGCAACTAAACTAGACAGCGAAAATCTGCCAAAAGTGAATGCGTACCGAAAATTTGTCAGTAAGAGAAGTGGAGAACCGAACGAGTTACAGCTATTGGTGCCGAGATGCCAGGAAGCCGAAGTCCTTCGCCAGTGTCACACGGGGACAGTGAATGGACACTTCGGTATTAAACGAGCTCTCGATCAAGTGCAGCGACGTTTCTATTGGTCAACATGGAAAAGCGACACCGACTGTCGCCATTGTGAGCAATGTGCCACATATCATCGGGGAAAGTTAAGTCGAGAGGGACCAATCAAAGGGATGTATTGATAGCTTCGTGGAAATGATCCGAAGTCGAATGACGGACGCGTACTCCGAAGTACGAAGACGTTGTGACGAAGCGCCGAACGAAATAAGCGGTACTACGATTGTAAAGTTCGGCCGCAGAAGTATTCTGTTGGACAGTGGGTCTATTACTTCAACCTACGGATATTTTTAGGGAAACAGATGAAATGGATGCGCCAATTCAGTGGGCCATTCTGAGGTATTCGGACACCGTCACCAGTGACAGTGGAGATTTAGAGAAGACGAAAGGCGAAGCCGTTTGTTGTTCATATTGATAAGGTGAAGCCGTACTTTGCAGCGACGCCAAAGTCATGGTTGGCTGAACCGAATTTGATGGATTCTGACGAACAACATAACGACGAAGTAATAGCTGAGCATCAATTGAGTCAGCAGGAAGAAGTACGTCTGGACAGTAAGTAATTCCGACCACTTCGTCGCCGAATTCGATGGATACCTATGCCGTCGACGAAGCCTCTATCCGAACGAGACCGAAGCGAACGATCCGTCCTCTGAAGCATTTGGACGACTACCGAACAATGTTCGCGTAGTTACTGAATGATCAGTGATCTTGTCACTTTAATGTCTTTAGTGACTAATGACCGAAAATGATTCGGTCGAACTTCGAAGTCTACAGTGTAGATTCTTTGATGTCGACATCTGTGAATTTGAAGTATTTTTATGAATGCTGTTAATTCGAAGTTGTTGAGTGAAGTTTTCGGCTGATGTTAATGTTTTCATCGCGGAGTATGCTGAATTACGTTCACTTGGCTCATGAATGCATTAAACACCAGAATGATGTCGAATTTGATAGATAGTTCAGCTTCTTAACAACTGAACGAGAAGTGCTGAGTAGTCCGGCGTCAGCATGTGCGACGCAAAGTAAGGACACCGAATTTTATAGTTCGACTCTTTAAAGCCGAACAGGAAGTTGACTTGTCCAGAATTACGACGAAACCCCGACAACTGAGCAGCGTACCTACCACCTACCTACCAGCGTACCTACCAGTGTACCTACCACTGAGTGACAGCCGAAGTTTTCTGTTAACCAAACTACCGACGACATTCGACGACTTCGATCTCGACGAACTGATGGAAGAAGATTTCTTCAAGTCGAAGCGCATAACTCTGCCGAATTTGTTTGATTGACATTACTGATTAAAGGATTGTTAAATCATTGAATACTTTTATGTTGAAACGTTGTAAAGTAATTTAGTTCAGTTATGTCAGTTCTGTTTAGCGTATGATTGTTTCAGATGACGTAATTATGTATGCTGTAGTTGCATTCTGTTTCTTGTCTGGCCAAGAAAAGATGAGGCAGTTGAATTCGGAAAAGATCGCACCCTGTCACCATGAAAAGATGCCGAACAAGCAAAGAAAAGATGGCATTTGTATTAAACTTAATAGGTGCGCACCTTCTGCACCAAAATTCAGGATAAGCAACACTTAAGTACTTTAAGATAAGTCTCTAGTAACCAAATCATAAGACCGAAACTGTCAAGGGACGACAGATGAGTGGTGAGGGAAAATGTAGCGAAAACGCAAGAGCAGTGATATTTCAGTTTCAAAAATCAATTCAGTTTCAATTACCGTTTTGTATGTTATAGATTCTTTTAAGTTTCTATTGTATTTCTATTTTGGAAAACATTTTCGTTTTAGTTTCAGTTTTCACACAACAGCTCTATTAGATTACGCTTTGCTCAGTCACACCAAGTCTTTGTTCATTGCAGGAACACGCGAATCTCGAGATTTTTAGATAGTCTGTTTCTGCAGCCAACTGTCAGCCATCCGCACAAAGAGAAGACCCGTTCTTCGTTGGCCTGTGATGCAGGTGCTGCCACTAGGTCTTGTGCAAGTGGGGCAAGGAGTGGATAGGCTGCCTGTCGTCTCCTCCAGAAGGTGATGGCATCTTCCTCTGGCGTCCCCAGATTGTCAGCCAGCCAATAGGTTATACAGTATAGGTGTGTGGGCGAATTAATTACACCAGCAGATATGTCATGGCAAGAGGTAGCGCCCACGTAATGTTTTGCTGTGTCGTCTCGCTGTCATCTCAATTTCTGTGAAATGGTGGAGATGCGTCAGATGTGACAGACGAACGTGCGGCCGCGCCACACAAACAACATCTGCTAGCCATTAGCCAACGTTGCATAACTTCTTAAGCATGTATGCAGCTTCTGCTTTCTGCCCAACTCGCAAGCCGAAACGTCTCCCATGGTACGAGATGATGACGTCGCCACGCCCGAACTCAGACGGTGGCGGGGTGAAGGCGTGGGAAGTCACAATAATAATAATAATAATAATAATAATAACAATAAGACTCTAACTGAGTCAGATTGGAGATAAGGAGGCCCTGAGAAGAGGTAGCATCGCTGCTCACCATCGCTCTCCCATCCAGGTTTGCCGGATTTGAAAGGCATCACCAACGCATCAATCACTGACACTGAGTGGCCTCAAGTCAGTTTCCCGATTAAGGACTGTGGTCTTGGTGTTAGGCGAATGTCATTGCTTCCCTTCCTACAGTTGTGGTCGGCATCCGGAAATGAGATGCCAATTTGATGATGCCATGGTGATGCATGCCTTTCAAATCCTTTTAAAAAGTCTTGGCCTGAAGCTTGATGTCGGGGCTGTCAGAGTAGCGGTTGGATTCCGGCGATAGCTCTTACCCTCTGTGTGCATCACCAGAGCCGTTATGGTACTCAAGTCGACTGATTCGGCCGTCACGGGCTTGTCTGCTCTGCGATCACCAAGAGAACTGTAAGGACCCCCACCATCTCAATGGTGATTCCGTGGTTCGCGGGCAGGGCTCTCATATGGGATGTAACGATTCCTAGCTGGAAGCTTCTTGTCACAAGGCAGGTGCAGCAGCCGAGTGGTGTCGTTGAAGCGTTAAAAGCTGTTCGGTGAATTTGTTCCAATTGAGGTGGAGTCCCACGGCCCAATTAACAACGATGCTTATCAGTTCTTGAACGAGTTTGGTACACGATTGGTGGAGACAACCGAAGATGTTCGAGCATCTTCGTTTTAATTTCACCTGATTTCCGTTGACAACGATTTTAGTCGGTTTTGCTGCATGGTGCTTCTGTTGTTGACGGCCAGCCAGAGCAGTAGTCGAACAATTTGTATTTCTATCAGTAATTTTTGAAACACCAGGAAACCCTGGTAAAAGATGTTGTTGTTGTTGTTGTTATTTTTTTCACCCACTAGCACAAAGCCGCAGGCTTGAAATTGTATTAAGCAATAAGCAAGGTGTGACTGCAACGTTGTCTAATCGGAGTCAAAAGTGTTGAGGAAGACGACCGCATTACCCTTAGGAAAAGGGGGGGGGCTATTGACAACTGCTGAAACAGAAAGGTGGATTCTCTGGGTTCGCAAGTGATTAATGTGGGCCGTCTGCCAATTTGCTAGACAAGCTCAACAGCCCAGTTCATCATATTTGGCGATTTTGTTGGCTGCTGCCTGGTTCGCAGCTGCCCTGCCTCTGTGGCAGTGTCGCCAATGTGTGATTCCGCAAAGTGTCTGGGACATTGACATCCCAGGCCATTGGCTTGCCTCTGGACCATGGGTTCAATGTGCTGCTATCCGGGCGTTTCCCATTTTGCAGAATCAAATTCGCCGGTTCCTTTGTTGCCGGAATCTGCGCCCGTTTCACAGCTCTCCACATAATGTCATTCATGGAGCTGTGTCGTTGCTGCCTCGGCGAGCTTTTACGGCAGGAGAGAACGTGCAGTTCCCATGTATCGACTGGTCTTTCACAGATGCAGGTGTGTGGTTCATACGTCTTACAGCCAAGTCTTTGAGCCAATGCTAGCCGGACAGCCTCATCTGACAGTCTGAGACCGATTGAGGCTATTGAGGCTATTGGAGATGCATGCAGCCAGTCGCCTGAGTGGCTAGATGATATTGCCAGAAGTCTGGCTTTGTCCACGTCGCACTGGGCTCTTGACTGGAGAAAGGATGCGTGTTGTGTTGCCATAAATTTGTCCCAGGCCTTTTCGATGTGTTGCTTGTTGCTGGCTGAGATTGGTGAGCTAGATATTGTTTCCCACACAATTTCTGTTGAAGCCACAGACTGGTCTGGAACAGACTTGGTGTTGCTAGGCAGGATGGACCCTTGGAGAATGAGTGTTGATGTAGCTGAAGCCAGAGAGGCAGAAGATGCCAGCATCTGAGCACCCCTGATTCCCAATCCACCATCCGCAACAGGCAGTGATGCTTGTAGCCATTGGTCCTCGTTGAGGTCCACATTCAAAATAGTATACAGGCCTGTCCTGGGTATCTTGTCAAAATCAGCCAAAAATGGATTGGCGCTGCAGTTAGACGTTCTGAGCAGATAAAGCAGCTTTGGCATTGCCAGACTGTCTTCAGAAGGACCAATGCATCGTGAGAATGTAGCAATAATAGCCGCTTCATCGCCTTCTGAAGCTCATCTGTCTTTTGAATGAAGGCTGCATCCTGTGCCTTGCCCTCTGAGACAAGTGAACTAAGCAGCATTATTTCTTCCCTCTCAACTTTAATAAAATCCTTGAATGTGTCTCTCATGGAGATCTTCGAAAAGTCCTCCATGATTATTTCACATTTCTGTGAGGCTGTATCGCCTCACAGAATTTAAGAGGTCCTACTGCGTCTCCTTGTTGAGCACCTTCTCTTGAGAGTATCTGGTGATTACTGAAAAGGAGAACAGGCTCGCATGAGTAAGCTGAGTAGATAAGTCTGTAGATTTCAGGTGTTTGGGCTGCAACAGCATCGAGTATCACGTCACGTCTAATGCAGTTGAATGCATTTGAAAAGTCCAGTTTGACGATGACGTGATCCACTGGCAGGTTGCCGACAAGTTTGCGGGCTGCATGAACTGCTGCTTCTGCTCCACCTGGAACTCCGACACCAAGCTGCTGTGGTCGAAGAGCCTCGCTTCTCCGTTTGATGACGTGGTTGTTAGCACTCTTGGCTGCTAAACGTCTTAGTGTGTAGCCCACTGAAATAGGGCGAATTCCACCGTCTTTTTTAGAGAGGGCAGTCACTCTGCCACCGAAAATTACAGCATCGATATCGTTGTCGCAGGCACCGGATAGCAGCATGTTGACAAAGTCAACGAGTGCAATGTGCACTCGTCAGTTGCACCAGCCAGGAGACATGCTGTGGCGTCAGTTCATCGGGCCCACCTGAAGATCCGGCGGGGAAGGAGCGGAGTGCTTTCTGGACATCTTCCTTCGTGACTTGCAGCGGTTCGAAGCGAGGATTGCCATCAGGATCACAAGGTGTCCTTCTGTCCGTGGCTGGGGAAAGATGTTTCGTCTTCAGTGCTTTTAGTGTTTCTTCCCTGCCCGGGGCCGGCGTGTAACTCGAACATATTATTCTGATGGCCGCTTTGAAATTGCCTGTTTCGAGCTCCTTGGTGACAACAGCAGCAAGTTTCCTGTCCTCAGTGGACTTGTTGGCTGATCTCGTGTTCTCAGGCTTGTGATGAGCTTGAACTGTTGGCTGTAAGTCACTCGACATATGCCACACGTCTATAACTGATGTTGCTGAGGTTCCTGTTCGCACCACCTCTTTTTGGCTTGGCCAGGATCACAGGAGCAAAGTGGAGTAGCTCGTTCCAAGCTGCTTTGTCGGTTGGTTAACTGACCACTCTGCCGATGATCTGCAGGAATCTCGTGCGGCTCTAGGTATGCAACTGATTAATGGGACCCACACAGGGTGCGACAGTTCTCTGGCATATATACTAGTGGAAAACACTGGCGACTGAGCAACTGAATGCAGATGAGAGACGTTAGCCTGATGTTGACTGGTAGGCTGAGGCGGTTGAGGCTGAGACGCGGCGGCTGCACTTTGAAAGATCACCAGCAAATACCACACGTGCCAACATCTTTAGGTACCTTTTGACTGTCCTGCTTTGGCTCATCCTGTGGCGTTCGTGTAGAAAAAGGAAAGGAAAGGAAGTGGACTTGTATAGCGCCAATCGTCAGTACCTCGGCCACTAAGCGCTCAGATGTGGATCACACAGAGTTACCGCAACTGTAAAGCTTGCGTGACGAATGGGGGGGGGGTGGCAGGTGGGTGTTGGACCACAACGGAAATCCGTTGGAATAAAAAAAGAAGATGCTCGAACATCCCCGGTCGTTTCCACCAATCGCCTGCCCAACTTGCTCAAGAACTGAAGAGCATGCCTGTTGATTGGGCCGTGGGACTCCACCGCAATTTGACGAATTCACCTGTGATGACAGTGCAGCATACTTGACCACCTCGTTAGATGCTGCCAACTCGGCTGCAGCGCCTGCTTCTCGAGAAGAAGCTTCAAACAAGAATCTGCAGTTGTGCAAGACACCGTCATATCCCATATGAGAGACCTGCCCGCGCGACACGGAATCAACGTCAACGCGTCTGAACGTTTTCCGTCTGAACGACTAAGGCCCGATGGTTCCTTGGACACCGGGACGCCGGCTGAGGCAATGGATCTTGCTATGACATCACTGAGATGGTGGTGTCTTACAGTTCTGCCTGGTGCTCGTTTACAGACTATGACAACCAAATGAATCGACTTCTGGCCCACAGCGGCACTGATGAGGAACACAAAGTTTCAGAGCCAGCCGGGTTCCAACTGCGACTGTGATTGCCTCGTCGTCAAGCTTCAAGCCACATGAAGTAACTGGCAGGGCCAGCAGCCAGTTCCCGCTGTGACGCGATCTAGCAGCGTTAAACGCTGCTCGCTGAATGGCTGTGGTGAGTCCTGACTCGATTGACTCCCGATCTCCTCAATACCGGGACTGTCCTGAGAAGACTGTCTGGCGTCTCATTACCGGATGCCGACCACAGCTGTAGATAGTCCTTCCAGTAAGGATCTTCTGGAACATTGCAATCGGCCAGGATCTCAGCTTGGAGCAAAGCGGTGCCCGCCGCCGAAGCCAAAAAGGCAGTAAGGGCGAGCGATGACACACGCCTAACACCAAGACCACCATCCTTAATCGGGAGACTGGCTTGAAGCAACTGTCAGTCAATGACGAGTTGGTAATACGCTCCACAGCCAGCCTCAGTAGCTTGTCATAATCCGGCAAAGCTGAATGGGAGACTGATGGCGAGCAACGTAGCAGATGGAGCACATTCGGAGCACTGAAAGAACCCCGGAGAAGGATCAGGGCCTCCAGAGCTCCAATCTGACTCAATATGCAAGACGCTCGAGCAAGCTCAGCACATCGACCGATTTCGGCCCCCGCGGTGGCAAAGCCACAGCACTACGGCTCTTTGCGGACGCCGACAAACGCGTCCGCGTGCCGAAGCCAAAAAGGCAGTAAGGGCGAGCGATGACACACGCCTAACACCAAGACCGCCATCCTATCAAGCGACGGGCCAGGAAAAAGTGTGACGTCACGAATACATGTCCTCGGGAAAGACTGAAGAAGGCTGTCTCTCACAGTGAAGCATCACGTGAAAGAAGTTCACACTTTGACACGTTCAAAGAAAGGCGAGTTCACCATCAATCTCCACGACCTTAGAAACATCCCTGGCCACCACTTCAGCGGGGCCTCCAAGTGTTAAATCGTCCAGAAAACCAAGGATCAAAAGAGATTCCATGGAATTAAGCAAAGGTTATACCGAATTGCGAAACAACATCACACCAACTGGTCTCCTTGTTGTGGACCAACCTGTGACAAACACGAAATGGACCATAAAACAAGGTTGATGATTTGGATTGACTGTAGGCTGAGTGACAGAAAGCATAGATTTCTGGCATTCTATCGGCGACTGCGTAAAGCATGTTTGAGCGATTAAGACTATTGAAGGCATTGCTGAAGTCCAGTTTGACGACTATGTGACCTGGAGGGAGAGAATCCATATATCTCGTATCGAATGAACGGCGCAGCCTCCTGGAACACGACTCCGAGCTGTCGTGGACGAAGGTATTAAGGTATGAATAAATAATAACAATAAATTATTACTTATGTCGTTCGAATCGTAATCAAATGCTTTTTGGTATTGCTTTATACCTTGCAGGATTGTCCTGTGGGGTACATCAACGAAGAAAAGTTTAAAGCGATATACACAGCATTCTTTCCAAACGGAGGCAAGTTTAAGACTCGTTTTACTTAGATATGGAGCAGCGTAGTTCTTGTCGTTCTAACACATCACATTTTTAATGGCGTTGGACAGATATAAAATCATTGATCGTCCGTATGTCAGAGTGTCGGTCGTTGTGTGAATGAAACACGTGAATAATACAGACTCATAAATTGCAACCCATCAATCCCTTCACTCTCTTCACTGGCGTAAAGTTTCTGAATCGAGTTGAATATTAACTTATCTCTCACTCCCATAATTTTTAACCCCGTTGCTAGACAAC